>Ga0182742_1002094_pt1 | contig 23060 bp, 16 predicted proteins | sample eDN5th37CBELigMG_FD_128880 | JGI IMG/M metagenome (GOLD analysis project Ga0182742, IMG submission 128880) | Enriched Miracle-Growth compost microbial communities from Emeryville, California, USA - eDNA 5th pass 37_C BE-Lig MG (version 2)... ... | reverse complement strand
TCGCGCTCGCGTGTACGTTCGCCCATGTCGCTCCCGCCAGCAGTGAGAACGCGGTGCCTACAGGAGATATTTCCAAACGAGGGTGGCAGAAGAGCGATTTCCCGCGCTGGAAGGAGCTTACGCCGAATGTTTATGCGTACGAGGACACGCTCGGGCCCATGCATGGGGTGACCATCACTTCCGTGAGCCTCATCGTCGTCACGAGCGACGGCGTCGTCGTGGTCGATGGACAGAATGAGCTTGCGCAGGGTCAGGCGATGGTTCGGAACATCAAGAAGATCACGCCAAAGCCGATCAAGTACGTCGTGATCGCATCGGATCACACCGACCACGTCGGGGGTAACGCTGCGTTCAAGGACGCCTATCCGGACGTGGTCTTCATCGCCTCTCCGGTTTCGCAGAAGCGCCTCTTGAAGCGCGATCATCCGCCGATGGAGACGGTTGCGGATCAGCGCACGCTTCGGGTCGGTGACACCGAGATCCAGATCCTGCATCTGGGGCGCGCGCACACCGGTGGCGACCTGCTCGCGTACCTGCCGCAGAGCAAAGTGCTCTTCATGGGCGAAATCTATCTGCACCATGTGTTTCCGGCGCTGACCTCGGCGTATCCGACCGAGTGGGCGCAGGTCATCCGCAAGGCGCAGACGATGGATGTGTCGTGGTACGTACCGGGCCATGGCTTCATCGACGATGCGGCCACGATGAAGCGCGATCTGGGCCAGTCGCTTGCCGCCCTGGAATACGTCATCGCCGAAGGCAAGCGTCTGCATGCCGCGGGTGAGTCGTGCGAATCGAGGAAGAACTGCCCGGCGGTGCAGAAGGCGAATTGGGGTGCGTATGGCGAGCTCACCTTGCGCGACATGCAAGCGCCGATTGCGCTCTCGAAGGTCTACGAAGAGATCAACGGAAAGCTGCCGGAATAGTGCGAAGCGGTTCGTGACGAGAGATCGAGACGAGAGATGATGACGCATCGACCTTGGATGCGGGCCGCGCAGTTCTGCAGGGCCTTGGCGATGATCCTCGCAAGCGTGGTATCGCAGGCGGGTGAGCTGCCGTACTTCTGGCAGGCGCCCGAGGCGACCGATCGCGAAGCCTTCCTTGCGGAGCCCATGCCGGCGGCCATACAGGTGGTGCCCACGGAACTCGAGGGGCCGGTGTTCGCCAACGCCGAGGGCAAGACGCTCTACATCTGGCCGCTGCGCGGCCTGCGTAACGGAGCCGTCGGGGATCGCCGCAATACCGCCTCGACGTGCGAGGGGACGATCTATCGCGAAACCGCGGGCCTCATGAGTCCGTATCCGCCCGGCTATCTGTTGCCGGAGGCGGATCTGCGTCGCCCCTGCGAAGCACTCTGGCCGCCGGTTCTCGCAGCAACGGATGCGAAGCCAATCGGCAAGTGGACGCTCGTTCCGCGCGCGAATGGACTGAAGCAGTGGGCCTACGATGGCTTCCCGGTCTACACCTCGGATCTCGATCGCACCGCCGGCGACGTATTGGGCGGCAGGCGATACGAGGAGCGCCGCGGGGGCAGTGAAACGGGCGCCCTGCGTTTTGCGATTGGCCCGTTACCCGACGTGCCAGCGGAGCTCGAGGTGCGTTCGTCCAACACGGGACGCATGCTGGTGAATCGAAAGGGCTTCACCGTGTATGCATCGAAGTCCGATGCGCGAGGAGTCTCCCATTGCAAAGCGGAGTGCCTGAAGACCTGGGCGCCGGTGCTGGCGCCTCAGCTGGCTCGCGAGCACGGTGAATGGAGCGTGCTTGAACGCTCGCCCGGCATCTTGCAGTGGGTGTATCGAGGTCAGCCGCTTTATATCTATCTTCCCGAGGCGGGTGCGGAATCTCGCGGTGGACAGGTCACGGGAAACGATGAACCCGGCTGGTACAGCGTGTTCACCCAGCGGGCATTGCCGCCGCCGCAGCCGTTCACCGTTCACGATGTGCGAATGGGTCAAGTGCTTGCGGACGCGAACGGCAAGACCGTTTACCTCTACCACTGCAACGACGACGCCTTGGACCAGCAAAGCTGCAATCATCCGAGCTCGCCGCAGGCGTACCGAATGGCGGTGTGCGGCAACGGCGATGCGGTGCTGTGCCTCGAGATGTTCCCGTATGTGACGGCAGCCGCCGGCGCGAGCAGCCCAAGCCGTCTGTGGAGCGTCATGACGATCGATGAGAAGACGGGTCGGCTCGCAGAGGTCGGTCAACCTGGCGCGATCCAGGTCTGGGCCTATCGCGACCGACCCGTGTACACGTTCGGCCGCGACCGCCCCGGCGGCACGGACGCGGATGCATGGGGCGAGTTCAACGGCTACCGAAACGGATTCAAGGCGTTCTGGCTCAGAGACGATTATCGAGCCAACGCCTTCGGACCGTGACGATTGGCACCTGCGCGATTCAACATGTCATTCCACAGCACCTCATCACTTGCCATCTCGCTGCGTGTCAATCCACTGAGCGTGCGTCGGTCGCTCGCCGCGATGTGCGTCGTGCTGTCGCTCACGGCGCAGCCTGCAAAGGCCGGTGAGTTGCGCGAAGCGACGAGCACGCTGCGCGATGGCCGCATCGGCTATGTGCTCACGCATCGTTACTATTCCCTGTACGAGACCGAAGGCGGCAAAGCCGAATGCCCGCAAGGTTTCAATGACGGCCCGCGCGAGCAGTTCAAGAAGCTTTATCCGCCCGGCAAGAAGCTCTCGGTCATCGATGCTCAACTGCAGTGGGAAGGCTCGCAATGGCACCCCTCCACCAGCAAGTATCGGTTGCCATTCCATGAAGGGCAGGGAAGGATCTCGTTCGGGTTGAACCTCGATGGCAAGGTGGGCGCGGAGGACTTCCTCAGTCCGACGGGCGAGCCGGGCATCGACAATGAGTTCTATCGAGCGATCGCCTGTATCGACAGCTTCCGTGTCGGCGGCTCGCTTTATAACTTCGAGAACACGTTCCTGCAGCAGTATCCCGACAGCCGTCTGCTGATCGAGCTGACGCAGGTCGATGACCTCGTGAACGACGAGGAGGTGATCGTCACCACCTACCGTGGCATGAACCCACTGCTGAGTGACGCCTCCGGCAAGCACTATCTGCCCGGTGGAACCCAGCGCGTCGATCTGCGCTGGAGCAAAGACTACGTGTTCAAGCTCAAAGGCAAGATCGTGGACGGCGTGCTCACGACCGACCCGATCGACTGGATCATGGTGCCGTGGGCAATGACGGCGAACGTAACGGCGTTCCAGGAATTTCGCGGCATGCGCTTGAAGCTGAAAGTCACGCCCGAGCGGGCCGAAGGCTTGATGGCAGGCTTCATCGACGTGCAGCGCTGGCATCATGCTCTGAATACGAATCTCTCGACCCATCACATGAGCTATGGGCGAGTGTCTTCACCTTCCGTGGTCGCGGCCCTGGCGCGCCTCGCCGATGGCTATCCCGATCAGACGGGCAGAAACACCGCGATCTCCGCCTCCGTGGATCTGAAGATGGTGCAGGTCTATCTGGTGCACCCGACGTCTAAAGCCGATCTGATCTCATCGAACCGCTGAAGGCCTGCGGCGCCAGGCGACGCCGCAGGCAGAAAGAACAGAGGAGGTTCAGCTGCGGCCCGCGGCCTTGCGACCCACCTCGATCGTCTTGAAGCCGGCCTCGCCCCAATTCATCACGAACACGCTGAAGCCCTGCTTCATGCGCATCTCGATCTGATCCGGTGTCGTCGGAATGCCGCACGCCACCTTGAACTCCTTGCACGCGGAGAGCACCGACTGGATCGCGCCTTCCCAGGCCGCCTCATCGACCACGCGCTTGCCATCGGCGCCGGTGGTGGAGAACACCTGACGCAGCGTGCCCGCACCCGGCCAGAGCACGCCGATGCCTTCGACCGCGGCGATGGCGCGCGCGTTCTTCAAGCCCTCTTTGCTCTCGATCACGACCCAGTTGATGAGTTCGCCTTTCGGGTTCAACGGCCACACATCGGCCTTCGCGCGATACTCCTTCTCGGAGAGTCCCCAGTACTTCGGGGCTGAGCCCACCGAGTTCGCCCGCGTGCCGCCTTGAGCGGGGTAGCGCATGGCGGCGATGCCGCGCTTGACTTCTTCGGGGCTCTGCACATCGACGAACATGATGCCGCTCACGCCCAGATCCAGCTGCTCACCGATGTGTTTGGCGGCGAGCTCGGGGTCCGGGGCGATCTCGTGCATCTTCACGATCATCGGATAGGCGATGTGCGGAGCCGGGGAATTGCTCAAATGGTTTTCAGCACCCAGCGCCTGCGCAAAGGCTTTGAAGACGGGCAACGTCTGATCGTAGTTGTACTCCATGCTGCCATCGAAGACGAAATCCGAGAGCTTGTAGCTCACGGTTTCCTTCGCAAGCTCCGCCGGCGTCTTGTTCGGCGTCGGAGCATCGGCGGGTGCGCCATAAGGCTTGCGATTGCTTGGCGCATACAACCCCATCACGGGCTTGCCTTGCTCGATCAACCCGATCATCGGATTGAGTCGTTGTTTCGGCGCATCCGCCAGCGAGGCGCTCGCCGCGCAGGCGAGGCCTGCGAACACGGCGGCACGCAGACAATGAGAAAGAGTGTGGGCCATCGACGTGGAAGGCATGATGTTGAGATCCCCCGAACGAACGCGAAGGTTCGTGATGACATTGGTGTCGCGATCGACGCGCGCAGTGCTCTCGCGTGTCGTTCTTCAAAGTAGCCGCCGTCGCGTTCGACTTCAACCGCTTTGCGTACACCGAGGCTGTGGCGAAAACGCCCTTTGGCAGGGCATCCCGGGCGGGCGCGCAAACTAATGTCGCGAACATGCACTTCGGCGATTGAATCATGCTGCCACCCAGATCGCCGGCACACATTATCAGTAAATTCCTGCGACTCATCGCGCGTAGGATGTGCCGCGAAATGAAGCATGGGCACGCATTTCGACGCCATGCCTCATCTGGTGACTCATCAGCTGCGAGTGCGCGATCGGATCCGCCGGCGCGAACGACGCAGGAGAAAAATTTCCTAAAAGGGGGAATATGACGATGAACGATCGAAGCGCAGCACGTTCGGGCGATCGCCCGGTTTCGGCAGCCGTCAGACGGGCATTGGGACCGGCGAGCGCGTTGCTCGCGCTGACCAGTTTCGTTGCATTCAACGCAACGGCGCAGGAGAACGCGGGTCCCGCGCCAGCACCTCAAAGTGAAACCGGCGGCGCCTCTGCCGATGCCGGTGGAAACGTAACCCTCGAAGCCATCACCGTGACCGGTTCGCGCATCGCGCGTGCCGACGGCTACGAAGCGCCCACACCCGTCTCCGTGCTCGGCATGGAAGACTTGAACAAGATGGCGACGGTGACGATTGCCGACTCCGTCAACCGCCTGCCTGCCTTCACCGGCAGCCAGACGCCTCGCAATCGCTCCTCGAACATCAGCTCCGGCACCGCCGGCACGAACATCCTGAACCTGCGCGGCCTGGGTGCGAACCGCACGCTGGTGCTCCAGGACGGCAAGCGCATGGTCGGCTCGACCATCGCCACCGGCACGCTCTCCGGCGCGGTCGACGTGAACATGATCCCAAGCGGCCTGGTGCAGCGAGTGGACGTGGTGACGGGCGGCGCTTCGGCCGTGTACGGCTCGGACGCGCTCGCAGGCGTCGTCAACTTCGTGCTCGATAAGGAGTTCACGGGCCTCAAGGGTAACGTCGATTACGGCGCGACCACGATGGGCGACGGCGAGAACTTCAAGATCTCCCTGACCGCGGGCTCCAAGTTCGCCGATGGCCGTGGCCATCTGTTGTTCAGCGGCGAGTACTCCGACGACAAGGGCATCATCGGCAACAACCGCGATTGGGCGGACGATTCGTTCCAGCTCATGAACAATCCGCTCGCCGGCCAGGCCGGTCAGCCGACGCTGCTCACGGTTCACAACGCAGGTGTTGCGAACGGCACTTACGGTGGTTTGACGCTCGGTTGCCGAGTCATCAGCCCCTATGTGGATCTCGTGACCGGCCAGCCCGGCAACCGCTTGACGAATGCGCCGGGCGCCTGCGGCCTGCGTGGCACCCAGTTCGTGACCGGCGGTGCGGCGATCCCGTTCCAGTTCGGCAACCTGGTGAATGGTCCGACCATGTCGGGCGGCGACTGGGAAGCCTCCCGCGTCGATCGCGCCACGACCATCGCTCTGCCGCTGCAGCGTAAGACGCTGTTTGGCCGCGCAAGCTTCGATATCTCCGATAACGTCACCACGTTCGTCGACGTGCAGTGGGGCAAGACCTGGTCGCACAACCAGCAGGTCGTGCCGATTCTGAACAACGGCGGCAGCGTCTACGTCTATCAGGACAACGCGTTCCTGCTGCCTGAAATCCGCGACGTGATGGTGGCGAACAACATCGACGCCATCGAAATCGGCACGTTCAACGGCGACATGCATTACCTGCAGGGCGTCAACGAGCGTGAGCTGAAGCGCGGCGTGTTCGGCTTCGAAGGCAACTTCGATCTGGGCGGCAAGGAGTGGAACTGGGATGCCTCCTACGTCCACGGCGAGCAGAACATCGTCTCGCTGACCCCGACGAACCGCGTCAACTCGCGCTACCTCGCGGCGATCAACGCGATTCGCGATCCGGCCACCGGCAACATCGTCTGCGGCCCGCGTGACCAGTTCCTGAACATCACGGTCGATCCGAACTGCCGTCCCTACAACCCGATGGGTCTGGGCGTGAACTCCCCGCAAGGCCTCGACTATGTCACCGACATGGGCTGGTCGGATATCACGCTCAAGCAGCAGGTCCTCGCGGCCAGCATGAGCGGCGAGCCGTTCGACAACTGGGCAGGCCCGGTGTCGCTCGCGTTCGGCGCCGAGCATCGCAAGGAGTCCTCGGAAGGTTCGGTGAGCGCACTGGATCAGGCGAGCGCGTTCTTCGCGGGTAACTACAAGGCGACCGTCGGTGAGTACGATGTGACGGAAGGCTTCGTCGAAACCGTGTTCCCGCTGCTGGCCGACGTGCCGGGCGCCGATCAGTTGGACTTCAACGGCGCCGTCCGTTACACGGAGTACAGCGAGTCGGGTGCGGTCACGACCTGGAAGGCCGGCCTCGTGTGGTCGCCCATCGAGGATGCACGCTTCCGCTTCACGCGTTCGCGCGACATCCGCGCACCGGGTCTGGGTGAGCTGTTCAACCAGGGCTCCGGTGGTACGGGCAACAACACCGACCTGGGCATGGCGGGTTCTCCGACGTACTTCATGCAGAGCCAGACCATTGGCAACCGCAACCTGAAGCCGGAAGAGGCCGACACGACGGGTATCGGCGTGGTGTTGACGCCGCGCTTCCTGCCGGGCTTCACCATGTCGGTCGACTATTACAAGATCGAAGTGGACGGCACGATCGCCGTGCGCAGCACGCGCGAGATCATCGAGAACTGCTATCTGCGCGGTGATCCGCAGATGTGCTCGCAGATCTCTCGCGATGCCGCCGGCTTCATCGACGTGGTCACCGCGTATCCGGAGAACATCGTTGGCGAAACGGCGAGCGGCTTCGACATCGACGCCACCTACCGTCTGCCGGTCGGCCCTGGCGACCTGACGCTGCGTGCGATGGGCACGATCGTCGACAAGCTGGAGACGATCAACACGCTCGGCCAGAAGATCGACGGCCGCGGTGTGAACTCGGACGATGCGGGCATTGGCCTGGGCGCGAACCTCTCGGGTCCGAAGTATCGTTACCTGCTCTCGGCGGGCTACGACTTCAACCCGTTCTCGGTGACCTTGACGATGCGCGGGATCAGCTCGGGTGTGTACAACAACGCCTTCTATCAGTGCCAGGTGGGCAACTGCCCGACGAGCGCACAGCTGGCGGCGATGGGTTACACCCAGTCGATCAACGACAACCAGATCGACGCGGCTCACTACTTCGATCTGGCGGTGAACTACCAGCTCGAAGGCCTGGGTGAGCTGTACCTGGTGATCGAGAACCTGACCAACGAAGATCCGGCGAAGGTCGCCGGTGGTCGTGGCGCGGGCTTCTACCAGGGTCAGTCGAACGTGACGCTGTACGACCGCTTCGGCACCATGTTCCACGGCGGCGTGCGCTTCAAGTTCTAAGAAGGCCAACGCTGAAGAAACGCGAGCGGGGCGGGCCCAATGCAGGCCCGCCCCCTTGGGGGATGACAATGATAAGAGCGAGTATGCTCGCGCTGGCCTTCGTATCCGGCTGGGCGATGCTGCTGTCTCAGGCCGCATTCAGTGCGCCCTCAAGTGTCGCGACGCCCGAGGTCGAGCCGCCGCATTCGGCGGATATTTCCAAACGCAATCTCACTCCCAAAGATTTTCCACGTTGGCAGCAGATCGAGCCCAACGTGTACGCCTATGAAGGGCTGCACTCGCCCGACAAGCAGGGCGAGATCGTCAACACGGTGAGCCTCATCGTGATCACCGGCGACGGCGTCGTCGTGGTGGACGGGCAGGGCGATCTCGCCCAGACCCGGCTCATGATCGAGAACATCCGCAAGCTCACCGACGAGCCGATCAAATATGTGGTGATCGCCTCCGATCACATCGACCATGTCGGTGGCAACGCCGCCTTCAGGGAGGCCTATCCCGAGGTGGTCTTCATCGGCTCTCCCGCCTCGCAGAGACGCCTGGCGAAGAATCCCAATCCGCCGACCATGCTGGTCTCCGAGCAGCGCTCGTTGCGCCTGGGCTCGGCTCAGATCGAAATCCTGAATCTCGGGCGCGCCCACACCGGCGGCGACCTCATTGCCTGGATGCCACAGCTTGGCGTGGTGTTCCTGGGCGAAATCTATCTGCGCGATGTGTTCCCGGCGATGCGCTCGGCGTACCCGAGCGAGTGGGTCGCGACGCTGCGCAAGTCGGTATACCTGGGCGCCACCTGGTACATTCCGGGCCATGGCTTCATCGACGACGCGCCCACCTTGAGGCGCGAGCTCGATGAGGCCCGCCAGGCGCTCGTTTATGTCATCGATGAAGCCAAACGGCTGCATGCGGCCGGCTTCAAGTGCGAATCTGCCGCGAACTGTCCGGCGGCGGCCCAGGCGAACTGGGGCCCGTACGCCGATTGGGCGTTGCGTGACTCCCAGGCGCCGCTCGCCATCGCTCGGGTATACCTCGAGCTCGACGGCAAGCTGCCGGAGAGCTGAATGGCCGGGCCGCAGGGTGGAACCAAATGGCGACAGTCGGGGTCGAATCGATGCCCTCCTGACGCTTTGCGAAACGCCTCCGAAATTCAGGGTAAACGCCTGACAGCGGACGGAAAACTTCCACTTTCGCGACGAAAAACACAAAGTTCTTGTAGCTACTTGGCGGTACATTCTGAACAGCGGTAGAACAGGTCTAGCCAACGTCGGCTGGATACCATCCGTCGCTGTAGGTCGATTGGTAGGGGGACGTAGAGAGTGAAGTCATGTATTCGTGCCTTGGGCACAGTTGCCCTGACCAGCCTGCTGTTGGGCGGCTGTGCAGGCAAAGATGAGCCGGAGCATCCGGGCACGCCGCCGCGCGTGCGTATCATCACCACCCAGCAGTATTTGAATACGGTCGCGAACGTGTTCGGCTCCAGCGTGAGCATGGACATGAAGTTCCCGCCGCTGCGTCGGACCGACGGTCTGCTCGCAAACGGCGCGGCGCTCGCGGGCGTGACGGCGGGCAAGATCGAAACCTTCCAGCGCGCCGCGAGCAGCATCGCCGCTCAAGTGGTCGCCCCGGAGCGCCGCAATTACCTGATCCCATGCACGCCGGCCGATGAGAAGAAGGCGGACGCCGAGTGCGCCAAGCAGTTCTTCTCGCAGACCGGCCGCCTGCTGCATCGGCGCAAGCTGAGCGATGAGGAGTTGAACAAGTACGTCAGCGCCGCGAACTCGGCGGCCGACAAGCTCAACGACTTCTACGCCGGCGTGGAGCTTACGCTCGAGTCGATGCTGATCAGCCCCGAAGTGCTGTTCATCGTCGAGTCGAGCGATCAGAAGCCGGACAAGAACGGCAGCCGCACGCTCGATGCGTATTCGCTCGCCTCGCGCCTGAGCTTCTTCCTCTGGGATGCCGGTCCCGATGACATGGTGCTCACGGCCGCCGAGAAGGGCGAGCTCGACAGCGAGCGCGGCCTGAAGAAGGTCGTCGATGCGATGCTCGCGAGCCCCCGTCTGGAAGATGGCATGCGCGCCTTCTTCGACGACATGCTCGGCTTCGATGACTTCGATGCGCTTTCGAAGGACCCGACGGTCTATCCGTTCTTCACGGGTGCGACCGCCGCCGATGCACGCGAGCAGACGATGCGCACGCTGGTGGATCACCTGATCCACAAGCAGGAGGACTATCGCGATCTGTTCACCACTCGCGAGACCTTCATGTCGCCGGCGCTCGCGCCGCTGTATCAGATTCCGGCCTCGCGTGGCTGGACCGAATACACCTTCCCCGAGGACAGCCCGCGCCAGGGTCTGCTGACGCAGGTGAGCTTCGTCGCTCTGCGCTCGCACCCGGGCCGCAGCTCGCCGACCCTGCGTGGCAAGGCGCTGCGTGAACGCCTGCTGTGCCAGGTCGTGCCGCCGCCGCCGCCGAACGTGGACTTCGGCAAGCTGGAAAACCCGGACGCGCACTACAAGACGCAGCGTGAGCGCGTGGCCGTGCACCTGGAAGATCCTGCGTGCGCCGGTTGCCACAAGATCACCGATCCGATGGGCCTCGCGCTCGAGAGCTTCGATGGCGCGGGCCGCTTCCGCACCGAGGAGAACGGCGCGGTCATCGACACGAGCGGCGAGCTCGATGGCGTGGAGTTCACCGACGTGGTGGGCCTGGGCAAGGCGCTGCACGACAATCCTGCGCTGCCGGTCTGCCTGGTCGATCGCCTGTACAGCTACGGCTCCGGTGGCGCGGCCAAGCCCGCCGATCGCCCGCTGATCAAGTACTACACCGAGCAGTTCCAGGCATCCGGCTACAAGCTGCCCGAGGCGCTGCGCACGATCGTGCTCTCGGATGCCTTCAGGACCATCACGAACGTGAAGAAAGTCGATTTGAGCCAGGGACGCGAACCGACGGAGGAGATCGTCATCGAAGAGCAGTTGCCGGCCACGACGACCGTCGATGCGGCGCCTGCAAGTGGATCACAAACCGTGGCCATGACTTACGGCCACGATAAGAATTGATAGCCGTTGGAGAGACAAACATGAGCAAGTTGACCAGACGGACAGTATTGCGAGGTGTGGTCGGTGGCGCCGCCGTAAACGTAGCCTTGCCACTGTTGAATTGCATGCTCAACACCAACGGCACCGCCTTCGCCGACGGCAAGCCGATGCCGGTGCGTTTCGGCACGTGGGGCTGGGGTTTGGGCATGACCCAGAGCATCTTCGTGCCGAAGAAGTACGGCGCGGACTTCGACCTGCCCGAGGAGATCTCGGCGCTCGCCCCGGTGAAGAAGCACATCAACCTGATCACCAACACGCAGGCGTTCCGGGACAACTACCAGAACCTGTGTCACTACACCGGCTGGGTCATCGCGCGCACGGGCGCGGCGCCGAAGGACACCAAGGACATTCCGGGTGAGACCATCGACGTGACGATCGCCAACCAGATCGGTGGCGGCACGCGCTTCAAGTCGCTCACGGCCACGGCCACCGGCGACGTGCGTAACACGTACAGCTACGAGAACAGCAACACGCCGAACGCCCCTGAGTGGTCGCCGCTGCAGTTCTACACCCGCCTGTTCGGACCGGAGTTCCCGGACCCGAACGCGAAGACGTTCACGCCCGATCCGCGCATCATGGTGCGCCAGAGCGTGCTCTCCGGCGTGATGGATCAGACGAAGGACCTGATGAAGACGGTGCCGGCCGATGACCGCGCGCGTCTGGATCAGTACTTCTCCGGTCTGCGTCACCTCGAGCAGCAGTTCCAGCAGCGCCTGGAGAAGCCCGAGCCGATCGAGGCGTGCGTGCGCCCCGGTGAGATCAAGGTCGATCCGGCCATGGGCCAGGAAGCCGAGGCGATCCGGATTCGTCACGAGATGATGACTCAGCTCATGGTGATGGCGATCGCGTGCGATCAGACGCGCGTCTTCAACATGGCCTACACCAACGCGAACTCCTCGACCATCAAGCCGGGCTACGAGAAGCCGCACCACACGACGACGCACGAAGAGCCGGTGGACATGAAGCTCGGCTATCAGCCGACCGCCTCGTGGTTCACGCGCCGTGCGATGGAATCGTGGGCGTACTTCGTCGATGCGTTCACGAAGGTGAAGGAGGGCAATGGCACGTTGCTCGACAACGTCTTCATCTACGCGACGACGGACCACGGTTACGCCCGCGTGCACAGCCTCGATCACATTCCGATCTTCACGGCCGGCCGTGCGGGCGGCGCGGTGCGGACCGGTCTGCACATCGATGGCAAGGGCACGACGGGCTGCCGCGTCGGCTACACGGCGCTGCGCCTCATGGGCGTGGACAAGCCGGCGTGGGGCGTGAACAGCAACAACACTTCGCAGGAAGTGAGCGAGATTCTCGTCTCGCGTCTGAGCTAAAGCGCGGGTTGCCCGCCCGACTCATTCCCCAGACCGCCTCATGCGGTCTGGGGCTGAGTTGTTGATGGTTGAGGGGGATTGACTGACTATGAAAAGACTTCGATGGTTGTTGTCGGCAGCGTTGTTGTTCGGCGCTGGCGCAGCCCAGACGACGATGGCGGCGAGCGGTCCGTACTGGCAGTCAAAGGACTCCACGGACGCCGAAGCCTATGTGGACGTGCCGATGCCGCCGGGCATCCAGGTGGTCCAGACCGAGCTCGAAGGCCCGGTGTATGCCACCGCCGAAGGCAAGACGATCTACACCTGGCCGCTGGGCGGCCTTCGCAACGGCAACGCCGGCGATCGCCGCAACAGCGGCGTGTCGAGCTGCGATGACACCATCTATAAGGAGACGAGCGGCTACATGAGCCCGTATCCGCCGGGCTTTCTGTTGCCCGAGCTGGAGACGCGCCGTAGCTGCGAACAGCTGTGGCCGCCGGTGCTCGCGCCCGCGGACGCAAAGCCGGTGGGCAAGTGGACCACCATCAAGCGCAAGAACGGTCAGAGCCAGTGGGCCTACGACGGCTATCCCGTCTACACCTCGGATCTGGACAAGAAGCAGGGCGATGTCTATGGCGGCACCAACGCATTGAGCGGTGGCGCGCAGGGCATCGTGCGCCGGCCGATCGGCCCGCCGCCCGATGTGCCGCCGGAGCTGGCGGTGGTGCCGTTTCGCACCGGGCGCATGCTGACGACGCACAAGGGCTTCTCGGTCTACGTCTCCGATGCGGACGAGAACGGCAAGTCCAATTGCACCGGCCGGTGCCTGTCGGACTGGGATCCGGTGGTCGCCCCGCAGACGGCGAAGGCCAAGGGCGAGTGGAGCGTCATCGAGCGCTCGCCGGGTATCAAGCAATGGGCGTATCGCGGCAAGCCGCTGTACACCTACGTGCACGAGAAGAAGGCACGCGCCGTGACCGGCAGCGACAACCCGGGCTGGCACAACGTCTACACGCAGCGTGCGCTGCCGCCGCCGGCGGAGTTCACGGTGCAGGACTCGCGCATCGGTCAGGTGCTCGCGGATAAGGATGGCAAGACCATCTATCTGTATCAGTGCAACGACGATGCGCTCGATCAGCAGACCTGCGATCACCCGGACTCACCGCAGGTGTATCGCCTGGCGATCTGCGGCAACTTCGATCCGGCGCTGTGCCAGAAAACCTTTCCTTACGTGAAGGCTTCGCCCGGCGCGAAGAGCGACAGCAGCCTGTGGACGGTCGAGACCATCGATCCGAACACCGGCAAGTGGGCGAAGCCCGGCGATGCCGGCGCGATCCAGGTCTGGACCTATCGTCGACGTCCCGTGTACACCTATGGCGATGATCTGAAGCCCGGCGATGCGAACGGCGACAATTACGGCGAGTTCAACGGTCAGCGCAACGGCTTCCGTGCGTTCTGGGTGCGAGACGACTATCGCAACAACAACGTGGGTCGTGCGCCCAACGACCGTTAACCGCGTCGGCGACAATGAGGAGCTGATATGAAGAGCAATGCAGTTCGGATGATGAGTGTCGCCGGCTCCCTGCTGGCCGCGTCGGTCACAGTGGCGCTGGCCACGGCGAGCGCCCAGCCGGCGCCGCTGCAGGAAGGCGCCGGTGTGTTGAAAGACCGCCGCATCGGTTACGTGATGACCCACAAGTACTGGGCCGTGTACGAAACCGACGGCGCGAAGACCGAGTGCCCCCAGGGCTTCAACGACGGCCCGCGCGAGCAGTTCAAGAAGCTGTACGAGGACGGCAAGAAGCGCAGCATCGTCGAGGCGCAGTTGAAGCGCGAAGGCGATCAGTGGCATCCGACGACCGCGCCCGAAGCATTCGTGTTCAAAGAGGCCCAGGGCAATATCTCCTATGGCCTGAACCTCGATGGCAAGGTGGGTCCGGAGGATTTCACCAGCCCCGAGGGCGAGAAGGGCATCGACAATCAGCTGTATCGCGTGATCGGCTGCATCGGCCACTACCGCACGATGGGCACGATCAATCACTTCGAGAATCTGTTCATGCGCAGCTATGACGATACCCGCATCGTCATCGAGTTGACTGAAGTGGACAGCCTGCAGAACGACGATTCGGTGGTCGTCTCGATCTATCGCGGCGGCGATGGCCTGCTGCAGGATGCGACCGGCGAAGGTTTCATTCCTGGCGGCACGCAGCGCATCGACACGCGCTGGGGCAAGGAATACATGAGCAAGATGAACGGCAAGATCGTCGATGGCGTGCTCATCACCGAGCCCGTCGATCGGGTGATGCTGCCGTGGGGTGTGACTTTCGGCACCAGCGGATATCACGTCTTCCGTGGCTTCCAGTGGAAGCTGAAGCTCGATCCGGAGGCGGCCGAAGGATTGATGGCGGGCTTCGTCGATGTGAAGGCGTTCAATCATCATTTGAATACCTCGTGGTCGACCCACCATCACAGCTACGGTCAGCTCTCCTCGCCCTCGCAGTACAAGGCGTTGATGCGTCTGGCCGATGGTTATCCCGATCCGAAGACCGGTCAGAACACGGCGATCTCCTCGGCAGTGAAAGTGAAGTTCACGCAGGTGTTCGTGCAGCAGCCGGAGCAGAAGGAACTGGTCTCGAAGAAGTAAGTTGAAATGGGTGCGCAGGAATTTTCGGCCCTGCGCACCCATGCTTGCCACGATCATGCGCGAAGGCGCCTTCACGGCGCGAATTTGGCGAAGAAATAACCACGAAGCGATCGCTAGACTGCCCTCACTACAACTAGACAACGTACGTTGTTATAGGGGGCCTCATGCTGCATTCATCCCGCCTGGGTGGTCAGGCGGTAGCGCTCAGACCGGCGCGCAACGCGCCACTGACCCTTAGAATTCCCGAGCCCGCCGCGCGTCCTGGCGAGCCGGTCAACTTCAGCAAACTGCGTTTATCCGCCCCTGGCGCCGTGCGCCGGCCAGCCCCTGAAGCCGATGCGCGCTCGATGCACGAGCTTGCCTACGAGCTCATTCGCGTACTCGATGAGAACGGCAAGGCGGTGGGTCCGTGGGCGCCGGAGATCCCGACGGCCACGCTGATCTCGGGTCTTCGCCAGATGATGCTCACGCGTGCGTTCGATGAGCGCATGTATCGGGCGCAGCGTCAGGGCAAATGTTCCTTTTACGTCAGGAGCACGGGCGAGGAGGCGGTGTCCATCGCGCAGGCCGCCGCGCTCGAGAGCACCGACATGCTCTTTGGCAGCTACCGCTCGCAGGGCCTGTTGATCGGCCGTGGCTATCCGATCGTGAAGATGATGGGCCAGGTGTATTCGAACGCGCTCGATCCGCTGCTCGGCCGGCAGATGCCGGTGATGTACTCCAGCCGCGAGCACAACTATTTCACCGTCTCGGGCAACCTCGGCACGCAGTTCATACAAGCGGTCGGCTGGGCGATGGGCTCCGCGTTGAGTGGCGATACGCGCATCGCCGCGAGCTGGATCGGCGATGGCACGACGGCCGAAGGCGATTTTCATTACGCGCTGACGTTTGCATCGGTGTATCGCGCGCCGGTCATTCTCAACGTCGTCAACAACCAGTGGGCGATCTCCTCTTTCCAGGGCATCGCAGGCGGCGATGAAGCGCCGTTCGCGGCGCGCGCCATCGGCTACGGCCTGCCGGCGCTGCGTGTCGATGGAAACGATTTCCTCGCCGTGTATGCGGCGACGAAATGGGCCGCGCAGCGTGCACGCACCAATCATGGGGCGACGCTGATCGAGCTGTTCACCTATCGCGCCGATGCTCACTCGACGAGCGATGATCCGAGTCGCTATCGACCCGCCGATGAAGGCAGCAAGTGGCCGCTCGGCGATCCCATCGCGCGTCTGAAACAGCATCTGATCGTGCGCGGTGAGTGGAGCGAGCAGAAGCACACGGCGCTGCAGGAAGAGGTGACGCAGGAGATCCGGGCGCTGCAGAAGGAAGCGGAGGCGAAGGGCGTTCATGGCAACAACCAGACCGCCAGCCCCAAGACGATGTTCGAAGGCGTGTTCAAGGAGCCCGATCCGCGGCTGCTGAAGCAGCGCCAGGAGGCGGGGTTCTAGATCATGGCGACGATGAACATGATTCAGGCCCTGAACTCGGCCATGTCCACCATGATGGCGCGCGATCCGAGCGTCGTGGTGTTCGGCGAGGACGTGGGCTATTTCGGCGGCGTGTTCCGCGCCACCGAGGGTTTGCAGAAGAAATTTGGCAAGCACCGTTGTTTCGATACGCCGATCGCCGAAGGCGGCATCGTCGGTGCGGCCATTGGCATGGGGGCCTACGGCATGCGGCCGGTGGTGGAGATCCAGTTCGCGGATTACATCTACCCGGCGTTCGATCAGATCACCTCGGAGGCCGCGCGCATCCGCTATCGCTCCGCCGGTGATTTCAACGTGCCGATCGTCGTGCGCACGCCCTATGGCGGCGGCATCTTCGGCGGTCAGACGCACAGTCAGAGTCCCGAAGGATTGTTCACGCACGTCGTGGGCTTGAAGGTCGTGGTGCCCTCGACGCCCTACGATGCGAAGGGCCTGCTGATCAGCTCGATCGAAGATGACGATCCGGTGATCTTCCTCGAGCCCAAGCGCCTCTACACGGGCCCCTTCGATGGCCGGCACGACGTGGCCGTGAAGCCCTGGTCGGTGCATCCGGCGAGTGAGGTGCCCGAGGACTACTATCGCGTGCCGCTCGGCAAAGCGTCGATCGCGCGTGCGGGTGCGGATGTCACGATCCTCGCGTACGGCACGATGGTGCACGTGGCGCTCGCCGCCGCACAGCAAAGCGGTGTGGATGCCGAAGTCATCGATCTGCGCAGTCTGATTCCGCTCGATCTCGAGACGATCACCGCGTCGGTCAACAAAACCGGTCGCTGTATCGTCGTGCACGAGGCGACCAAGACGAGCGGCTTCGGCGCGGAGCTTGCGGCGCTGGTCCAGCGCGAATGTTTCTATCAGCTGGAGTCTCCGGTCGAGCGTGTCACCGGTTGGGATATTCCCTATCCGCACGCGTTCGAGTGGCAGTACTTCCCAGGCCCGACGCGTGTCGCCGCAGCGATGCGCCAGGCGATGGAGGCCTGAAGCATGGGTCAGTACAGCTTCAAACTTCCCGACGTGGGCGAGGGCACGGCCGAGGCGGAGATCGCCGAGTGGCGCGTGAAGGTGGGCGATCGGGTCGAAGAGGATCAGCCGCTCGTCGATATGATGACCGACAAGGCGACGGTCGAGCTGACCTCGCCGGTGGCCGGCCTCGTGCAGAGCATTGCCGGCAAGGCGGGCGAGAAGGCCGCCGTCGGTTCGGTGCTGGTCGTGCTGGAGACCGACGGCGCATCCTCGTCTGAAGAGAACAAACAAACGGCAGCGGCGCAGGCGCCGGCGCCGGTTGAGATCGCCGCCGCCGCGCAGGCGGGCACCGAGCCGCGTCGCACGGGCACCGGGCCCGTGGCTTTGGCGACGAACGCGGGCGGCGCCTCATCGCCAGCCAGTGCAATCTCGAGTCGCAGTGTCGCTCCCATCCGTCCCGTCGAGGCGTCGGCGAGCGCCGGTGCCCGCTTCAGTCGCGCGCACGAGGCCGGTACGCAGCCGCGTCGGGGCGAGCGCCCGGCGGCATCGCCCGCCGTGCGTCGACGTGCGGAAGAGCTCGGCATCAAGTTGCAGTTCGTGCACGGCACTGGCCCCACCGGGCGGATTCTTCACGCCGATCTCGATGCCTATCTCGCACAGGACGCCGGACGCCGCGGACCGTCACGCATCGGTCATGCCGAGCCCGCGCAGGGCACAGGCAACCACTCTCTCTACACGCAGCTCTCCGGGGGCGAGGACATCCCCGTGATCGGCCTGCGCCGGCAAATCGCCGAGCGCATGCAGGCGGCGAAACGTCACATCCCGCACTTCACCTATGTGGAGGAAGTGGACGTGACCGAGCTCGAGGAGTTGCGCGCACACTTGAATGCCACGCGCGCCAAGGATCAGCCGAAGCTGACCCTGCTGCCTTTTCTCATGCGCGCGCTGGTTCGAGTGTTGCGCGAGTTCCCGCAGATGAATGCGACGTACGACGATGAAGCGGGCGTCATCCATCGCAGCTCGCCGGTGCACATCGGCATGGCCGTGCAAACCCAGCGTGGCCTTCTGGTCGCCGTGATCAAGCACGCCGAAGCCCGTGACCTGTGGGACTGCGCCGCCGAAGTCGGCCAGCTCGCCGCCGTCACGCGCGATGGCAAGGCCTCGCGCGAACAGCTGACCGGCTCGACCATCACGATCACGAGCCTCGGGCCGCTGGGCGGAGTCTCCGCGACGCCGGTCATCAATCGACCGGAGGTTGCGATCATCGGACCGAACAAGATCGTCGAGCGCCCCGTGGTGCGCGATGGGCAGATCGTGATTCGCAAGATGATGAATCTGTCCTCCTCGTTCGACCACCGTGTCATCGACGGCGCCGAAGCCGCCGAGTTCATCCAACGCCTGCGCTCGGTGCTCGAGCAGCCCGCCACCATTTTCGTGCGGTGATCCCATGAGCGAACAGATCAAAACAAAATTGCTGGTCGTAGGCGGCGGACCGGGGGGCTATGTCACGGCGCTGCGGGCCGCGCAGCTGGGCGTGTCGGTCACGCTGGTGGAAGCCGACCGGCTCGGCGGCACGTGCCTGATCCGCGGCTGCATTCCCTCCAAGGCGATGATTCACGCCGCGGAGAAATTCACCACCGTGCGCGAGGCCGCCAAGCAGGGCGGCACGCTCGGGATTTCCCTGAGCTCGGCGCCGAGCTTGAATCTTGCCGAGACGGTGAAGTGGAAAGATGGCGTCGTGAACCGCCTGAACGAAGGCGTCGCGGGCCTGCTCAAGCGCGCCAAGGTGCAGGTGATCTCCGGCTGGGCGAGCTTCCTCGATGCCAAGTCGTGCCTCGTGCAGACCGCCGGCGGTCAGATCGGCATCACCGCCGAGCACGTGGTGCTCGCGACGGGCTCGGAGCCGGTCGCCCTGCCAGGCCTGCCTTTTGGCGGGCCGATCATCTCTTCCACCGAGGCCCTCTCGTTGCAGAGCCTGCCGCGCAGCCTCGCCGTGATCGGCGCAGGCTACATCGGGCTCGAGCTCGGCTGCGCCTTCCGCAAGATGGGCGTGGAGGTTTCGATCATCGAAGCTCAGGACCGCATCCTGCCGCTTTATGACAGCGCGCTGGTCAAGCCCGTCGCACGCTGGTTGGAGAAGAACGGCGTGCCGGTGCATCTGGGCGCGACCGTCACCGGCTTCGAGGCCGGCTCGCTGTTTGCGAAGACCCAGGACGGCCGATCCCTCGTGCTGAAGTGCGAGCACGTGCTCGTCACCGTCGGCCGGCGGCCGCGCACGCAGGGCTGGGGCCTGGAGAACATGGGCGTCGATATGAGCGGACGTTTCGTGCACGTCGACGATCAGTGCCGCACCTCGATGCGCAACGTGTGGGCGATCGGCGATCTGGTGGGCGAGCCGATGCTCGAACACAAAGCGGCCGCGCAGGGCGAGATGGTCGCCGAGATCATCGCGGGTCACCGCCGTCGCTTCGATCCGGTGGCGATTCCGGCGGTGTGTTTCACGGAACCGGAAATCATCAGCGTCGGTTTGACTCCGAGCGATGCCGGCGACGGTGACATCGAGGTCATCACCTCGCAGTTCCCCTTCGCCGCCAACGGCCGTGCGCTGTCGATGGAGGCGGGCGAGGCCGGTGGCTTCGTGCGCATCGTGGCCCGCAAGCACGATCGTCGCCTGCTGGGCATCCAGGCCGTGGGCACGCACGTCTCGGAGCTCTCCGGTGAGTTCGCGCTGGCGCTCGAGATGGGCGCGACGCTCGAGGACGTGGCGGGAGTCATCCATGCCCACCCGACGCTGTCGGAGGCCTTCTTCGAGGCATCGCTGGCCGGTCTCGGCCATGCGTTGCACGTGTGATGGCTGCTGAGGAAAGAAGCGCCATGAGCAATGGTAGTCTCGACAAAATCGACTACAAGATCCTCTCGGTCCTGCAACAGGACGCCTCGCTGTCGGCGGCAGAGGTGGCCGAAGCGGTCGGCTTGTCCCAGTCGCCGTGCTGGCGACGGATCCAGCGGCTCAAGGATGACGGCTACATCACCAAGATCGTGGCGCTGCTGGATCGGCAGAAGCTCGGTCTGCGTGCGCAGTTGTTCGTGCAAGTGAAGGTCGTGAAGAACGACCGGGCGAGCCTCGCGGAGTTCTCCGAGGCGATCCGCTCATTCCCCGAAGTGATGGAGTGCCACGTCGTGCTGGGCGTGTTCGACTTCCTGCTGCGGGTGGTGGCCAAGGACATGGATGCCTACGAGACCTTCTATTTCGAGAAGCTCTCGCGCGTGCCCCACATTCTGGAGGTCACCTCGTACGTGGCGGCCTCGGAGATCAAGACCACCACGGCCTGGCCGTTGCACGTCTAGCAACGAACTTTGCCGTCGAACGCAACACCGCCGCGCCACGCGCGGCGGTTGCTTGCGTGCGCCTTGATCCTTTACCTGAAACGTTATTCATAAAATCCCTAGAACGACGTTAGCGTCTTGCAACTGTCGCCGATTCCGTGCATCACTACGCTACCAAAGCCGCCGAGGTTGACTAGTTAACGCACCGTAAGAGCCCATCGCAGAAAATCGTCCTAAACATGCCTTGTAGACGGTCGCTGCCCGACCAGCACATCCCGGGCGCACCGATCGTGTTTTGAGAGGGGGAATGATGGAAGGTCTGGACAAGATCGATCTGAAAATCTTGCGTGCGCTTCAGGAGGACGCCTCGCACTCTGCCGCCGAGATTGCCGACTCGGTGGGATTGTCGCAATCGCCGTGTTACCGGCGGATCCAACGCCTGAAGGAAGAAGGCTATATCACCCGGATCGTGGCGATGCTCGATCGCCGCAAGCTCAATCTGCTGACGCAGCTGTTCGTGCAGGTGAAGGTCATCCGCAACGACCAGCAGAGCCTGCAGGAATTCACCGAATACATTCGCAGCTTCCCCGAGGTGCTCGAATGTCACGTGATCCTCGGCGCCTACGATTTCCTGTTGCGCGTGGTCGTGCGCGACATGGAAGCTTACGAAAAATTCTACTTCGGCAAGCTCTCCACCGTGCCCAACATCCGCGAGGTCAATTCCTTCGTGGCGGCCTGGGAAGTGAAGTCGACGACCTCGCTGCCGCTGAAGATCTAGCAAACGCGCATGTCGTGCGCCGCCAGTTCGTGCAACACGCATACATCATGCGCAAGGTGCGAGCTGGGGACGCATTTCCGCGAAGTTCCTGCCTAGCCGCAGGAGTAGGCTTTTGTTAGCAAGAACGGCACCGCCTTTTTAGAGGGTGCTGTAAAAACAGCCCGCAAGGGTTCACTAGAGCATTGCGCTCGAGGGGGATGCATGAGAGCCGGAAAACTGTTCGGTAACACGTGGCTTGCGATGGGTTTGTTGGCCGTGAGCCTCACGGCGGGCGCCGAAGACGTGAAGGTCACGCTCACGGGCGCCGATGAAGTTCCTGCGGTGGCGACCCAGGCGAAGGGCGAAGGCACGATCACGGTGGCCGATGACATGTCCGTCACGGGCACGGTGACGACCAGCGGCGTCGATGGCATCGCTGCGCACATCCATCTGGCCGAAGCCGGCAAGAATGGCCCGCCGGTCATCACGCTGACCAAGGGCGAGGGCGGCACGTGGAGCACGCCGGCCGGCGCGAAGCTCACCGAAGAGCAGTACAAGGCGTTCAAGGCAGGTCAGCTGTACGTGAACGTGCACAGCGCCGCTCACAAGAGCGGAGAGATCCGAGGCCAGCTGAAACCGTAAGACCCGGTTGCGGCGGATCAACATCAAGCGGCTCTATCGCCGGACTCGATAATTAAATGACGAAATTGAACATTGCAGGCGGCCGACGCTCACGCGCGGCCGCCACTTGGGTAACACTCGCTCTCTCACTCGGTGCTGCAGGCGTTGCGGGCCTCTCGATCGCGGACTCGAGCCGCGCCGACAGCCCCACCGCCAGCGCCGGCGATCAGGCCAACTCGCTCATCGAGCGCGGCCGATACCTGGCGCGCGCGGGCAACTGCGTCAGCTGCCATACCGCCCATGACGGTGGCGAGGCGTTCGCAGGCGGGCTCGCCTTCGAAACGCCGTTCGGCAAGATCTATTCGACGAACATCACCCCGGATCCCGAGACCGGCATCGGCAAATGGACCGAGGAGCAGTTCGCTCGCGCCCTGCGCGAAGGCGTGCGGCCCGATGGCGCGCACCTCTATCCGGCCTTTCCGTATACGGCCTACACCAAGTTGAGCGATGAGGACGTGTCGGCGCTGTGGGCCTACATGAAGATCGTCAAGCCCGTGAACAACCAGACGCCGGAGAACGAGATGAGCTTCCCGGCCAACCAGCGCTGGGCGCTCGGCATCTGGAAGACGATGTTCTTCGATGAAGGCCGCTTCCAGGAGAACAAGTCGCAGTCGCCGGAGTGGAATCGCGGCGCCTATCTGGTCGAAGCCTTGGGTCACTGTTCGGCCTGTCATTCCCCGCGCAATTTCATGGGCGCGGAGAAGAGCAGCCTGGCGTACACCGGCGGCGAATATAACG
>Ga0182742_1002093_pt1 | contig 23077 bp, 19 predicted proteins | sample eDN5th37CBELigMG_FD_128880 | JGI IMG/M metagenome (GOLD analysis project Ga0182742, IMG submission 128880) | Enriched Miracle-Growth compost microbial communities from Emeryville, California, USA - eDNA 5th pass 37_C BE-Lig MG (version 2)... ... | reverse complement strand
TGGACGGATGAGAGCGATTGCTTCAATCACACTTGATAACGAATTTGTTGTTCACGATATTCGTGTCATTGATGGGAACAATGGGCTTTTTGTAGCTATGCCAAGCAAACGCACTCCGGATGGAGAATTCCGTGATATTGCTCATCCAATTAATTCCGGTACACGCGGTAAAATCCAGGATGCTGTTTTGGCAGAATACCACCGTTTAGGTGAACTTGAAGTTGAGTTTGAAGAAGCAGGTGCATAGAAGAGTTTTCTTTTTTCAACAGGGGCCTACTCATAAGTAAGGCTCTTTTTTATTTACCCCGTTTACTCCACATTAAACCTATTCTCATCATTTTTTTTTAAAAGGCCCTAGTAATCGTTATCCAATATTGAGTTCAAAACAGGCAAAGCTGTTGGTATAAACTAAGAATTAATAGATAAGAAATAACACTAACAAAAAATTCTCACTCTTCTCGTTATGTTGAAATGAATTGCAATTTAGGATATATTCTTAATGGATAAAAAGGTAAATTGGAGGCCTGTTGATGTCTAATCGTTATGCCATTATTTTAGCAGCTGGACAGGGAACAAGAATGAAATCAAAGCTATATAAAGTATTGCATCCTGTCTGCGGAAAGCCTATGGTTCAACATGTAATCGACCATGTAAAAAGCCTTAACATAAACGATATTGTGACAATTGTCGGACACGGTGCCGAAAAAGTAAAGGCTCAGCTAGGAGATTCAAGTATGTATGCTCTACAAGAAGAGCAGCTTGGAACAGCGCATGCTGTTATGCAATCTAAAGAAATGCTTGCAGGAAAAGATGGAACGACGATTGTTGTCTGTGGAGATACTCCCCTTATTAAAGGAGAAACCATGGAAGCGTTATTCCGTCATCATGAAGAAACTAGTGCCAAAGCCACGATTCTGACTGCGCGCGCAGAAGACCCTACAGGTTATGGAAGAATTATTCGCAATGAGCAAGCACTTGTAGAACGGATTGTTGAGCATAAAGATGCATCTGAATCAGAACGGGAAATCAACGAAATCAATACTGGAACCTATTGTTTCGATAATAAGGCCCTATTTGAAGCACTTGAGAACGTTGGGAATGATAATGTGCAGGGAGAATATTATCTTCCGGATGTCATTGAGATTTTAAAAGAACAAGGCGAAACGGTTTCTGCGTATGTAACGGACAGCTTTGAAGAAACGTTAGGAGTTAATGATCGAGTAGCTTTGTCAGAAGCTGAGCGGATTATGAGAAAGCGAATCAATGAAACGCATATGCGAAATGGTGTTACATTGATTGACCCTGCTAATACTTATATTGGTTCAGATGTAAAAATAGGTTCGGATACAATCGTCTATCCAGGAACGACGCTTTCAGGCGAAACGGTAATTGGATCAGATTGTAAAATTGGACCAAACACAGAAATCAATAATTGTGAGATTGGCGACCAGTCAGTTATTCGTCAATCATGCGCATTTGATAGTAAAATTGGTTCGGAAGTAAATATAGGACCATTTGCTCATATTCGACCACAATCCGAAATTCATGATGAAGTGAAAATCGGGAACTTTGTCGAGATTAAAAAAGCTACATTTGGAAAAGGAAGCAAAGCCTCTCATCTAAGCTATATTGGGGATGCAGAAGTTGGCAGTGACGTCAATATAGGATGTGGATCGATCACAGTCAATTATGATGGAAAAAACAAATTCCTAACCAAAATTGAGGACGGGGCTTTTATCGGTTGTAACTCGAACTTAGTGGCTCCTGTGACTGTTGGGAAAGGTGCCTATGTAGCTGCAGGCTCGACGATTACGGAAGATGTACCTGGAGAAGGTCTTGCAATTGCTCGTGCTCGCCAAGTGAATAAAGAAGATTATGTCGGAAAACTAAATTCAAAGAAATAACTTGGAGGTTCCATAATGACGAATCAGTATTTAGACCCAAATTTAAAGGTTTTTACGTTAAACTCAAATAAAGCACTTGCTGAAGAAATTGCAAAAGTAATCGGTGTAGAGTTGGGGAAATGTTCTGTTGCTAGATTTAGTGACGGAGAAATTCAAATCAATATTGAAGAGAGTATTCGCGGCTGTGACGTATATGTTATTCAATCGACAAGCGCTCCTGTAAATGAACATATCATGGAGCTTTTGATTATGATTGATGCCTTGAAGCGCGCATCAGCTAAGACTATTAATGTTGTGATTCCATACTATGGATATGCTCGTCAGGACCGTAAAGCTCGTGCGAGAGAACCTATTACTTCAAAGCTTGTGGCGAACTTACTTGAAACGGCTGGTGCTACACGTGTGATTACACTTGACCTCCACGCGCCACAAATCCAAGGTTTCTTTGATATCCCGACAGATCAATTAATGGGAGTACCAATTTTAGCAGACTACTTCAAGAATCGTGAATTTGCTGGTGATGTGGTAATCGTTTCACCTGATCATGGTGGTGTGACAAGAGCAAGAAAGATGGCTGAGCGTTTGAAAGCTCCAATCGCTATTATCGATAAACGTCGCCCACGTCCAAATGTGGCGGAGGTAATGAATATTGTCGGAAATATTGAAGGGAAGACAGCGATTCTTATTGACGATATTATCGATACAGCTGGTACCATTACACTGGCTGCCAATGCACTTGTCGAAAACGGTGCAATTGAAGTCCTTGCTTGCTGTACACATCCAGTTCTATCTGGCCCGGCGATTGAGCGTATTCAAAATTCTCAAATTAAAGAATTAGTTGTGACCAATTCTATTGCCCTACCAGCAGAGCGTAAGATTGATAAAATTGTTGAGCTCTCCGTTGCACCACTACTGGGAGAAGCGATCATTCGCGTCCATGAAGAGCAATCGGTTAGCACATTGTTTAATTAGGAATAAATGTGAAAAGAAGGCTGTGAAAATAGCCTTCTTTTGTTATTATGGAAGACGTTCGCTTCTATTGAACATAATTTGTTTATTATGATGAAAAGTAAAATGGATGCTGGCTTTTTCAAATTATTTCGTACCTAATTGAAATCACACGTTTAGATTCCAAGGTAATAGGGCATTTTTTAAATGATAAGCCAATATTGCAATTTGGAAGGGGACGTATATAAATGAGTGCGATTTTAAAAGCGAATGACCGTAGTGAATTACAAAAATCAAGTTTGAATAAACTTCGTGCATCTGGTCAAATACCAGCGGTTGTTTACGGAAGTAATATGGAAAGTAAGCCTGTTTATGTAGAGAGTACGGAATTTGTAAAAACAATCCGTGAAGTTGGTCGAAATGGGATCATTTCACTTGATGTTGATGGGAAGCAAACGGACGTTATGTTAACGGATTATCAGCAAGATTCAATAAAAGGCCATATTCTTCACGCAGACTTCTTTGCTGTTGATATGAAAGCAGAGCGTGAAGCAACAGTGCGATTAGCACTTGTTGGTGAAGCGGCAGGAGTGAAGGATGGGGGCGTAATGCAACAAGCCGTGCATGAAGTATCTGTTACAGCAACTCCAGCCAATATTCCACAAGCCATTGAACTGGATATCAGCGATTTACAAGTAAATGAAAATTTAACAGTTGCAGATTTGAAGAATAAGGGCGGAAGTTATACAATTAATGATGATGAATCATTAGTGTTAGTGACAATCCTTCCTCCGAAGCAAGAGGAAGAAATTAACTCTGGTGAACAACAAGAAGCAGGAACACCAGATAATGAGGAAGGTCGAGAGACAGAACCATCAGAAGGTTAGAAGAATAGACGTAACCAACTAGGTTGCGTCTTTATTTGCGATAGAGAGCAACACTATGTTTTTCTAAAGCTGATGTTGGTTTATTTTAGAAGCAGGTGGGGAAAAGATGAAATTAATTGTTGGTTTGGGAAACCCAGGGAAACAATATGAAAAAACACGGCATAATGTGGGTTTTGAAGTGATAGATGAACTTTCCAACCGCCTCAATATTTCCTTAAGTCAAGCCAAATTTAAGGGGATGTATGGAGCGGGAGTGGTAAATGGAGAAAAGATTATTCTATTAAAGCCGCTAACCTACATGAATTTATCAGGTGAGTCGATTGGTGCCGTAATGAATTATTATGATATTGATGTGGATGATTTACTAGTGATTTATGATGATTTGGATTTGCCAACGGGAAAAATCCGCCTTCGCCAAAAAGGTAGTGCAGGTGGCCATAATGGAATCCGTTCAACGATTGCTCATACGGGAACGCAGGAGTTCAAGCGGATTAGAGTAGGAATAAGTCGCCCGCAAAATCGAATGCCAATTACAGATTATGTGCTCGGAAAATTCTCAAAAGAAGAGCAGGCAGAAATCGATCAAGCTGTTGATAAAGCATGTAAGGCTTGTGAGGCGTGGGTGGACCTCCCATTTCTCCAAGTAATGAATCAGTATAATCAGTAATATCTAAAGGGAATGGGAATAAAATAGCAGTGAATAAGTTCCTCCAAATCCGTAAATAATAAGAATGACAGATTCGGAGGAGGGACTTGCATGGCTATGCATTATTATTGCCGTCATTGCGGAACAAACATTGGTACATTGGACAATACGCTTATTCAAAGTGAGTCTCTAGGCTTCCATAAGCTGACAGATGAAGAACGCCATGATATGATAAGCTATGAAAGCAACGGGGACATTCAGATAAAATCAATCTGCGAAGATTGTCAGGAATCATATGAACGAAATCCAAGCTATCATGAAAATGACTACTTGATTCACTGACACGCTTTGGACTACTAATCCAAAGCATTTTTCTGTTTCTATATGGATTCGTTCTATAACTTTGAAAACAAAGCTAGAATATTCTAGCTCCAGTGCAAACTCGCCTGGAGCATTCTTTAGTGAGGGAGAGGATGGGATGCAAGGGCTTAAAGCTCTTTTTAGTCAACAAGATGATGTCCATTCCGTCATATCGGGAATGGAGGTAGGCTTAAAAGAACAACTTGTAGCTGGACTATCCGGGTCAGCAAGAGCTGTTTTTTTAGCGTCTATTTTTGAGAAAACAAACCGTTCTGTCCTTGTCGTAACACATAATTTACTTCAAGCACAGAAAATGTATGATGATTTAACGGGTTTACTCGGGGAAAATAATTTATACTTGTATCCAGCAAATGAACTGATTGCTGCAGAGTTAAGCATTTCGTCGCCGGAGTTGAAGGCTCAACGAATTGAAGCACTCAATTATTTGGCGAGTAACAATAAAGGAATTGTTATTGCCCCAATGGCTGGGTTACGCAAGATTTTACCACCAAAGCAAATGTGGATGCGTTTTCAAGTTTCCTTCTCGGTTGGGGATGAGATTGAAATTGACCAACTGTTAAATCAATTTGTCGATATGGGATATGTGCGCTCTGATTTGGTTGCCGCTCCTGGAGAATTCAGCGTTCGCGGAGGAATTATTGATATTTACCCATTAACAGCCGTTGATCCATTTCGAATTGAATTATTTGACACGGAGGTAGATTCCATTCGTTCCTTTTCTTTAGAAGATCAACGCTCTAAAGAAAAACTTGATTCTGTTCAAATTGGTCCGGCAACTGAAAATGTTTTAGACCCTAGTCAGGTGGAGCAACTAATTACAGGTCTTGAATCTGGTTTGAGTAAGAGTCTAAAAAAGCTCAAAGACGAGAAAGCCAAAAGCCAACTAATGCAAAACATTGAGTATGAGTTGGAATTATTACGAAACGGTCAAAAACCGGATCAATTATTTAAATATTTGTCACTCGCCTATAGACAACCTCACAGTTTACTAGATTACCTGAGTGAAGATGGGTTTCTTTTCATAGATGAAGTAGGTCGTGTTCAGGAAATGAATGAATCATTGAATAAGGATGAGGCAGAATGGTATACCGACCTTTTAAGCGCTGGGCAAATCATTCATGATATTCAAGTTTCACACCAGTTACCTGAGTTGCTTCAAAAAACAAACAGATCGATCATCTATACGAATCTGTTTTTAAGGCATGTTCCAAATACAAACCCGCAAAACATCGTCAATACTTCTTGTAAGCCAATGCAAAACTTCCACGGACAAATGAATGTGTTAAAAGGAGAAATTGAGCGTTGGAAGAAAGGCAATTATACGGTTGTCCTAATGGGAGCAGATGAAGAACGGGCTTTAAAACTTGAACGAGTTTTAGAGGATTATGAGATAGAGGCAATCCGCATCCCTGATTCGGAATCAATCTTGATGGAAAAGGTTCAAATTGTAGAAGGTAGCTTGAATACCGGATTTGAAATGCCAATCCAAAAGTTGGCTGTTTTGACGGAAGAAGAGTTGTTTAATAAAAAGGTTAAGCGGTCCAAACGTCGTCAAAAGCTTTCCAATGCCGAGCGGATCAAAAGTTACTCTGAGCTTAAAGTTGGCGATTATGTTGTCCATGTAAATCACGGGATAGGAAAGTATCTAGGAATTGAGACACTAGTAATAAACGGTGTTCATAAGGACTACCTGAACATTCGTTATCAAGGTACAGACCAACTTTATGTACCGGTTGAACAAATTGATTTGATTCAAAAATATGTGGCTTCAGAAGGAAAAGAGCCGAAGATTTACAAACTCGGTGGGAATGATTGGAAACGAGTTAAGAACAAAGTTCAATCATCGGTCCAAAATATTGCAGATGACTTAATTAAACTTTATGCAGAGCGTGAAGCAAGCAAAGGTTATGCATTCTCTCCCGATGGTGATATGCAAAGAGAATTCGAAGCTGCATTCCCATACGAAGAGACGGAAGACCAACTACGTTCTATTCTAGAAATCAAGAAAGATATGGAAAGGGAGCGACCAATGGATCGCTTGCTTTGCGGGGACGTTGGATATGGGAAAACAGAAGTTGCTATCCGAGCTGCCTTTAAAGCCATTGCTGATGGGAAGCAAGTTGCTTTGCTTGTTCCAACGACCATTTTGGCTCAGCAACATTATGAAACGATGCGTGAAAGATTTCAGGATTACCCAATCAATATTGGATTGTTAAGCCGTTTTAGAACGAGAAAACAGCAAAATGAAACCATTAAAGGTTTAAAAGCTGGGACGGTTGACATTGTGGTTGGTACTCATCGTATTCTTTCAAAGGATATTACCTATCGAGACTTAGGTTTGCTGATTATAGATGAAGAACAACGCTTTGGGGTGACTCATAAAGAAAAGATTAAACAATTAAAAACCAATGTCGATGTATTAACACTTACGGCTACTCCAATTCCAAGAACTTTGCATATGTCAATGTTAGGGGTACGTGATTTATCGGTAATTGAAACCCCTCCAGAAAATCGTTTCCCAGTTCAAACGTATGTAATGGAATATAATGGTGGGCTTGTTCGTGAGGCAATAGAACGTGAACTTGCGCGAGATGGCCAAGTGTATTTCCTCTATAATCGTGTTGAAGATATTGAACGAAAAGCGGAAGAGATCTCCATGCTTGTCCCTGATGCACGTGTGACCTATGCCCACGGGAAGATGACTGAGAATGAGCTCGAATCAGTCATGCTCGGTTTCCTTGAAGGAGAGTTCGATGTTTTAGTAAGTACTACCATTATCGAAACAGGGGTCGATATCCCGAATGTAAATACGTTAATCGTACACGATGCTGACCGGATGGGGTTATCGCAACTTTATCAGTTAAGAGGTCGTGTAGGGCGTTCAAATCGCGTTGCATACGCGTATTTTACGTATCGTAAAGATAAAGTTTTAACAGAAGTAGCCGAAAAACGATTGCAGGCCATTAAGGAATTCACTGAGTTAGGCTCTGGATTTAAAATTGCGATGCGTGATTTATCGATCCGTGGCGCAGGAAATCTTCTAGGGGCAGAACAACATGGATTTATCGATTCTGTTGGATTTGACTTGTATTCACAAATGTTAAAAGAAGCAATTGAAGAACGAAAGCCTGGTTATGAACAGAAGGTTCGTCGCACGGTTGAAATTGATTTAGAAGTGGATGCTTATCTTCCGGATAAGTATATTGCAGATGGTCATCAAAAGATTGAAATGTACAAGCGTTTCCGTGGCCTTGAAACGATAAAGGATATTGAGGAATTACAGGAAGAAATGATTGACCGCTTTGGTGATTATCCAGAGGAGGTTGAAAATCTCTTTAAAGTTTCTGAGTTGAAGATATTTGCGGAAATGGCTGGAGTCGACTCGATTAAACAAGCAAAACAAGATATCACCATTTTGGTGTCTGAAGATGGGACGCAACGCATCGATGGTCAAAAAATCTTTAAAATCAGCGATAAATACCGAAGAAATGTAGGTTTAGGAATGGACGGTAGTAGGTTGAAGATGGTGGTTCATACTAAGTCACTAAAGCAAGAAGAATGGCTATCGATTACGTTTGAAATGGTCAAAGGTCTTCATGATTCAATTCGAGATGAAGAAAGTTCGGTGACGAAATCAAGTTAATGGTTGGTTGTGAGTGCTCATTTCATTAATTGAACAGGACCAACTTAAGATCCTTACGAAGCGGCCTTGTAATCAAAATGTAAAACAGTTAAGGTTTCAAATTCTGATACGAGGGTATTAAATACTATCAGTTACAATGGAATGTTTAACCACTTTTGGGATTGAGTTAAGAGAAAATCTTCTCTGATGTGAATAGAACTTTCCAGATGAAAGATACTAAGTTCAATCATGGTAATGGTGGATAAAAAAAGGGGTTCAACCATCATTGTCAAAAACAATCATCAGATGAAAGTGAGGCAACGTTGGATGAAAGCAACTGGTATTGTTCGTCGTATCGATGATTTAGGTCGAGTGGTGATTCCGAAAGAAATTCGGAGAACACTAAGGATTCGTGAGGGTGACCCATTAGAGATTTTTGTTGACCGTGATGGCGAAGTTATTTTAAAGAAGTATTCGCCAATTAGTGAACTAAGTGATTTTGCAAAGGAATATGCAGAAGCTTTATATGATAGCTTGGGTAATCCGGTTCTTATATGTGACCGTGACTCTTTCATTGCTATCGCTGGAGGTTCAAAAAAGGATTATTTAAATAAAAACATAAGCGATTTAGTAGAAAAAACGATGGAAGAACGCTCATCTGTTTTGATGACACAACAAGGAACAGTCACACTTGTTGATGGTATTGAAGATGAGATTGCTTCCTATACAATTGGTCCAATCATTGCGAATGGTGACCCAATTGGATCTGTGATTATTTATTCCAAAGAAGGCTCCTTAGGAGAAGTTGAACAGAAAGCTGTTGAAACAGCAGCGGGATTCTTAGCAAGACAAATGGAACAATAAACATATGTTTTCGAGGTAGAGGAAAAGGGGGCTAATCCCAAAGGCATATAGCTTTTGGGGTTGGGCTCTTTTTCCTTTGGTTAAGCTCTTTTTTCAAACCTTGTTGCTTTTTAGATATTAAGAGAAAAATTTAGCTGTGTTTTCACTGGACAGCAACGTTAAATCAGAATAAAAGAACCAGTAAACCTAGTATGAACGCACAAAATGGCTTATCCTGCGTTAAAATTGACTTAGGATTTTACAACAATCCTTACGAAAATAGCCTTTGTTTAAATTACTAGTAAGGGAACGATGAAAACAGTTCTCCAATTAGTTCCGCCGTCATTTTGCTTATCTCCTTTATGGTATAATACACTGACAATGAAGACTTGGAGGAAGTTGGGGAATGAAACCCATATCAGGTTCGCAGGAGTTGTTCAGGGGTGCAATGATTTTAACGGCAGCAGCCTTGATAACGAAAATTTTGAGTGCAATTTACCGTGTCCCGTTTCAAAATATCGTCGGGGACATAGGTTTTTATATTTATCAGCAAGTTTATCCTTTCTATGGGATCTTGCTTATTCTTGCTACACAGGGATTTCCAGTAGTTATTTCAAAGTTATATAAAGAGAAGCTAGCGTTAGGAGACCAATTTGGAGCCATAAGATTGTTATCCATTTCACTGTATTTGCTAACGTTTGTGGCACTTCTCCTTTTTTGCGTTTTTTTCTTCGGTGCTCAATGGATAGCCGTCATAATGGGGGATGAACAGTTAGCAGGATTGTTTCGTGTTATGGCCTTCCCATTCTTGCTTTTTCCGTTCACATCCGTGTTTAGGGGGTATTTTCAAGGTGCTGGGAATATGATCCCGACCGCAATTTCTCAGGTGGGGGAACAACTTGTTCGCGTCATGACCATTCTAATTCTTTCATACTTGTTCGTCCGTAATGGCTATTCTTTATATACAGCAGGAAGTGGCGCTGTGTTTGGTTCAGTGACAGGAGGAGTCATTGGATTCCTCATTCTAGGAACACTTTTCTTTCGATCGTCTAACGGTGTTCTTTTACATACCTATGAATTTAAAAAATTACGAACAGACTTTTGGCCGGTCTCAAAATCTCTGTTAGTTCAAGGATTTGCAGTAAGTGTGAGTGGCATGGTTTTAATCTTATTTCAGTTAGCAGATGCCCTCAATCTATTCAATCTTCTTTCTGCCACAAACTTGTCTCAAGAGGAGGCCAAGACTGCAAAAGGTGTTTTTGATCGTGGGCAGCCTTTAATCCAATTAGGAACTGTTGTGGCAACATCCATTGCTTTAACCGTTGTCCCAGCAATTACGGGAATGAAAGATAAGAAGGTTGTCATTGAAAATATTCGAATTGCTCTAAAGTTAAGCATGTTGGTAGGGGCAGCAGCTGCAATTGGATTGGTGAGTATTATTGAACCAACGAATATTATGCTTTTTAAAAATAGTGAGGGAAGCCTCGTCCTTGGTTGGATCAGTTTATTAATTTTACCAGGTTCCGTTATTATTACATTGATTGGTATTCTTCAGGGAGTGAATCAGTTCCTTTACCCTGCGGTCATTGTTGCCTTTGGGTTTGGTTTAAAGTTCCTTTTGAATTACGTTCTGGTCCCTATAGGTGGAACAACAGGAGCGGCAATGGCTTCAATTATTGCTTCGCTTGCAATTATGATTGTTCTTATTATAAGAGTGAGAAAAACGGTGGGAGAGCGGCTGTTATCTACTAGTTTTCTATTGAAAGCGTTGCTGGCTTCTGCTGTTATGGCTGGAGTGATATCTATTTATTTGCGTTTAACAGAGTTAATTGTTGTTTCCACTCTTCCGCTTCGATTGGTTGCCACCTTTCAAGCGTTAACCGCCGTAATGATCGGTGCGTTAGTGTATCTTGTTCTGGTTATGAAAACAAGATTATTGGGAGAAAAAGAACTTGAACTGCTTCCAATGGGGAGTAAGTTACTAGTCTTCATGCCAAAAAAGACAGGAGTCGATAAAAAGTGAAGAAAATTTTAGTGCTTGGTTTAGGGGCCGGTGATATTAACCAGATTCCATACGGGGTCTACAAACATTTAGTAGAAGCTGAGCATGTTTTTTTGCGAACAAAAGAACATCCAGTTGTTGCAGATCTTGAACGTGAAGGGATGAAGTTTACTTCGTTTGATTCTATATATGAAAAGCATAGCGATTTTCCTGCTGTTTATGAGGAGATTTGTGAAACACTCTTAGCGCAGGCAGAGAATGTTGATACAACTGTTTATGCTGTGCCAGGTCATCCATTAGTGGCTGAACGTACAGTACAACTCTTATTAGAGAAGGGACCTGAACGAGACGTTACAATTGAAGTTGGCGGAGGACAAAGTTTCTTAGATGCCATGTTCCAAGCGCTCAAAATTGATCCAATTGAAGGGTTCCAACTTGTTGATGGCACAGATTTATCTAAGGAAATGATGCATCTAAAAACACATACCATCATCGGACAAGTATATGATCGTTTTGTTGCCTCTGAGGTAAAGTTGAGTTTAATGGAAAAATTACCAGATGAGTATTCAATTGCTATTGTGACAGCAGCTGGTAGTAAAGAAGAGGAGATTACCTGGATCCCGTTATACGAATTGGATCACAAAGTAGAAGTGCATAACTTAACCTCTGTATATGTGCCACCAGTACAACAAGAACAAATCCTATACCGGGAGTTTAGTAAGCTTCGAGAGATTATTGCTGAGCTTAGAGGCCCTAATGGCTGCCCTTGGGATAAAAAACAAACGCATGTTTCGTTAAAAAAGTACTTAATTGAAGAAGCTTATGAATTGATTGAAGCAATCAATGAAGAAGATATTGATCATATGATTGAGGAACTTGGAGATGTTCTTCTACAGGTAATGCTACATGCGCAAATTGGCGAAGATGATGGTTATTTTTCAATTGACGATATCATTGAGGGAATCTCAGCAAAAATGGTTCGTCGTCATCCCCATGTCTTTGGTGAAGTTGAAGCAGATAATGTCGAACAGGTTTTGCAAAATTGGGAGCAGATAAAACAAGAGGAAAAAGGAGGCAATATTCAAAAGTCACTTCTTGAAGGAGTGGGCAAAGGATTGCCGAACTTATTAAAAGCAGTTGAGTTGCAAAAGGAAGCAGCAAAGGTAGGTTTTGATTGGAAGGAAATAGGTCCTATTCTCGATAAAGTCAAGGAAGAGCTAAGAGAGTGGAATGAGGCAAAAGATAACCATGATTCAACTGAAATGGAACTTGAATTTGGAGACTTATTATTTGCTCTTGTTAATGTTGCAAGGCATTATAAAATTGACCCAGAAGAAGCCTTGTTTAAAACCAACGAAAAATTTAGTCGGCGTTTTCGTTATATAGAGGAAAAAGTGGCTCAAAATGATAAGCCATTCGCCGAATATTCACTTGAGGAACTGGATGCTTTTTGGGTAGAAGCAAAAAAACAAGGAAAATAGGTGAACTGTTGTGAGATTAGATAAATTTTTAAAGGTTTCAAGGTTAATAAAACGCAGGACAATGGCAAAGGAAATATCCGATCAGGGACGAATTTTGGTAAATGGCATAGCAGCAAAAGCTAGTACCAATGTTAAAGTAGGCGATGAGCTAACGATTCGTTTTGGACAAAAGCGTGTAACAGTGAAAATCGAGCAAATTGTTGAAACAACAAAGAAGGATGAAGCAGCAAATATGTATACAGTCGTGAAAGAAGAACGACTTTCCGAATCAGAGTAAAAGAGGCTTGTTCTATTTAGTTCCTCATAATCATACATATGTACAAACCGTGTATAACGCGATTGTGAGGGATGAAAATGAGCCAGTACTTTGAACCGAATCAACAAAAAAACAATGCTCCTGATCATGATGTCATCATGAGAGGGAGGCGAACACTGGAAATTTCAGGGGTAAAACAGGTAGAGAGCTTTGATAATGAGGAATTCTTGCTTGAAACGGTGATGGGGTTCCTCGCAATCAGAGGGCAAAACTTACAAATGAAAAACCTGGATGTTGATAAGGGAATTGTTTCGATTAAGGGAAGGGTCTTTGATTTAGTTTACCTAGATGACCAACATGGGGAGAAAGCTAAAGGGTTCTTTAGCAAGCTGTTCAGATGACACTGACAACCCAATTCCTTACCATGATTACCATGATTGGGATGGGCAGTCTCTTCGGTGCTTCGTTAGATACGTATAATCGTTTTCTTCAACGGCGCAGGAGAAAGAATTGGATTGTGTTCTTAAATGATGTTTTGTTTTGGATTCTCCAAGGGCTGTCCATCTTTTATGTTTTATTTATGGTAAATGAAGGTGAACTTCGATTTTATATTTTTTTAGCATTACTATGTGGATTTGCAGCCTATCAAAGCCTCTTAAAACGCGGGTATTTAAAATGTTTAGAGTGGGTCATCTCGCTGATGATTTCGACATATAAGATAACGGTTAATTTAATTCATAACCTTATCTATCGTCCACTCCGCTTTCTTTTATTATCAATTGTTTCTCTAGTCGTATTTACCGGCAAAGGACTATTCTTGCTATTGAAGATGATATTATCTATTGTTACTTGGATTCTTAAGGTAGTGTGGAAGCCGTTCGAGCTAATCTTTTCACTTCTTTGGAAACTTTTGCCGAAAAGGATTAAAAAAAACGTCGAGAAAATATATAATAAAATGGCAGGATTTACTCGTAAATTCAAGAAATACACAGTTAATATATTAAATAAGATAAAAACCATTATAAAAAGTAAAAAATAAGGGAGGACCGCGAGGAAATGAATGCCATCCGAAAACGGAAGATCGCCAAGATTGAAAATGAATATGTACAACAAAGTGAACAGGCTATGATTTTGGAGAAACGAAAACGAAAGATGCTATTCAGACGCCTCGCTGTCTTTTCTGTCTTTTTCTTGATTGTCTCCATTATAATGATTTCTACTTTTCTTTCTCGAACCTCAGCATTAGAGGAAAAATTAGCAGAGCGTGAACAATTGGAACAACAATTAGCTAATTTAGAAAGAGAACAAAAACACTTAGAAGAAGAGATAGTCAAATTAAATGATGAAGAGTATATTGCGAAATTAGCAAGAAGAGATTACTTTCTTTCTCAAGAAGGCGAAATCATCTTTAATATCCCTGAAAAAGAGTAGGTAACCGTCCAAAAAGAGCAGTTATTGACACTCTTTTTCCTGCTTTTGTATAATATAAACTAAGTTTGATTTTTTAAAGTTTCACTTTATTTCTTTAAGGAGGATAAATCTTTTTATGTCAATCGAAGTAGGCAGCAAGTTGCAAGGGAAAGTAACAGGCATTACGAATTTCGGGGCATTTGTGGAGCTGCCGGGAGGATCAACAGGATTAGTTCATATCAGTGAGGTTGCAGATAACTATGTGAAGGACATTAACGACCACTTAAAAGTCGGTGACCAAGTTGAAGTGAAGGTTCTTAATGTTGAAAAGGATGGAAAGATTGGTTTATCAATTAAAAAAGCGGTTGACCGCCCAGAAAAACCAGCAAGATCAGAACGTTCTGATTCAAAGCCATATTCCCAGCGTCCTCGTCATGGTAGAACAAATGACCATCGTAATAGCCGCCCTGAAAATTTTGAAGCAAAAATGGCAAAGTTTTTAAAGGACAGTGAAGATCGTCTCTCTTCGCTTAAACGAAACACTGAATCCAAACGTGGTGGACGTGGAGCTAGAAGAGGGTAACTTGCTGCTGAATATTCTATATAGATGGAGCATTGAAAAGACAAGTCACGTTAGACTTGTCTTTTCATTTTACTCCAGAAATTATAATCATTAAGGAAAGTATCATAAGCAGCTCTAAATAAAAACAAAAGGCTACTTTTGTAAATATTGTTGTTAAAATCCTAAATCCGATTTTAACGCATAATTAGTTATATTGTGAGTCCATCCTAAGTTTACTGGCTCTTTTCATCTGATTTAAAGTTGTACATTGAAAACATAGCTAATTCTTTTCTCTTTATCTAAAAGCAACAAAATCTGAGAAAAGGATCAAACAAAAAAAGACATAGAATCAATAGATTCTATGTCTTTTTTTGTAAGCGTACGGTCGCTTCCGCTTTTCTTATGATGACCCCTACGGGATTCGAACCCGTGTTACCGCCGTGAAAGGGCGGTGTCTTAACCGCTTGACCAAGGGGCCATAATTTTGATTTCGAAGCGCTCCAGTTCATACGTCGCTGAACAGTCGCCTTCGCATTTCTATAGCGGCGGAGGGGATCGAACCCCCGACCTTACGGGTATGAACCGTACGCTCTAGCCAGCTGAGCTACACCGCCAAAATATTCCTTGATAGGCACAAGTTATATAATACTGAGATTATATAAATCTGTCAATAAAAAATTGAAAGAATTTTGTCGTTGTTTTTTACAGAAACAGTCGAAAGAAAATAGCAGGTTTGTCCTTCTTTTTGACAAAATTTTGACAATCTCTTCTTTATAATTGAGGACAACTATCAAAATGCAAGGAGTGTATGGTATGCAAAATGTAGAAAGGACTGTGGTGAAGCCTGCAAGTGAAGCTAGTCTTGCCAAACCAAGACTTGTTTTTTCGGATATCTTAGTTAAACTTCAGACAGCAATCGAGAGCTTTTTCCTCAGAAAAGGATATATCTTTTTGATTATCGGTTTCCTCTTGGGACGTGCACTAATCTTAGCTAAGTTAACGCCGTTTAGCCTTCCCTTTTTTGCGGCTGTCTTTTTTATTCGAAGAGATCGTGCACCAATTGCCCTCCTTGGTCTCGTTGCGGGAGCTGCTACTCTATCATTGGGGGAGGCTGCTCTAACCTTTGGAACCATTCTTCTTTTCTTGGTTCTTTACCGCTTAACTGGTAAATGGGTGAAGAATGAACTGAAGGGGCTACCGGTATTGGTGTTTGTCACTATACTGACTATGGAAATGGTGCAGACGATTATAGTAGAAAGTGGATTGAGTGTTTATGGTGGTGCAATGGCAGGAATTGAAGCGGGACTTGGATTGATTCTTGCGTTTATTTTTTTTCAAGGTATTCCATTATTAACAGTTAACAAAAGAAAGCAAAGCATGAAAACAGAGGAAATTGTCTGCTTGATCATTATGTTGGCTTCGATTATGACTGGCACAATTGGTTGGACAGTTTATGGGATTTCAATTGAACATACATTCTCTCGTTATCTTGTTTTAGTCTTTTCTTTTGTTGCAGGTGCAACGGTAGGATCAACGGTCGGTGTAGTAACCGGATTAATTTTTAGCCTAGCGAATTTATCTAGCTTCTTTCATATGAGTTTACTAGCCTTTGCTGGTTTGCTCGGAGGACTTTTGAAAGAAGGCAAAAAATTTGGTGTTTCAGCAGGGTTGTTGGTGGCAACGTTGCTCATTGGTATGTACGGAGAAACAGGAACTGCTTTAAATCAAATGCTAATTGAGTCCGGTGTGGCAATCCTTCTGTTTCTATTAACGCCAATCTCGTTAACCTCAAGAGTGGCTAAATATATTCCAGGAACAGCAGAATATACTGCTGAACAGCAGCAATATATGCGGAAAATGCGTGATGTCACGGCGCGGCGAGTGGCTCAATTTTCTGATGTTTTCCAAGCTTTATCAAAGAGTTTTTCAACCATTGAAGAACAAACGGACCAAGAAGAGCCTGATCGGGATTTAGATTATTTCCTGAGCAATGTTACTGAAAAAACTTGTCAGACATGCTTTCGAAAGGATCATTGTTGGGCAAGGAACTTTAATACAACCTATGAATATATGAGCGATATTATGCATGAATTAGATCAAACAGGGGTAGTATCTCCACGGTTAGCTCGAGAGTGGGACAAGCATTGTACACGTTCGAAAAAGGTCAATGACATTATGCAGCAACAATTATCGTTTTATCAGGCCAATAGAAAACTAAAGAAACAAGTCCAAGAAAGTAGAAAACTAGTAGCAAATCAGTTGCTTGGTGTATCCGAGGTTATGGGCGACTTTGCCAAGGAAATCCAGCGTGAACGCGAAAATCACCATAAACAAGAAGAGCAAATTTTAAACGCGCTCCAGGAATTTGGAATCCATATCGAAAATGTGGAAATCTATAGCCTCGAGCAAGGAAATGTTGATATTGATATGACGATCCCTTACTGCGGTGGCCATGGTGAATGTGAAAAACTGATTGCACCGATGCTCTCTGATATTTTAGGAGAAACCATTCTCGTAAACTCCGAAGAATGCTCAACAATCCCAACCGGATTCTGTCATGTTACCTTTAGATCAGCGAAAGCTTATACCGTTATGACAGGGGTGGCTAATGCCGCTAAAGATGGTGATTTAGTCTCAGGAGATAGTTATTCCATGATTGAGCTAGGTGGTGGAAAATATGCGATTGCCATTAGTGATGGGATGGGGAACGGAGAGAGAGCACACTCAGAAAGTCAAGAAACATTAAAGCTTCTCCAACAAATCCTGCAATCAGGAATTGAAGAAAAAGTAGCAATTAAATCAGTGAATAGTATTCTATCATTGCGAACAACGGATGAAATCTTTTCAACCCTTGATTTAGCGATGATTGATTTACAGAATGCTTCCGCTCGCTTCTTAAAAATTGGTTCGACTCCGAGCTTTATCAAACGGGGAAATAAAATCTTGAAAGTACAAGCGAGTAACTTACCGATGGGAATATTACAAGACTTTGAAGTAGATGTTGTAAGTGAACAGTTAAAGGCAGGCGATTTGCTAATAATGATGAGTGATGGTGTCTTTGAAGGACCAAAGCATGTTGAAAATTATGATTTATGGATGAAACGAAAAATCAGTGAACTAGAGACCAATGACCCTCAAGCGATAGCGGATTTACTTATGGAAGAAGTAATTCGTTCCAGGTCAGGGATGATCGATGATGATATGACAGTTGTTGTAGCTCAAGTCAATCATAATATTCCAAAGTGGGCCTCAATTCCTGTACAACCAATGACGAAAGAGGCATAACGCTTATTTTATGTAGGTAAAGTATAATTTATCCGTGTCTCGTCGAAAATGGTAGTAAATTTTGCGCTACGAAGGGAGATTTTTCGATGAGAACGGGTACTTTGAAACAAATCCTGTTGATTACGGATGGTTGCTCCAACCAAGGGGAAGACCCAATCGCAATGGCAGCACTTGCTAGAGAGCAAGGAATGACCATCAATGTAATTGGAGTAATAGAGCAAGATGTTATTGATGATCAAGGATTAAAGGAAATCGAGGGAATTGCTTTAGCTGGTGGGGGAGTAAGTCAAATTGTATACTCTCAGCAACTATCGCAAACGGTTCAGATGGTTACGAGAAAAGCAATGACCCAAACTTTGCAAGGGGTTGTAAATAAGGAACTCCAACAAATTCTTGGAGGCTCGACTACATCAATGGAAGACTTGCCACCAGAAAAACGTGGCGAAATAATGGAAGTGGTTGATGAACTCGGAGAGACAGTCGAATTGGAAGTATTGGTTCTAGTTGATACAAGTGCAAGTATGAAACATAAACTGCCAACGGTAAAAGAAGCACTGCTTGACCTTAGCTTAAGCTTGAATGCACGTTCAGGATCGAACCGGTTTTCAGTCTTTGCATTTCCAGGGAAACGTAAAGAGGTCGAAAAGTTGTTAGATTGGACACCAAATTTAGAAACACTTTCTTCGATCTTTCCAAAGCTCACAACTGGTGGTATTACCCCTACAGGCCCGGCGATAAAGGAAGCAATGAGCTATTTTCAACAAAAACGTTCATTAAGGAGATTCCTTTCTAATGATGATGAACAATTCTTTGAAGAGTCTATCTAAAATACGCTCAGGGACGATCATTTCCGGCAAGTGGCATGGGAAACGATACACAATCATTAAAGAGCTTGGAGCGGGTGCGAATGGAGTTGTCTATTTAGTTCGAGCGAGTGATCGTCAAGCTGCTTTAAAGATAAGTGACAATCCATCTTCTATTACATCCGAAGTGAATGTTTTAAAGTCCTTTAACAAGGTCCAGGGATCTGCCCTTGGACCTTCTTTATTGGATGTTGATGATTGGAATCAAAATGGGCACCAATATAGTTTTTACGTGATGGAGTTTATAAAAGGGCCGGATTTTCTCTCATTTGTTCAACAGAAAGGTCCAGAGTGGTTGGAGGTGTTAGTGCTACAGTTGCTGTCTGATTTAGAAATTCTTCATCAGAATGGTTGGATATTCGGTGATTTGAAACCTGAAAATTTACTAGTAACAGGTCCTCCTGCTAGAATTCGTTGTATTGATGTCGGAGGAACTACACTAAACGGTCGTGCGATCAAAGAGTTTACCGAGTTTTATGATCGTGGCTATTGGGGAATGGGAAGTAGAAAGGCAGATGTAGGCTACGACTTATTTGCAGTTGCAATGATTATCATTAACACTGCATATCCTAAGCGCTTTAATAAAACAACTGGAGGAGAGTCTCAGTTGATGGAAATGGTGCGTCGAAAGCCTGAACTAAAACGGTTTGAACCGATGCTCAAAAAAGCTTTACTAGGAAAGTATGCTTCGGCGGCTGAAATGAAAAGTCATATGCTGGGTGCACTTCGTCCTAGTCAAAAGCAATCGGTGTCGTCTAGTACTCCAAAGTCGCGTACACAGTTACATCAGAAGAAATATCGAACCGCTGTTAGTAAGCCTAAAAAGAAAAGCCGTTTTTTAGAAACATTGCTACTCATTACGGCGGTCAGTATGATATACGTATTTTATCTTTATATTCAAGTGTTATAAAGGATGAAACTTTTTCGCGTTCTGTACGTATTAAAGGGATAGTTGATCAATAGAAGGAAGTAATGGGATGATAGAAAAAAAGGTTCAATACTTTTTAAAAAAACACGAATGTAATTTAACAAACAAATCTGTTGCTGTCGGGGTCTCTGGAGGTCCCGACTCCCTTGCCTTGTTGCACTTGCTTTGGAAGTATAAGCAAAAATTCCAAATGAATATCATGGCTATACATGTCGACCATATGTTTAGAGGAGAAGAATCTTATCAAGACGCTATGTTTGTTCATGAATTTTGTCAGGAGCGCGGGATTGCTTTTGAGATGACCCGAGCGAATGTCCCGCAGTATATGAAAAAGACAGGGAAAGGATCTCAACTAGCTGCACGTGAACTGAGATATGAATTTTATGCGGAGGTCATGAAAAAACATAGTATCCGGTATTTAGCCTTGGGGCATCATGCCGATGATCAAATCGAAACGATTTTAATGAGGCTTACACGTGGAAGTTCTGGTAAAGCAAGAGCGGGGATCCCATTTAAGCGGCCGTTTGCGAACGGTGAAATCATTCGCCCTTTTCTATGCTTAACAAAAAAAGAAATCGAGGATTATTGTCAATCTTATAAACTTCAGCCGAGGATTGATCCAAGTAATGCAAAAGAAACTTATAGTCGTAACCGATTCAGAAAAAACGTTCTTCCATTTTTAAAAAGTGAAAATCCCCATGTACATGAGCATTTTCAACGTTTTAGTGAAGAATTGGAAAGTGATGAACAGTATCTTACTGAATTAACTTTGGATAAAATGAATAAAGTAATGGAGAAAACCAATGGGAAAGTGACTCTTAATATTGCGGGTTTTCTCGAAATGCCAATGCCTTTACAAAGAAGAGGGATTAAACTAATATTAAACTATCTATATGAAGAACAACCTTCTTCTCTTTCCGCAATACATATTGAAAGCATTTTTTCAATGATTCAAAATCCTCATCCTTCCGGTTCGCTTGATTTTCCAAATGGGTTAAAGGTAGTCCGTTCATACGGGAACTGTACTTTTCATTCGAATCTGATTGAATCTGAGCCATACCATTTTGAATTGATTAGTCCAGGGGTCATTCAACTTCCTGGAGGTGGTTCAATAACGGCTAGATATGATTCTCCCGGATTAAGCGAAGATAAGACTTACGATTCCTTCTTGATTAATGTAGGAGAAACAGGATGGCCAATCATTATACGCTCAAGAAAAGCGGGTGATCGGATGTCATTAAAAGGGATGGCGGGAACAAAGAAGATAAAGGACATTTTTATTGATGAAAAGGTTCCTAAATCTGATAGGGACCGGTGGCCGGTCCTCACCGACCGAAATGGCACAATTTTATGGCTACCTGGTTTAAAAAAGTCTAGCCATTCAATTGAAAGTGCAAAAACCGGTGAGTTAATGCATCTAAGTATAAGCAATGATTTCTTCAGGGGGCACAGAAATAATGATGAAAAACGACATTGAAAAGGTATTAATTTCAGAGGAAGAATTACAAGAAAAAACGAAAGAATTAGCAGCAGGCTTAACAGAGGAATATAAAGACCGCTTCCCACTTGCGATTGGGGTTTTAAAGGGCGCAATGCCATTCATGAGTGATTTGTTGAAGCGAATGGACACTTACTTGGAAATGGATTTCATGGATGTTTCTAGTTACGGTAATTCAACTGTTTCATCGGGAGAGGTTAAAATTCTAAAGGATTTGGATACTTCTGTTGAAGGAAGAGATATTCTTATCATTGAAGATATTATTGATAGTGGACTAACTTTAAGTTATTTGGTGGAACTATTCCGTTATCGTAAGGCAAAATCCATTAAGATTGTGACACTTTTAGACAAACCATCAGGACGTAAAGTTGACCTTCAGGCTGATTATGTAGGATTTATCGTTCCAGATGAATTTGTTGTAGGTTATGGTTTGGATTACGCAGAAAAGTACCGTAATTTACCATATATTGGAGTGCTGAAACCTGAAGTTTATTCAACGAAGACAGAGTAGGAATTGGCTAAAACACTTACGTCTAACAAGGGTAATTCCTTGTGTAGCAATAATTTTATGTGATAATATTTAGTATAGTCTGTTGATTCGTGGGAGGAGGTAAGGGATGAATCGGATTTTCCGGAATACCATCTTTTATTTATTAATATTTTTAGTAATCATCGGTGTTGTCAGTTTCTTCAATGGAAGCAATCAACCTACACAACCAATTGCTTATCATGAATTTATTGATAACCTTGAGAACGGCCAAGTTGAGTCACTTACCATACAGCCTGAACGTGGCGTTTATGAGGTAAGAGGACAAATGAAAGGTGCCGAGGAAAACGAGTCGTTTATCACGTATGTTTGGAATAGCGAGGCACAGTTGGCAGAAATACGGGCCGTCGCTGAAACGGTTAATGTAGAAGTACTCCCGGCAAAAGAAACGAGCGGCTGGGTTACATTCTTAACGTCCATCATTCCGTTCGTAATCATCTTTATTTTATTCTTCTTCTTACTAAACCAAGCTCAAGGCGGCGGAAGTCGTGTTATGAACTTTGGGAAAAGTAAAGCGAAGCTCTATAATGATGAGAAGAAAAAAGTTCGCTTTAAGGATGTAGCGGGAGCGGATGAAGAAAAGCAAGAGCTTGTTGAAGTGGTAGAGTTCTTAAAAGATCCACGTAAATTTGCTGAATTAGGTGCAAGAATTCCAAAAGGAATTTTATTGGTTGGACCTCCTGGTACAGGGAAAACATTGCTTGCTCGTGCTGTAGCCGGGGAAGCTGGAGTTCCTTTTTTCTCAATCAGTGGTTCAGACTTCGTAGAAATGTTTGTTGGGGTCGGTGCGTCCCGTGTTCGTGATTTATTTGAAAATGCGAAGAAGAATGCACCATGTATTATTTTTATTGATGAAATTGACGCTGTTGGTCGTCAACGTGGAGCTGGGCTAGGCGGTGGACACGATGAACGTGAACAAACGTTGAACCAATTGCTTGTTGAAATGGATGGTTTTGGTGCAAACGAGGGAATTATCATCGTTGCGGCAACAAACCGCCCAGACATTTTAGACCC
>Ga0182742_1002092_pt1 | contig 23093 bp, 15 predicted proteins | sample eDN5th37CBELigMG_FD_128880 | JGI IMG/M metagenome (GOLD analysis project Ga0182742, IMG submission 128880) | Enriched Miracle-Growth compost microbial communities from Emeryville, California, USA - eDNA 5th pass 37_C BE-Lig MG (version 2)... ... | reverse complement strand
CGGTGGTCGCCGTATCATTACCCCCGCCGAGGACCAGGACCCAGAAGGGGACGCCTACCCGTGCCGCCACCTCGGTGAACCCCGACTGCGCGACGGCGACGACCGCGGCGAGGGGGCCGATCGCGTTGGCGACGTCGTTCGCCCCGTGGGCGAAGGCGACGAAGCAGGCCGTCGCGATCTGGAGGTAGGCGAAGATCTTCTCCACGTAGTCGTACGGGCTGGCGCCGTTGGCTGGCCGGCTGTTACGGATCAACCAGTGTACCGCCACACCCGTGATCGTTCCGGCGAGCGCAGCCAGGGCCAGGGCCAACGCGGCCGGTGGGACGGAGACCCGGTTCTTGAGGACCTTGTAGATGAAGGAGAGGACCATGACCGCCACGGTCAACCCGACCATGTAGGGGGCGACGCGTTTGGTGGCGGCGACCGGGTCGTCCCGGCGCATGATCAGGCGCCGGACGGCGTAGAAGCTGAGGAAGGAGAGGAGCCCACCGAGGAGCGGGGAGATGATCCAGCTCCCGACGATCCCTACCAGTCCACCCCATTTGATCCCGCTGAAGCCGAAGCTGACGAGGCCGATACCGATGACCGCGCCGACGATCGAGTGCGTGGTCGACACCGGGAGTCCGAGGTGCGTGGCGAGGTGGAGCCAGGCGGCGGCGCCGACCAAGGCCGAGAGCATCCCGACGGCGAGGATGAGGGGCCCATCCGTGCCGAGGACACCGGTCGGCTCGAAGAGAGAGACATCCACGATCCCCTTGCTGATCGTCTGGGTGACGTGGGAGCCTATCAGGATGGCGCCAGCGAACTCCAGGGTACCGGCGATAACTATGGCGGAGACGAGCGTGAGCGCACCCGAGCCCACCGAGGTGCCCATGGCGTTGGCGACGTCGTTCGCGCCGATCGTCCACGCCATGTAGAGCCCGCCCAGCACCGCCACCACGAGGATGATGGTTGCCAGGCTCATCGCTTCGCTAGCATCAGGCGGAGCAGGTCCGCGGTGCTCTCTGCGTGGTTGGCCACGGCGCCGAGCACGCGGAAGATGTTCATCCAGAGCATGATGGAGACGGCGCCGATCTCGCTCTCGTACTCGAAGAGCTGCTTGCTCGCGGCGGCCTGGTAGCGGTCGGCCTCGCGCTCGAGCTCCCGGACCTCGTTGATCTGGCGCAGGATCTTCTCGACTTCGGGGCCGGTGAAGGAGGCCTCTTCGAGGGCGGGGAGCTCCTTGGCGGCCTTGAACCACGCCTCGCTCGTAGCGATCACGCTGTCCACGAGCGCGAGCACGGCCTTCCTCATCCCCGGCGGGGTGGGGGTCGCGCGCATGGTGGCGAGGACGCCGATGTCCTCGACCGAGTCGGCGATCTTGTCCTGCGTACGCAGGAACTGGAGGACATCGCCGCGGTCGACCGGCATGAAGAGGGACCGCGGGAGGTGGTCCCGGATATCGTTCTTGATGACGTCGGCCCGGTGCTCGAGCTCACGGATCTGGGCGTAGACCTGCTCGGTCCGCTCCCAGTCCCCTGCCATGAACGCCTCGAGGAGAGGCCGGATCAGTACTACCGTATCGTGAACCCGTTCGGTGTGCTGTGCCAGCGGCCCGAAGGGTGATCTACCGAAAAGTCCGAATATAGAGCGCACGTCGCTCACCTCCGTTCGAGTGGTGGTGAGCACGAAAGGTAGCTTTCGGGGTCCCGGGGGGCAATCGTTGCGTAGTAACATTCTCGTCACGACGACGCCCCCCGGGCCGCCCACGCGGCCGGAGTCAGGCCCTGCCGATCTCCTCCAGGTCCAGCCCCTCGTCGTACCAGATCTTCTTGCCGAAGGCGGACAAGGCGAGCTCGACGGCGAGCTCGGCGGTCATGTTGGCGCGGTCGAGGATCGGGTTGACCTCGACGAGGTCGAGGCCGGCGAGGAGGCCGGTCGCGGCGACGTACTCCATGGCGAGGTGGGCCTCGCGGATGTTGAGCCCGCCGGGGACGGCGGTACCGACGCCGGGTGCGTAGGCGGGGTCGACGACATCGAGGTCGAAGCTGACGTAGATCCCGTCGGTGCCGCGCGCGGCGATCTCGACGGCGCGGTCCATGACGGCGCCGATCCCGAAGCGGTCGATCATCGGCATGGAGAAGACGGTGATCCCGGCGTGGCGCATGAGGACCTTCTCCTCGGGGTCGAGGGAGCGGGCGCCGACGATGACGACGTTGGCGCAGTCGATCCGTGGCCCGGCGGGGAGTAGTCCATCGAGTGTGATGAGGCGTTCGTCGCCGTAGCCGCAGAGGGCGGCTAGCGGCATCCCGTGGATGTTCCCGGACGGCGTCGTCTCATCGGTGTTGAAGTCGCCGTGGGTGTCGACCCAGATGAGGCCGAGCTTACGGCCGTCCCTGACGGCGCCGGTGAAGGAGCCGATGGCTAGGCTATGGTCGCCGCCGAGGACGAGGGGGATGCGGCCGCCGGCGACGGAGCGGCTCACGACGTCGACCAGTTCGCGTTGGACTTCGATGATCGGGTCGAGGTATTTGAGCCGCGGGTCGCCGGGGGAGCAGTTCTCACGGATGGGGACGGCTACGTTGCCGAGGTCGCGGACCTCGAGGCCGAGCCGTTCGAGCCCGGCTTTGAGCCCGGCGTAACGGATCGCGCTCGGCCCCATGTCAACGCCGCGTCGTCCGGCGCCGAAGTCGAGTGGTGCGCCAATGATATCGATCTGCATAGCTGGTTCTACCCGCTCGGGGTGGGTGGGTGCCTGATGCAGGTGGTACCGATCTGCTCTGGTAAGATGCTGGACGGAGGCGAGGACGCAAGGTATGGCGGAATGGGGTGAGGTGATAGCGGCATGGGCGGTGGAGAGGGGTGGGGGGGCGGGGAGCGGCCAGGGAGTGGGGTGGGGGCTGCGGCGACGCGGGTGGCCGATGGGTGTCACGATTCCTGGGGCTGGAGCGTTGCTGTGTTGGATTCAGCGCTGGATCACCGGCGGCGCGGCGAGGCGATCGAGTGCCGTGGCTGCCGACCGAGAATATTCCGGGCGACGCGAGTCGGTCCCCGGGCGAAGTTACATCCAACAGGAGTTTGGCATGTTCCGCAAGCATCGTAATGCCGCGTTCTTCGCACTCTTCCTGGCAGTCGCTGTCGCGGCCTGCGACGATGACAAAGACCCGGTCTCGCCCGATCCGGTCACGATGGAGGATGTGGCTGGCGAGTATATCGCAGAGGGTGAGAAGGGAGTACTGAAGGGGGTCGCGAACAACGACACGACCGACTGGCTGAAGGATGGCGGGAAGCTCACGCTCGCGCTGACGAAGGATGGGGACGTGACGGGTGAGCTCCTTCTCCCCGGCGCTGGTGCGGGCGGCGAGGATCTCGAGGTCGATCTGGACGGGACCTGGGAGCTCAAGGGCGACACGGTCCGTCTCTCTCCGACTGCCGAATCGTTCCTGAAGGAGCTGCCGTTGGTCTTCAAGGACGGGAAGCTCCAGGGGAAGAAGGAGATCTCTGGCGTCCAGTACGAGGTGGTGCTGGTCCGGGAGGACGACTGAGCGGGACCGGCGCGGTCCAGAGCGGCAGTATCCGCCGATCGTGTGCTGGATATGGCGCCCCCACGATCCTGGGGGCGCCGTCGTTTTTTTCATACGGTCGGGGCGACTTGTCGCTGAGGTGCAAGACCGACAGATTGGGAGGGTGTTGCCGGCCCGCGGTGCACGGCGGGCCGGGCAACCGCAGTCGCCGGAGACGCACTTCAGCCATGGCAAGGTGAGGGGATGGGTTATCACATAGAGGACCTGCTGCACCTCTTCGATCTGGAGACGATCGAGGTCAACATCTACCGGGGCCGGAACCGCGACATCGGCACCGGCCGCCTCTTCGGCGGGCAGGTACTGGCGCAGGCGCTGGTCGCGGCGAAGCGGACGGTGGAGGACGACCGCGTCGCGCATTCGTTGCATGGGTATTTCATCCTCCCCGGGGACCTGAACGCGCCGGTCGTCTACTTCGTGGACCGGCTGCGGGACGGGAAGAGTTTCACGACGCGGCGGGTCACGGCGATCCAGCACGGCCGGGCGATCTTCAACATGTCGGCGTCGTTCCAGGTGATGGAGGAGGGGCTGGAGCACCAGGCCGCGCCGCCGCAGGTACCGCAGCCGGAGGAGTTGCAGAACGAGCTCGACCTCCTGCGAGGGATGGAGGACCGGATCCCCGAGCATCTCCGTTCGGTGCTGTTGCAGGACCGTCCGATCGACTGGCGTCCGGTCGACCCGCTCGACCCCTTCGAGCCGGAGCCTCGTCCGCCGGTGCGTTACGTCTGGCTCCGAGCGATCGGCCAGCTCTCCGACGACCCGATCGCGCATCAGGCGGTGCTGGCGTACGCCTCGGACTATGGTATCCTGGCGACCGCGCTCGCGCCGCACGGCTATTCGATACGGACCCCGGGGATGCAGGCGGCGACCCTAGACCATGCCATCTGGTTCCATCGCCCCTTCCGCGTGAACGAGTGGTTGTTGCACGCGATGGAGAGCCCGGCGGCTTACGGGTCGAGGGGGTTCGCGCGGGGGAGCATCTTCACCCGCGACGGCCGCCTCGTCGCCTCGGTGGCGCAGGAGGGGTTGATCAGGGTGTGGAAGAGCTAGGAGATAGGTAGCCCCGGACAGCTGCGCGTCGCGCGAGGTGTCCGGGGCGTGTCGCGTCCTGCGCCTATGGCGCCATGGGCGGCTCCGGGCCGCACGTGGCGTCCAACTATTTTCTGATCCTAATCACCACTCCCTTTGACCAGAACGGGTACTTCCGCGCCCCGGAGCACCTTGTCGGCGACGCTGCCGAGGGCGAGGCGGCGGAGTCCGCCGTGCCCGCGGGTGGCGATCCCGATCAGGTCGATCCGGTTCTGGGCGGCGTAGTCGAGGATGGCGGCCGCGGCGCTCAGCTCGGTGCGGATCGCGGTCCGGACGGCGCGGACGCGCCCGGCGATGCGGGCGGCGACGTCGTCTAGATAGGCTTTGGCGTCCGCTTCGATGGCGGGGAGCTGTTCCTGCCAGAGGTCGGCGGCCCAGGCGCCGGTCATCGGGTCGGGGAGGATCGGGATCTGCACGACGCGGAGGAGGGTGTATTCCGCGTCGGGGCCGACGAGGTCGACGACGGGGTCGATCGCGGACTCGGCGAGTTCGGAGCCGTCCAGGGTGATCAGGGGGCGGCGGGCGATGGTGCCGGCGAGTAGTTCGGCACCGGGCGCCGTGCCCTGGGCCGCGCGCAGGACCTCGCCGGTCGACTCGCCGAGCCCCGCCTTGACCGCGGCGGCGGGGGTCGCCGGGGTGTGTCGGCCGCTGGGGCGCAAGGCGAGGACGGGGATGGCGGCCTCCCGGACGAGCGCGTCGGTGGTGCTGCCGAGCCAGGCGCGCTGGAGCCCGCCCCAGCCGTGCGTCGCCACGACGACGAGGTCGATCTCGTGCCGCTCGATGTAGTCCAGCAGCTCGGTCTGGGCCTTCCCCTTTAGGACCTCCGCGTTGGCCGGCACCCCGGTATCGGCGGTGATCTGCGCGGCGAGGAGCTTCAGCTGTCTTTCGGCGACCTCCTCCGCAGTGATCGTGAATTGTCCGAAGAGCGGCTCGACGACGTGGACGAGCCGGAGCTCGGCGCCGGTGCGTTTGGCCGCGCCGACGGCGAGGGGTAGCGCCTCTTCGGAGAAGGGCGAACCATCGAGGGGGATCAGGACCTTGTGGTACATGGTTCTATTCGGATAACGGTTGAGTGGGCGCCGTTGTATGGTCGTCGTGCTGTCCTAGCTGCGCGGGCACCGCGCGACCTTCCCGTGGTGAACTTACCAGCGTCGTTCGTTCAGAGCCGCGCGGGCGGGGTCGCGACGGCGTCCGCGCCTCGAGTGGCAAGATCATTGCCGCCTCGGGATATTGCAAGGATCGCGTCGGGGGCGGCGCCCGAGTCGTCGCTTGCGGAGTGGAACGACGCCGTCGGAGGTGGGCGAAGCCGCGCACTATATTACCCTTACCGGGTATCATCATAGGTAGTGTCGCGCGTGGCGCGGCGGTCGATTTTTCTCCAGAGGTGTGAGGTCAGTTGCAGTTGGCCGAGACAACAGAACAGGGTGTGGTGGAGGGGGAGCTGCACGGCAGGCCGTTCTCGCGGCTCCTGGTGCGGGACGAGGCGGAGGCGGTGCTGGGGGTGGCGGAGCGTATCGGGGCGCTGCTCGAGAAGCTGCCGGCGTCGGCGCGGGACGAGCTGCTCGAGTACGCGCTCGAGCGTCTATCGAACCCGTCTGCATCGTTGAGGAAGCTGGAGAAGCGGGTCCGGCAGCGGGTGATCGCCGAGAACCTCGGTGAGCGGGCGGCGGCGGTGCGGGCGGAGGCGCCCGGGTTCGGGGTGGAGGATGTCGGCGGCACGGTCCGTTTCACGCTGCGCGAGATGCTGGAAGTAGAGATAGCGGGCGAGGTGGTCCGGGTCCCGGTGGTCGCGGTCCGGCTGGGCGGTCGGCTGGAGCAGATGTTCCTGACCGCGCCGACGGCGGCGTTCGTCGCGGTCGCGGTGACGGAGCTGACCGAGGAGCTGGGGCTGCTGCGCGCGCAGGTCGAGTCGACGGCGCGCGAGCTGGACGCGATGATCCGCGAGCGGGAGGCGCGTCCGCTCTACAATATCCGGGAGCTGCGGCGGATCGTGCGGCGGGCGTTGCGGCTGGTGGAGACGCTCGGGCTGGACGAGGTGCTCGACCAGGTCCGTTACGAGCTCCGGCCGCTCGACGCGGAGGCCCGGGAGAAGGAGCGGGTGCGGGCGATGGTGGCCGAGAGGGGTCTCGTCGCCTACCGAGATTACTTCCCGGTGGCGCGGGAGCTCGGGCGGGAGCTGGTACTCTTCGCGGGGCCGACGAACAGCGGGAAGACGTGGCATGCGCTGAACGCGCTGGCGGCGGAGGAGTCGGGGGTGTACCTGGCGCCGCTACGGCTCCTGGCGCTGGAGGGGCAGGAGGAGATCGAGAAGCGGGGTCGCGAGGCGAGCTTCCTCACCGGGGAGGAGCGGGACATCCGGGAGGGCGCGCGCTTCATTGCGTCGACTATCGAGATGCTGGACACCCGGCGGGTGGTCGACGCCGCGGTGATCGACGAGGTGCAGCTACTCACCGACCCCGAGCGGGGTTGGGCGTGGTGCCAGGCGCTGGTGGGGGTACCGGCGCGGAAGGTGTACATGACCGGGTCGCCGGACTGCATCCCCTTGGTGGAGGCGTTGGCGGAGTATCTGGGCGAGCCGCTCACGGTGCATCGTCTGGAGCGGCACACCCCGATCGAGGTGCTACACAAGTCGGTCCGGCTGATGGACGTCGAGCCCGGGACGGCGATCATAGCCTTTTCGCGGCGTGACGTCCTCTCGATCCGTTCGCAGCTCGAGCGGCGCTACAAGGTCGCGGTGATCTACGGGAACCTGACGCCGGAGGTACGGCGCGAGGAGGCGCGGCGGTTCCGGTCGGGTGAGGCGCAGGTCCTGGTGGCGACGGACGCGATCGCGATGGGGCTGAACCTGCCGATCAAGACGGTGCTGATGTCCACGCTCACGAAGTGGAACGGCCGCGAGGAGGTACAGCTCACGCCGGCGGAGTTGCTGCAGATCGGCGGGCGCGCCGGGCGCTTCGGGAAGTTCGAGCGGGGGTACGTGGGCGCGCTGCGGCGCAGCGATGGGCGGCGGATAGCAGAGGTCTTCGCCCCGGACTACAAGCCGCCGGTGCGGCCGCTCCGCACGAGCGTGCGCCCCGGGAGCGACCATATCGAGGCTATCGCCGCGGGGCTCGGGACGGACCGGTTGGGGAAGGTACTCGCCGCGTTCCAGCGGGGGATGAGCTTCGACTCGCCGCTCCTCACCCCCGGTGTGACGGACGACATGATCCGGCTGGCGGAGATAGTCGACCGGCACCGGCGCGAGATCCCGATGGCGGTGCGGTTGACGCTGGCGTGCGCGCCGGTCGATGCGCGCAGCGATTGGCACACCTCCGAGTTCGGGGGGTGGGTAGCGAACTTCGCGACGGGCCGGGAGTCGCGCCTGGAGCCGCTCCCTCCGGGGTACGCCAAGGAGAGGGCGGCGAACGACGAGGAGCTGCACATGGCCGAGAAGGAGGCGAAGCGGCTCACGTCGTATGCTTGGCTCGCGTATCGCTTCCCGCGGGAGTTCCCGGATCTGGAGGAGTGCCAGCTACAGCGGGCGGAGCTGGACCGGTTCATCGAGCGGACCCTCGCGGGGCGGACGCCGGGGCGGTCGTGTAAGAAGTGTGGGGAGGCGCTGCCGCGGCGGTATCGCTACGCGGTGTGCGACGCCTGCCACTTCGGGAGCGCGCGTTAGAGCGGGGAGCGCTCGGCGTCGCTAGAGAAGATCACGGCCGGACTCGCGGATGCGCGGGTCCGGCCGTTTCGTCGCTATCAGAACGGCTTGTAGAGCGCGATGTACGCCGCGGCCGTACCGAGGAGCGGGACGATGAACCAGAGCGGCCGAGCGAGGCTCGGGATGCGCAGCGGGAGCATGACGATGGCGGCCAGGATCACCCATATCGTCAGCTTGGCCCAGATCCATCCGGGGAGGCCGGAGGTGATCCCGAGCCGGGCGAGCATCCCGAAGCCGCCGAGGAGGATGATGAAGAGGCCGACGCCGTGGGTGATCATGACGAGGCGACGCTGGCTCCGGGCTTCGCGGCCCGCGCCGTTCGCGGCGTAGATGCTGAGCCCGCCGAGCGCCATGAAGAGGACCAGGATCCCGAGGATATGTGCAAGTCGATATACGGTGTAGCTGATCATCGTGCTGTCGGTTGAGGTTCGGTGCCGGCGCGCGGGGCGTCCGGATCGAGACGATAGGATCGGGCCAAATGGCCCGATACGCAAGTCCGGGCCTTTGTTCGGGGTGAGGGGGCGGGGGAAGAGGAACGGGCCGGGGCCGCAAGTCGGCCCCGGCCCGTCGTACTCAGTCGATGCAGCCGGTCACGCCGGTGTTGGCCTGTTCCTCGCCTTTGATGTCGAAGCCCAAGCTCGTGGCGGTACCGTACCTGCCGCCGAGGTGGTAGTCCCCGGAGGGGAAGACGCTGTCGGCGTCGCGGCCGTAGTGCTTGACGAGCCGCCGGAGGTCACCGAGCCGGTGCCCGGTGCCGAAGAGCCAGAAGGCGCGCTCCCGGAAGAGGAGGTCGACGCGCGCGTCCGGGGTGCCCGGATCTACGAGGGGGTCGAGCCCGGCCGGGGCGACGCTGCTGGCGCGCAGATCGTTGAGGATCGTGAGCCAGCTCGGATCGTTGTTGCGGAGCGCCGCCTCGGCCTCGATCAGGCGCGCCTCGATCCCGTTAGCGATCGCCATCGTCGCGGTGGTGCTGTTGTACTTGGTCGCGACGTACAGCATCGTGGTGTTGTCGCGCGCCAAGCCGAGGGCGGTCACCTGCACGCGCGGATCGTTCGCCGAGACGAAGTCGAGCCCGACACCGGCCTCGTTGTCCGCGACGCTCTGGTTGTTGGCCGTCGCCGAGGTGGAGCGGGTGAACCGGAGCCGGTTCGTCTTACCCGGGCTCGCGCCGTACTCGCCGTTGAAGACGAATTCGGTCGGCACCCCCTGGACCGCCTGGGCGGCCTTATCGAATTCGCCAAGCCCGAGGTAGGCGCGGCCGAGGGTGACCTTGGCGAAGTGGAGGAAGCGAGCGCTGTCGGCCGCCGCGGCGACCGCGGAGTCGAGCTCGGCGACCGCCTTGGCGAAGACCTGGTCGGTGGTCAGCGGCGGCCCGAAGACCGGCTTGTCCCAATCGAACTCGTGGATCGCGAAGCCGGCGCAGACCTGCTCGCCGAGGGCGACCATGGTGTACCCCCGGACGGCGCGGAGCTGGCCGATATAGGGGCGCTGCGCGGCGGAGCCGTGCCGTAGGTACCAGTTGAGCGCGTGGGTCGCGGCCATACGGGCTTCCTGCCACGAGTCGTAGACCGAAGTGGAGAGCCGGTTCCCCTCGGGGGTCCGCAGCTGCCGCACGTCGATCAGGTACGGGGCCCAGGAGCTCGCGCCGCTGAGTACGTTTGCCGACGGGAATGCGAAGAACTCATCGGCCAGCATCCCCGAGTACCAGGCTCCGTAGCTCGCCGCGGCGAAGAGGGAGGTGACCGCCTCGGCGCGGAGCAGATCCGCGCCGATGGGGTTGGCGATATCGGATTCCTCGATCACCGTCGGGTCGTTCACGTCCAGGAGGTCGCACGCTCCGGCGGTGAGAGGTAGCAGGGCGAACGCCAGGGCTCGCCATATCTTTGACTTCATCATCATTCAGAATCCTCAGAAGCCGACGTCGAACCGCAAGACCCAGTCGCGGGACTGCGGGATGTTGTCTGCGTACGTACCGTAGTTACCCGCGAAGCGGCCGTGCTCCGGATCGAAACCGCTGTAGTCGGTCCAGATCGCGAGGTTCCTGCCGGAGAGCGTCAGCGATGCAGTGCTGAGGCGCAGCGGCCGGAGCCACTTCTCGGGGAAGTCGACGGAGACCGAGACCTCGCCCAAGCGGGTGTAGTCACCCTTGTCCATGATGAAGTACCCGGTGCTCACGCCCTTGTACATGGCGATGATCTCGGCCTGCTGTGCCAGCGGCGTGTTCTGCCAGTCGACCGCGGCACGCGAGTAGCCACCGAGGTCCATGCGCATCCGGAGATAGTTCCAGACGGTGAAGTCGGCGCGGCGGTCGAAGAGCGCCGAAACGCGGACCCGCTGGTTGAAGAGGCCGAGGGTGGCGGTGAGCGCCTGCGAGGTACGCGGCGAGCCCTCGCCGAGGTACTCGGGGGTATCGCCCATGATCACCTCGTCAGACTCCAGCCGGCCGTTCCCGTTCTTGTCCTCGTAAGAGGCGATCGGGAGGCGGAACCGGGCGCCGATCGGGTAGCCCTCGACGAGGCCGCCGTAGACGTCCTTCTTCTCCGGGGCGCTCCCGCGGTCGATCAGCTTGGTCTGGTTGGTGGCGTGGGTGAAGGTGAGGTCCAGGTTCGCCAGCTGGGATTCGATCACCCGAGCGTTGATCAGGGCCTCCATACCGCGACCGGTGCTGTAACCGACGTTGATCCAGCGGGAGCCCATCCCGGCGGGCATCTCGACCGACCGGATCTGGTCGAAGATCTGGCGGTAGTTCCAGGTCAGGTCGACGCGGAGCCGGCCCTCGAAGGCGCTCGCATCGAAGCCGAACTCGTGCTCACGCACCCGCTCCGGCTTGAGATCCGGGCTCGGGATCTTGCCGATCGTGAGCTTGTGGATCGTCTGGCCATCGAGGAGTGCCTGCCCGGAGTTGAAGGTGAAGCGCCGCATGTCGGGGCGCGGCTGCTGCCCGGAGGCACCGAAGGCGTAGCGCAGACGGAGGTTGTCCAGCGCGGGGATCTGCGGCATGAATGGCTCCTCCGAGAGCACCCAGGAGAGCCCGGCCTTCGGGTAGATCGCCGCGGTGTAGTCGTTACCGAAGGAGCTCGCGCCGTCGGCGCGGAGCGCGCCGGTCACGAAGATCCGGTCGTTGATCCCGACCATCTGCTCGACGTAGGACCCGAGCGTGACGGTCTCGTAGTACGCCTGGTAGATACGGTACGCATCGGCGGCGTCGGTAACGGAGGTCCCACCCGGCCGGAGATTGGTACCGACGGTGATGATCCGGTCGCGATGGGTACGGACGTACTGGGCGCCGACCGAGGTGCGGTAGCTGAGGTTACCGCGACGGAAGCTGGCGGTCGCACCGAGCTCGCCGGTGGTGTTCACGGAGCGGACCCGCTCGTCGCCGGCCTCACCCTTGTATCCCTCCCAGGCATCGCGCATCCCCAAGCTGTAGCGATGCGTGTTGGGGATGTCGATCCCGACGAGGGCGCGGGTGCTGAGCCACTCCAGCGGCCGCCATTCGGTGCTCACCCTACCGAAGAAGCGGTTGGTCCACTCGACCGAGCTCTTCGAGAAGGCGCGCAGCGGGCTGGCGCCATCCGCGTAGCCGTACTCCGCGTTCGGGTCAACCTGGCTGTAGATGACGTTGTAGGGGTTACCAGCCTGGAGCTGCCGGACCTCATTGTTCGTGTAACCCGCGTTGAACCGGACGGTCGCCTTGGAACCGAGGTTCGCGGTCACGTTCGCCATGAGGTTGATCTTGTTGAGCGTGTTCGGCTCCAGCTGCCACTTCTGAATGTTGCCGTTGGTCTGCTCCTTGAGGACGTCGACCAGCGCGACCGGCATGCGCACCGGGCCCTTGGCGTCCTCAACATCGGCCGAGAAGTAGTAGCGCAGCGTCTCGGTGCCGCCGGAGACGTTGGCGCCGTACTGCCAGGTCGGCTTGGAGCCGAAGATGGTCAACTCTTCGTTGTTGAGGGGGTTGGGGATGATCGTCACACTATCCTGCTGGGCGCAGCTCCCGATCGCCAGCATGTAGAGGGTACAGTTGACGTTCGGGTTGGGACCCCACCCCCAGTAGGCGCCGGGGTACTCGCGCTTCGGCATCTCCTTGTACCCGGCGCGGACGTAGGCCCGCCAACGCGCCGGTCCGGGCCGGCCCGCCTTGGTGGTGATGACGATCACGCCGTTGACCGCGTCGGTCCCGTAGAGGGTCGCCGCCGACGGCCCCTTGACCACCTCGATCGACTCGATGTCGTTCGGGTTGAGGTCGTTGATCCGGCTCGTCTGCTCGAAGTTGAAGGTCGCGTAACCCGAGGGGTTGTTGGTGGTGGTGATGATCCCGCTCGAGTAGCGCACCCCGTCGATGATCACGATCGGCTCGGTGCTGAGCTCGGCCGACGTCGGGGCGCGGACCCTCATGTTGACCTCACCGCCGACCGTACCGGAGGCCTGGAAGACCTGGAGCCCCGGGACGCGGGCCTTGAGGAGGTCGGTGACCGTCGCGATCGGCGCGGCCTTCACGAGCGAATCCGCGTTGATCCGGCCGACCGAGTGGCCGAGCTCGCGGATCCGCTGCTCACCGGTGACGGTGGCGACGATCTCGTCGAGCTGCGTCGGGGTCGCCTGCAGCTTGAACTCGGCGGTCACCGCCTGGCCATCCACGACCGTGACCGGCTGCGAGGCCGAGGCGTAGCCGATCCGGCGGACACGCAGGGTGTAGGCGCCGGGCTTCACACCGGTCAGGAGGAAGCGCCCCTCACGGTTGGTGATCGTACGCCAGTTGGTGCCATCCAGCCAGATGTCGGCTGCCGCGATCCCCTCGCCCGTGGCAGCGTCGGTCACCCGGCCCGTGACCGAGCCGGCGACGGCGGAGGCACTAACTACAGCGGCCGGACGATCCGTCTTCTGCGGAGCGCTGGCCGGACTACGATGCTGCGAGACTGCCGTGGTATTCTGCAGCGCGCTCGTCTGTGCGCTAGCTGACGTCGGACAGACGACTGCTGCGCCGACGAGCAGCATGCACAGACGTCGCGCGATTCCGGATATCATTGGTTCGAACCTCCGTAATGGAACTTCCGCTTCAGTGCGGGCCTTCCGATCCCAGCAGAGGTGCTCGTGCTCGGGTCTCCCGGAACGGACCCCTAGACCGCACCGCCGCAGCGTACCACCTCTGCGGAGCGGTGTGATCCGGTGCGCGATAGGCCCAAGGCGGCCTGCCGGCGCACGTCAGCGCCATACGTACCCGTGGCGCAACTCTACTTTCTTAGAGTCGGGGAACGATCAGAGAGGGGTACTACCGAATACGCGAAACGTCCTGCCTACGATATGATACAGCACGCCGCCACGGCTACCGTGGCCGTGGCAACACGCGAGAAGAGCACCTTTGCTGAACCCGTGCAGTGAAAATGGGATGCAACATGGAGTTCTGTCAATGCCCCCCACGCAAAGGGGTTAGAGGGGCGACGTCGCCCCTACCGGCTCCCCCCGCTCCGGGACGAGGTCGACGCGAATATGGTTCGCTGGGTCGAGGTAACGCTTGGCGGCGTCGCGTATCGCGTCGATCGACTCGGTGGTACCCGGCGGCGTCCCCGTCCTGCCGATCTCGTCGAGGTCCCAGCCGTAGCGGTCGTAGTTCATCAGCTGCATCAGCCAGAACTGGTTGTCGCGCAGCCTCACCTCGCGCGAGCGCTTCTGCATCTCCCTGATCTTCTCGATCTCGGCGGGTGTGGGCCCGGCGCGCTGGATGCTCTCGATCTCGGCGAAGACGACGTCGACCAGTTCGTCGAGCCGGTCGGGATCGGCGCTGAAGCCGATCGAGACGCGATACTCCGGGCGTGGGTCGCGCGTCCCGGATACGCCGACCCGGACGCCGTAGGTACCGCCGAGATCCTCGCGCAGCTTCTCGCGCAGCCGGAGCTGGAGCAGGTCGCGGAGGTCCTCGAGGCGGGCGAGGTTGCCGCGCTCGAACTCGAAGGCGCCGGTGAAGACGAGCTGGACGGTGCCCTTCGGCTCGAGCCCTTTGCGGACGACCTTACGCACCACGCCATCGGGTGGTCTTATCCCTAGATCGCGCCAACTCTCGACCCGGCTGGCGGCGGGGAGCCCGCCGAGGTAGCGCTCGACGTACGGCCGGATAGTTTCCGGCTCGAAGCTGCCGACGAGGTAGAAGGTGAAGTCGCTCGCATCGCCGAAGCGGTCGCGGTAGATCGCGAAGGCGCGGTCGATGTCCAGCCGCTCGAGGTCCGCGGTGGTGAGGGGGCGCGCGCGGGGGTGGTCCTGGGTGAGGACGGCGCGCAGCGTATCTTGCAGGTGCCACTCGGGGCTCGAGCCGCGGTTCTCGAAGAGCGTCCGCGCGCGGGTCCGATACGCCTCGATCGCGGTGCTGTCGAGCCGCGGTGCGGTCAGTTTGAGATAGGTGAGCTGGAACAGCAGCTCGAGGTCTTGGCGCGACGACGCGCCGGAGACGACCTCGGCGAGTGGTTCGAGCGAGGTGCCGACGCTGACGTGGGTCCCGGCGAGGCGCTTCTGGAGGTCGAGGGTGCTGAGGGAGCCGACGCCGCCGGCCTGCACGATCGCGATCGTGAGGAGCGCGGTGACGTAATCCTCGTCCGGGTAGAGCGAGGTGCCGCCGGGGCTGCGGCCGGCGAGGAGGACCAGGTCTTCCTGGAAGTCGGTCGGCTTGAGGAGGACGCGCACGCCGTTGGCGAGCCGCCACTCGCGCACGCCGGAGCCGGGGTACTCACGCTCCGCGACGATCGGGGCGGGCGCGGGGGGCTCGGCGACGAGAGGGGCGTCGGAGACGACGTCGTCGTATGGCTCCGTGGGCTGACCCCTGACCGACCGTACGACGGCCGCCAGCGACTCCTCGGCGGGGAGCGCCACCCCTGCCTTGGCCGGTACGCTGACGGTGATCACGCAGTCGGCGGGATCGAGCCATTCGGCGATGACGGCGCGGAGCTCGTCGGCGGTGATCCCGGGGAGGAGCCGCCGGTAGAGGTCGTACTCGGTGGCGACGTCGATGAGCGCGCCGCCGTAGAGGAAGTGGCTGACGTACTCGGCCGCGAAGCTCGCGGAGGTGGTCTTCTCGCGTTCGGCGTAACGCTGTTCGGTCATCCTGAGCAGCTCCGCCTTCTTCCGTTCGAGCTCCGGGGCGCCGACGCCGTGTTGGGCGATCCGCTCCAGCTCGGTGAAGACCAGGCGCAGCCCCGCCTCGACGGCCGTGTCGGGGACGGTCGCGGTGAGGACGAGCGCGTCGAGCGGGCGCATGTAGCGGCCCTGGAAGCTGTGCACATCAAGGAGCGGCGCGTCGGGCAGGCGGGTCAGCTCGATGAGCCGATCGGTCAGGACCGAGCCGGCGAGGAACTCGATGAGTCAGCGACGATAGGAAGCGGTCGTGCCGGTCGGCCGGGCCGGGATCTTCTTGGTGATCGAGATCGTCGAGTTGGTCAGCTCGGGGTCGGCGGCGACCGAGAAGATGGTCTCGGCGTGGCCGGGGACCGGGTAGACGCTCCGCTCGCGGGGCGCGGCGGCGGGCGGGATCGTGCCGAAGCGCGCCCTGATCTTCGCCTCCATCTCCCGGGGGTCGACATCGCCCACGACGACGACGGCCATGAGGTCGGGGCGGTACCAGTCGCGGTAGAAGCGTCGGAGCGCGTCGAGGACGAAGCGGTCGAGCGATTCGCGGGTCCCGATCGGGAGGCGCTCGGTGTAGCGCGAGCCGTGGAGGAGGCGCGGGAGGTGGACCTGCCGGACCCGCGCGCCGGCGCCCTGCTGGAGCCGCCACTCTTCGACGACGACGCCGCGCTCCTTCTCGACCTCGCCGGGGTCGAAGGTGATCCCGCGCGCCCAGTCCTCGAGGATCTGGAGCCCGGTATCGACCACCCCCGGTGCGTCGGTGGGGAGGGTGAGCATGTAGACGGTCTCGTCGTAGGAGACGTAGGCGTTCACGTCGGGGCCGAAGCGCATCCCCACGGATTCGAGGTAATGCACCAGCTCGTTGCCGGTGAAGTGGGTAGTCCCGTTGAAGGCCATGTGCTCGACCATGTGGGCGAGCCCCAGCTGGTCGTCGTCCTCGAGGATCGAGCCGACGTCGAGGGCGAGGCGGAGCTCGACGCGGTGGCGGGGCTCGTGGTTGGCGCGGATATAGTAGCGCAGCCCGTTCTCGAGGGTGCCGACGAGGACGGCGGTGTCGCGCGGGAGGGGTTGGGCGGCCTCGGCGGGGGGTGGCGGGGGGGTGTGGGTGGCGCACCCCGCGGCGGCGAGGAGCGCGATGAGAACGAAGCGGTAGACGACGCCGACGCGCGCCACCCTACTCGCGTACCCATGGTCCGCGGCAGAACGTACCCGCCCGTGATGTGTGACAGACTGTCTGCGGTCGGGATATCTGGCAGGGATCACTTCGAACTCTCCCACTCGACGATCGGATGTTGGCTCAGCCCTCGGCCGTGACGCAGGCGGCCCTCCGGATCACCGGAGGGCCGCTCCACGGGGTACAGCTCGTGCCGGCCCGGCGGCCGGGCGTTACTTCGGATCGAGGATACGCGCGATCCGTACCCGCACCGTCTCGAGGTGCAGCCGGGTCAGCTCATCGCCGGCGCGCGGGAGCGCGTCGCGGATCGAGGCGTCGAGCTGGCGGAGCTCACGACGGTAGAGCCCGCGGATGTCGTGCAGCAGCGTCCCGGTGAGCTTGGTCGAGCCGGGGTTCAGGACGGCGTCGATCTGGTCTAGGTAGGCATGCTGCAGGTCGCGGCGCATGGCGTCGATCTTGACCGAACCGAGCGAGAGCTCGCGCCAGAGGCCGCGGCGCAGGTCGCCGAGGAACTCGGCGGCGGTGTAGACCTTCTCGCCCTTGCGCGCGAGCGCCTCGAACTCGAGCATCCGGCCGAGACGGTTGCGGTGCATCAGCTCGCCGAGCAGGCTGGCCTGCGCGCGGCTGACCCGGTCCATCGTCCCCTTGACCTCGATCCGGCGCATGATCTCCGGGTCGAGGAGGTAGGTCGGGGTCTTGAACGCCTCCTCGTTGAGGAACGCGACCGCCTCCTTCTGCCGCGCGGCCGGGACGAGCTGGAAGCGGACGCCCTCCTGGCCGCCGTACTTCTCCTGGCCCTCGACCCCGCCGACCATGCTGAGGACGTGCTTGAGCTCCGTGGTCCACTGGTTGATGACCACGCCGTACACTTCCCTCAGGTCCGAGAAGTCCTCGCCTTCGCGCACCGTGGCCGAGACGATCATCGGCACGATCCGGCGGATGTTCTTGAGCCCGAGCCGGGTCGAGTAGACGACGTCGGCGTCGCCGACCGCCTCGGTCTGCTCACCCACCACCGCGCCGCTACGATCCGAGGTCGAGAACCGCAGCCACGGCTTCTCGTCCTGCTCGCGCGCCCACTGGTCGAGCACCGCGCGCGCCTCGGCCGAGGACTTCACCCCCGGCACCGGCCGGTAGCCCCACTTGATCGCGAACTTGTCGTACGGCCCGATCCGCGGGATCAGCAGATCGACGGGGATGTTGTCCTCGGGCTGCGCGACGTAGTGGAAGCGGGCGTAGTCCATGATCGAGGGGACGTGGCCCATCCGCCGCAGGAAGTCGACGTTGCGCAGGCTGTCGGCCGGGTACATCGAGCTCGCCTTCATGTTGTGCTGCAGCCCGAGCGTGTGGCCGACCTCGTGGGCGACCACGTAGCGCAGGAGCTCACCCATCAGCGAGTCGGGGAGCGGGAGGCGTTGCGCGCGCGGATCGAGGGGCGCGACCTGCGCGAAGTACCAGTTCCTGAGCAGGTTGAGCACGTTGTGGTACATCTGGATGTCCGAGACGAGGATCTCGCCGGTCCGCGGGTCGTGGACGTGCGGCCCCATCGCGTTCTCGGTCGTGCTCGGCATCCACCGCACCATCGAGTAGCGGGCGTCTTCCGGGGACCACTTCGGGTCGGTCGGCGCGTCCTTGGCGAGGATCGCGTTCTTGAACCCCGCCTCCTCGAAGGCCGCCTGCCAGTCCTCGACCCCCTTCTTGATGTAGGGGACCCACTTGGCCGGGGTGGCCGGGTCGATGTGGAAGACGATCGGCTTGACCGGCTCGCAGGGGATGCTCTCACCCGGCTTGCACTCCAGCCGCCAGCGGGTGATGTAGCGATACTGGCTCGCGCGGTGCTCGTCGGTGCCGTAGTCGATCTTCCCGATGGAGAAGTAGCCGACGCGGGTGTCGAAGAGGCGCGGCTCCATCGGGACCTCGGGGAGCTTCACCATGCTCCAGTGCACCACGATGCTCTCGCTGCGCGGGGTCCGCCCGAGGAACGCCATCTCGACGGCCGAGGGGGTGACGGTGTAGGTATGGACCGCCGAGACCTCGACGTTCTCGGGGTAGGCGGCGGCCCGCTCCACGAAGGTCCGGTCCTTCTCCGGGGCCGCGGTACGGACCCCGAACTCCGGCGACTTGGTGGTATAGAGCGAGGTCACTTCGATGACCGCCGCGCTGTCGGGGCCCCAGGTCTTGATGTCGAACCGCCCCACGATCGCGGCGTAGGTAGCCGCCTCGACCGCACGGTAGATCGGCTGCGTGCTGTCGGCGATCACCTCGTAGTATGGGGAACGGAGCAGGATCTTGTCGCCTTGCCGTTCCCAGCGCAGCACGCGGTTGCCGACCGGCCGGCCGCCGAAGTTGCCGTGGGTGTTGCGAGCGATGGTCGTGACGAGGAGCATGTCCTTCCCGAGCGCCTCGCGCGGGATCTCGAAATAGAGCTTGCCATCGACCAGGTGGGTTTTGAAGAGACCGGAATCGGATACCGCGGTGGAGGGGATGACCTTCGAATACGGCTCGAACTTGCTCTTGCCTTTGTCACTCTTCGTGCTGTCGCTGGCCTGCGCGGCCGCGGGGGGTGGGGTCGGTTTGGATGAACGGAACGGGATCACCGAACAGCCGGCCAACGCCAGCGTGATTGTCGCTACCAGAACTGATCTCATGACTTCACCATCATGACCGCCACGGCCAGAGGCCGTGCGGTGGGGGTACACCCACGGCAGCGAGCTCGCCGTCCGAGCTGGCAAACGCCGCAACCGTGGACCTGATCGACTATAGTTTCCTATAATATCATACCTTGCCGACGAAAGCGAGCCGGGAGCGACCAGTGGCCCGATTCCACCTGTTCGCGCCGGTCGGGGAGGAGTCGTCGGGTCGCCGAGGAGGGCGCGCTACGGTCGGGGCCGGGGCGGGAGGCTTCACTCCCCGCGCGGGTAGACCCTAACCGTCTCGTAGCGTTCTATCTCCACCTGGCCGGCCGGCGCGCCGCGGCGTTTGTGGACGTTGCCGGCGCGGCAGAGGTGGACCGGGATCTTGCCACGCGCCTCGCGGGCCTTGGAGTACCACGCCGCGAGCTCGGCGGCGCGCAGGATGACGGAGCGTGGTGCGTCGTCCACACCCTCGGGGAGTTTGACGACGACGTGGCTCCCGGCGAACCCCGCGGCGTGGAGCCAGAGGTCGCGGGGCCGGGCTACGCGGAAGGTGAGCTCGTCGTTCTCGCGGGCGCCCTTCCCGACCAGGATCTCGAACCCCTCGACCTCGAAGGTGCGCCACCCTGTACCTTTGCTCGCCACTCTGAACTCCCTGCCGATGCTCTCTCTCCAGACGACACCTTCAAAGGTAGCCCGGCGCGCGCCGCGAGTCCATCGTCCGCGCCCCGCGCCCCCGGGTCGGGGTATGCCCTACGCACCCGCGGCGGATTAAGTCCTACCCCAGATCGCAGAGAAGGACCTACAGACGACGCCAGACGTGCGACCTACCTTGTGGCTATGCACCGGCTCCGGCCGGCGCACCCCACGGGACCGGGCCCGTTCCGTGCGGTCCGGGATCCCGCCCGGCTCGGGCGGCGTGGGGTCAACGATAGCTCGGAAAAAGGAGGTGTTACGATGGCTGGTCAACTGGAGGGGAAGGTCGCGGTCATCACGGGTGCCGGATCCGGTATCGGTCGTGCGACCGCGCTGGCCTTCGCGCAGGAGGGGGCGCGGGTCGTGGTCTCCGACCTGAACGAGGAGACCGCCAACGTGACCCGCGATGATATCGTGGCCGAGGGCGGCGAGGCGGTCGCGCTGCGGGTGGACGTGGCGAACGAGGCCGACAACGAGGCGCTGGTCCGCGCGGCGGTCGACACCTACGGCCGGCTCGACGTCGCCTTCAACAACGCGGGGATCGAGGGGCTGATCGCGTCCGTCACGGACTATCCATCCAAGGATTGGGACAAGATCATCGCGATCAACCTGAGCAGCGTCTATTACGGGATGCGCTACCAGATCGCGCAGATGAAGGCGCAGGGCGGCGGTGGTTCGATCATCAACACCGCGTCGATCCTGGGGCTGGTGGGGTTCGCCAACACCCCGGGTTACACCGCGGCGAAGCACGGGGTCGTCGGGTTGACCAAGGTCGCGGCGCTGGAGAACGCGCCGCTCGGGATCAGGGTCAACGCGATCAACCCGGGGTTCATCGAGACCCCATTGGTGATGGAGCGGGGGGTGAAGGCGGCTGAAAACCCGGAGATGTACGAGCAGCTCGTCGCCCTTCATCCAATGGGGCGTCTGGGCCGCCCGATCGAGGTCGCGGCCGCGGTGGTCTGGCTCGCCTCCGACGCGGCGTCCTTCGTCACCGGGATCTGTCTCCCGGTGGATGGTGGGTACACGGCGAGGTAATACGCTGACCGCCCCACTCGCCCCCGCGGAAGCAGGGGCGAGTGGGGTGTTTCCCCAGAATCAGTGCGTCCGCTACGGCAGATCGCCCCGGCGGTGCGCCACGGTGGATGCGCCTTCCGTATTCATCGATGCGTCGCTGGTCTTGACGGCCGCCAACTCGGTGAAGGCGCTAGCCGCGCCGTGCTTGTAGACCAGATCGCCGCCGGTATGACCGACTTTCCACCCGATGACCACCAGGACGAAGGTGCCTACCGTACCGAGGATGCGCGCCGTCCGGGCGACCGCGGGGACGGGTACCAGCCCGGCGGCGCTGACGACCAGGACCACGCCGGTGAGGAGAAGGAAGGTCTCGGCAATCTCTTCGTGTTCATGGACGGCATCCCTGGGGACAACCCGCTCGACGACGTCTTCGTCGTTCTCGCCGGTTTCGACGGCGAGCCAGGTGGTGATGAAGAGGGCACCGAGTACCGCCAGTGTCAGTCCCCACGCCCGCACGGGTCTGGCACCCTTCCGGATCGCCCAGAGGGAGCCTAGCGCGACGATGGGAGCGAGAATGAACAACGCGATCGGGAAGTGGACGATCGCTGGGTGGAGTGGATAGGGAAACATGTCGACCTCCAAGGGTTCAAGTATGTACGGGCCACTGTGGTGCGCAGTGGAAAGGTCGCGTTCGGGCTACTCAAGGGACATAGTCACAAGCAGATCGCCAATCTCACCCAGCGCAGCGAACGCACCGTGCGACAGCACGCGGTCGCCGTCTATGGCAAATCCGGGCTCACCGGACGAGCGGAGTTGGCGGCCTTCTTTCTGGAGGGGCTGATGCTGCCTGCAAACACACGGAACGCGGACACAGAACCCCTGGACTCTTCAGTCGCTTCGGGGGTAGCAGCGTTGTAGCCCTCTCATACCTTCTGGTACGGAAGCTCATGGGCCGCGCCAGACTGGGGACCCGGCGAACGTGGGCGACGGCCTCGCCTCGGCCCGTGCGGCTGGATGCAGAGCTCGGTCGGCGACCGCGTGTTCAGCTCGCCACGACTCGCCCGATGATCCGATCCACCAGCCCCGCGTCGAGCACCCCGCTCGCGACCTCTTCCTTCACCTCCGCGAAGACGCGCGCCCGCAGCACCTCCGGCGCCAGCGGCTCACGCGGGTCGAGGTAGCCCTGCTCCTCGAGGAACTCGCGGAGCAGCTCCCTACGGTTCGAGGGGAACCTCGGCAGCATCCCACCCTCGATCGCCGCGACCAGCCGCGCGGCGTCGCCGTGCAACTCGGTAAGTAGCTGAACGACACGGTCCATGAAGGTCTTGGAGACCGCGCCCGAGGCCTCGATCGCCTCCCGGTCGACCGGCCGACCGCGGCCGATCCGCGCGAGCTCGAGGGCGGTCTCGAGGGTGCGGGCGGCGGCCCTGATCCTGGGGTACACCCGCACGTCCTCCCCCAGCAGCGCCTCACCGCCGTGCTCCACCAGCGACCGGAGCTGGCCCCAGGTCTCGATCCGGCGGGTCAGGAGCCGGTAGAGGAGCGCGGTGTCGTCGACCAGGTACCAGAGGTGGACGCTGCCGAGCTCGACGAAGAGGTCGAGCCCCGGGACCAGGAGGATCCGGCCGTACTCGTCGTGGCTGAGCTCGCCTGGTGCCGGGAGCTCGGGACGCGCGGCGGGCGCTGTAGCTGGCAGCGGCGCGACCTCGTACCGGGCGAGGCGCCGGGCGTCGGCGAGGTCGAAGACCGCCCAATCCACCGCCCCCGCCCGCTCTAGCGCGGCCCGCCACTTCGCTACCTCGTCCGGCTGCGCGGTGAAGTAGAAGACCTGCCGCCCCTCGGCCGCGAGCGCGATCGTCGCGTCCATGATCGCGGCGGCGCGGACTTCGTCGCTGTTGCCGAGGGTCTCGTCGAAGATCAGCGGGAGCCGGACCCCGCTCTCCTGGCTCTCGACGAAGGCGAGCCGGACCGCGAGCAGGAGCTGGACCCGGGTCGCGCTCGAGAGCTCGTCGAGCGAGTGGCCGCGGCCGGTGGTCTCGTCCACCGCGCGGAAGGAGGGGTTGGCGCCGTCCTCGAAGTCGAGGCGGTAGCGGCCGCGGGTGATCAGCGCCAGGAGCTCG
>Ga0182742_1002091_pt1 | contig 23109 bp, 21 predicted proteins | sample eDN5th37CBELigMG_FD_128880 | JGI IMG/M metagenome (GOLD analysis project Ga0182742, IMG submission 128880) | Enriched Miracle-Growth compost microbial communities from Emeryville, California, USA - eDNA 5th pass 37_C BE-Lig MG (version 2)... ... | reverse complement strand
GTGATCGCCGCGTCACCCCACGCGGGCAGGGCCGCGAGCGCGGCGGTCGTCGGGATCGTGCTGCGCGCGTAGACGGCCCGCTTGTCGAGGAATGCGCGGCTGCCGGCCGCGTCGCGCAGCTCCGGTTCGAGGAGCGTCAGATTCCCCAGCGTCGGCAGCAGGAGCTTGAGGCTGTTGCGCTCGGCCTCGCTGAGCTCGGCCCAGGTGCGCTGCCCGTCGCCGGACCAGTCGGCGTCGGGACCGGCCGGGAAGACGTGCTCAAGCTCCGCATTCGTCTCGACGTCCTGGAGGCGCGCGAGCACCTGCTCGGCGTGCGGCAGGGGCCGGTAGCGCAGGTCGAGGCGGACCCGAAGGTCGGAGGGCATCATGCGGGCGAAGGCGCGCTCGAGGGCGTCCGGTCCCGCTGACCAGGCACGCACGAGGGGGGCGACGAGGCCGCGGCGGCGCGTGCCGACGACCGCGCGGCGCAGCAGGAGCGACTCGGCGAGCAGCAGCACGCGGTCCAGCTGGGCGCGGTCGACCTCACCGCGGCGGTGAGCACGAATCGCGAGCATCGCGATCGGGGCCATGGTGCGGCCGAAGGCGGCGAGCGACCGGAGTCGGACCGCGAGCGCCGGGTCCGCCACGCGCGCGGGCTCGACGATGTCGCGGAAGATCTCGGCGTACTCGAGCCACTCCCCGATGTGGTGCCGGAGCTCGTCGATGCCCAGCCGCGGGAACTGTGCGCGGAAGGCGTCGTACACGGCACGTGGCTCGGCCCGGGTGGCGACCCCGCTGCGGATGACGAGGTAGTGCCGCCAGAACTCGTCGATCCCCTCACCCGTGGCCCGCTCGATCGGCGCCCAGGTGCCGTCCTCGATCTCGGCCTGCTCCCCGTGGCTCAGGCCCATGTGCACGTAGTTGTGGATGAGTTCGTGGTCGCGCAGCGGGGTGCCGGTCGAGTTGAGGCTCTCGAAGATCTGCTGCGCGTTCGCGACGGGCCCGAGGGTGATCGCGACGTGCTCGAGCCGCTGCAGGCCGCGCCAGATGCGCTCGGGCTCGCGCGCGACCTCGCGACGGAAGAAGGTGTAGTTCTCGGTGAATTGAGAGGGTGCGGTGGTCGGGGTGGCCGGGTGGGTCTGCTGGTCAGCGGATGGGGACTCGTCGGCCGGGGTCGTCGGCGCCACGATGCGCTCGAAGACACCGAGCCAGTGGCGATTCGGGCGGAGCTTCGTCGCGCCCGGGTGATTCGGGTCCATCAGCATCTGGGTGAGCCGCGCCCGCAGCTGGGGGTCGCCGACGGTGTCGCGGAGCGCGGCGACGAGGAGCATGAGCGTCGTGGTGCGCTGCTGCCCGTCGATGAGGACCAGCTCGGGCTCGCGCGGGCCGTGCTCGCCGGGGCCGGCGGCGTTGGTGGTGTGACTGGGGTCGCTGACCGAGGACAGCACCGAGCCGAGGAAATGCGTCTCGCCCTCCGGCGCATCCGCGATCGCGCGGATGTCGTCGAGGAGCTGCTCGCAGGCGGCGAGCTCCCAACGGTACTCGCGCTGGTAGACGGGGACGACGATCGCCGCTGAGGTCTCGGCGAGCCAGTCGACGGTCGTCACCGCGCCGGCGGCGACATTCGTTGTGGTGCGCATCGCGACCATCCTCGCATCGTGGACTGGCCTGCCGCTCGATCAGACGGCGTGCACCAAGTACTGCGTAATCTCCCAAGTACCGAGGAATGCGGTGCTGCGGTCAGTGTTCCGCGCATTCCTCAGTACTTCGTGCGGAGGCGCGCGCGGCGGGTGCGACTGATCGTGCGCGACGGCGTCGCGGGCGGATCTGACCACGCCCACGCATTCCTCCCAATGTCGATGCCGCACGTTACTGTGAGGCGGCGTGCTCGCGAACGAGTGCGCGATGGACAACAGGAGGGGGCTCCGACGATGGAGACTGCACCAATTCTCGCGTGGACCTTGCGACAGGAGATCCCGGTACCTGCGGATGTGCAAGCGCTGCTGACGGAAGGCGAGCAGGCCGTGACCTCGTTCAAGACCTTCCGGGACTCGGCGACGTTCACGACCAAGCGACTGATCGTGCGCGACGCGCAGGGGCTGACGGGGAAGAAGGTCGAGATCTATTCGTTGCCGTACAGCGCGATCAACATGTGGTCGTCAGAGAACGCGGGCGGGCTACTGGACCGTGACGCGGAGATCGAACTGTGGACTCGTGCTGGGCACATCAAGGTGAAGCTCCTGAAGGGTGCCGACATTCGGCGCATCGACAGCCTCATAGCCTGGGCAGTGCTGAACAACCGCTGAGCGCCGCGCCGCCCGAGCTCGCGCCGGAAACAATTGTGGGGCCCCGCAGTCACGAAGCCCCACAATGGCGGAAGTGGAGGGATTTGAACCCCCGGTGGGTTGCCCCACACGACATTTCGAGTGTCGCACATTCGGCCGCTCTGACACACTTCCGCCGACCATGATACCCGTCCCGATCATCGGGAATTCACGTGTTCCCTACGGGCGAAAAAGGTAAGGTAACCCTCAGTCGGGCATGGAAAAACGGTACGCGCCCGTACGACACGAGGAGCCACCCATGGCATACATCAAGTCCGCCCTGCTCGAGGAGACCGGCTACGTCGTCCTCGACCGCTACGACCAGTCGCAGGACCCGCAGGAGTGGCTCGACATCGAGTACGTCGACTGGAAGTCCAGTGGCGACACTCGCTTCGCCCCGCTCGCGTCGAAGACCGGCACGGTCGAATGCGGCGGGTTCTGGACGGGCGATAATCCCCGCACCGACAAGGGTGGGCTCTGGATCGAGTCGCAGGTCGCGAAGGCACCACGACTCGTCGCTCGTGCGAAGGAGGCGGGCGCGGAGATCGGCCGCTGCCGCGTCATCGAGCTCCAGCCGACGCCGTACGGCGAGACGCTGTACAACCTGCACCAGGACGACAACAACCGCCTCAACCCGGACGGGACCGGGTGGGTCGTGCGCTCCTTCTTTAACCTCACGGACGACAAGGACTCCTTCTTCGTCCTCCGCGAGAACCGGACCGACCCCTCGACCGAGACCCGGATCGCCCTTCCGGCCGGGGCGCAGCTCGTCATCGACACCCAGCGGCTGTGGCACGCGACCTACCACCCGGGCACCGAGCCGCGATACTGCCTCATCACCTCGTGGACGTCCGGGCCCGAGCTCGACGCGTACATGGCGAAGCTGGGCGGGGTGAATCGCGTGGAGTCGGTCCCGGTGACGGACGAATTCATCGCCGAGGGCCAGCGCATCCAGGCCGAGAAGGACGCAGCCCGTGCCGCCGCACTCGCCGCCCGGGGCCAGCAGGTCTCGGCGCCGGTCATGAGCGAGGCGTAGGCCGGGGCGGTACCACTGCGGGGAGGCGAGGGATCGCCTCCCCGCAGTCGTTTTTTCGGGCTGGGCGCCGCGGCCAGTGTCGGTGGTCACACTTAGGGTGAGCGCATGGCAAAGACCACGACGGGCTACCGGTGCACCGAGTGCGGCTGGACCTCCGCGAAGTGGGTGGGCCGCTGCGGCGAGTGCCAGAGCTGGAACACGGTGGAGGCCGCGGCCGCCCCGGCGGGTGGCCGCGGGCCCGCACCCGTACGGCCCGCGGCAGGCCGAGGCGCCCAGCCGATCACCGCGATCAGCACGGCACAGGTCGAGCACTGGCCCAGTGGCATCGGCGAGTTCGACCGCGTGCTCGGCGGGGGCATCGTGCCCGGTGCGGCGATCCTGCTGTCCGGCGAGCCTGGGGTCGGGAAATCGACCCTGCTGCTCGAGGTCGCGGCGCGTGCCGCCGCGGGCGGTCGACGTGTGCTCTATGTCACGGCGGAGGAGTCCGCGGGGCAGGTGCGGCTCCGCGCGGAGCGGACCGGGGCGCTCCACGATGAGCTCCACCTCGCCGCGGAGACCGACCTCGCCACGATCCTCGGGCACGTCGATGAGGTGCGACCCGAGCTCGTCATCCTCGACTCCGTCCAGACGGTGTCCTCCTCGCTCGTCGACGGTCTCGCTGGCGGGCCGAGCCAAGTGCGGGAGGTCGCGGCGACGATGACCCGGGTCGCGAAGGAGCGGGACGTGCCCGTCCTCCTCGTCGGCCACGTCACGAAGGACGGCCAGATCGCGGGGCCGCGACTCCTCGAGCATCTCGTCGACGTCGTGCTGCAGTTCGAGGGCGACCGCCAGACGGCGCTGCGCTTCGTGCGCGCGCAGAAGAACCGCTTCGGCCCGGTCGACGAGGTCGGCTGCTTCGAGATGACCGGTGACGGGATCGCGGAAGTCGCGGACCCGAGCGGACTCTTCATGTCACGGGCGCGCAGTCCGATCTCCGGCACGTGCATCGCCGTGACGATCGAAGGCCGCCGGGTCATCCCGGTCGAGATCCAGGCGCTGATCGTACCGACGCAGGCACCGAACCCGCGCCGAGTCGTCAACGGGGTCGATAGCGGTCGAGTCGCGATGTTGCTCGCCGTCCTCGAGAAACGCGGTCGAGTCGCCGTCGGCGCCAGCGATGTGTATGTCTCCACCGTCGGCGGCATCCGGGTGACCGAGCCGGGCGCGGACCTCGCGATCGCGCTCGCCATCGCTTCGGCCGCGCGCGATGTGGCCCTCCCCGCGGACCTCGCCGCGGTCGGGGAGATCAGCCTCGCCGGCGAGATCCGGCCCGCGAGTCAGGGGACCCGACGCGCGCAGGAAGCCGGTCGACTCGGCTTCACGACCGTGCTCGACGAGCGACTCGAATCGATCGGCGCAGCGCTCCGTGAGGGACTCAGCTCAGTGGCGAGCTCCACGGGGCCGTGAGACCGGGCATGAGCAATGGCACGAGATCCGGGAAGAGCGCCACGACCGCCGCCGCAAGCACGAGGCCGAGGATCCAGGCAAGGACAACGCCGCCGTCACGCCCGGTCTCGCGACGGGTCGCAATCGAGCGCATCGTCAGGTACACCATCGGGGTCAGCAGCGCCCAGAGTGGGCTCGCCGTGCGCTCGTGGCCCCAGCGCCGCAGGGCGCTGGCATCGAGCAACGCGAGCAGGAGTCCGATGACATACGCGGCCGCACCGATACCTGCGGCGAGCAACGATGTCACGGTGAGCTCCGGCACATAGCGCAACAGGACGATGGCGAGTAGGGCGAGCGCCGGGAGCAGCGCGAGCACAGTGGCGAGGGCGCCGACGGTGCGCTTCGGGATGAGCGTGCGCGCGGGTGGCAACTCCTCGGCGACCCCGGTCGACTCGAGTGAGAATGCGGGGTCGGTCCCGTCGCGCGGCGCGAGCGCCGACTGGGCAAGGATGTCTTCGCGGCCATCGAGCGGTGTGCCCGCCGTGGGGGCCTCGGGGTCGGGCGCGGCCGGTGCGGCCGGGCTGGCTGGGATGGTCGGCGGCGCCGGTGGCTCGAACTGTGATGCAGCAAGCGGCTCGTCCGGGACGGTCCAGGGCGCCGCGTCGGGGTCCGCGGCCGGGGTCGCGAGCTGGATGACGACCGGGTTGGTGTCGAGGTCGGCGTACGACGGCGCGGCCGGATCAGCGCCGCCCGCCTCGAGCGCGCGCTTGCGCTCGTACGCGCGGCGGGCACGGCGACTCGTGAACGCCATCGCATTGGCCTCCGCCGCCGCAAACGGGTCGACGGTTACCGGGTCAAAGGGCTCCGGCACGACCGCGAGCGCGCCGGTCGGCTCGGGCCCGGGCCCGGGCCCGGGCTCGGGCACAGCGAGCTGCTCGGCAAACGACTCCACCCTTGGCACGACGACCGTGTCATCGTCGTCAACGTCGTCAACGTCGTCACCAGCCCCGCCGCTTCCGGGCGCATGATGCTCGAGCGAGCCCTCGAGCCCGTCGTCGAGATCCACGACATGCACGACCGGGTCCGCAGCGCCGTCCGAGACACCGTCCGCAACCTCGTCCCCGGTGTCCTCCGGCGGTTCCTCCGCCGGGGCCGTGAACTCCGTCCACGCCCCGCCATCCCACCAGCGCAGCTGCGGGAGGCCGAGCGGGTCCGGGTACCATCCCGCGAGCGCGCCGCCATCCTCTGCCACCACGGTGCGACTCTACCGGCTCCAGGCCTCAGACGGCTCGCGGCAAGCGCGGTCCGCAGTCCGCGGTCGGGACACCCACGCGACGGATCAGGACACGAGCGCCGCCAGGTACGCATTCATCGCATCGGAGAATGCTCGGTCGACGGGGATCGGACGCCCGTCGAGCTCCCGGACGGGCGCCGCGTGCCGCACGCTCGAGACGAGCCAGATCGCGTCGGCCTGCTCAAGATCCTCGGGGGCAGCGAGGCGGTATTCGGTGGGAATCCCGAGCGACGCGGCGAAGTCGAACACGCTCGACTGCGTCGTCCCGTCGAGGATGCCAAGGCCGGTCTCGGGCGTGACGAGGACACCCCCGATCCGGTAGATGACGGAGGAGGTCGGCCCCTCGAGGAGGATGCCGTCGCTCGAGACGAAGATCGCGTCGTCGGCGCCACGCCGCTGCGCCTCGCGCTGCGCCGCGAGGTTGATCGCGTAGCTCAGCGTCTTCGCCCCGGCGAGCAGCCACGGCGAGGTCCGCTCGACGTCGTGCCGGAGACCCCGGTCGAGCGTGATGACGCGGATGCCGACCGTGCGCGCCTCGGTGAAGTCTCGTGACCAGGCGGCGTACACCCAGCCGGTCGGACGGTCCTGCCCCTCGGCGCCGCGAGTGAGGACCGCTTTCGCCCACGCCTCTGGCGCCGGTGGCAGCTCCGCGATCGCGGCGGCGATGGCGGAGCGGTAAGCGTCGAGGTCCGGTGCGGGCAGGTCGAGCGCGGCGGCTGAGCGCTCGAACCGGCGCAGATGATGCTCGAGCGCCTGCGGGTGCCCGTCGCCGACGCTGATCGTCTCGAAGACCCCGTCCCCGCGCGTGGCCCCCTGGTCAAGGGCGCTGAGGATCGTGGCGCGCGGGTCGATGTGGCGGAAGGCTGGCGCGTTCGGCTCGTGAGGCAGCGCCTGCGCGGAGGGGCGGTTGAGGACGACGAGCGACTCAGGATGATGGTCGGCCATGGTCACCAGTATTCAGCACCCGCGCATTCGTCGAAACACTCCGGTGTGCTCCCACACGGTGGACTCGGGCAGACTCAGAACAGGTAGAAGCGCCGCGCCTGGCTCTCGAGGTCGCCGACCTTGACGACGAGGTCGAAGCTCGCGCCACCGCTACCGACCGTCTCCCGCGCCGCGACCGACTCGTCGCTGCAGTCACCGGCGACGGAGCGCTTGCGGTCCCAGGTGATAGCTGGGGTCGGGACGGGGACGCCGGCCTTGAGCAGCACGGGCGGGGTCGTCGTCTCGGACACCGACTGGCAGTCCGTCGAGGTCCAGTACACCTCGGCGCCGTCGTTCGATGGGCTCGTGATCTGGAACCACTGCGCCTCCGGACTCACATCCATGACGCAGTCGTGGGCCGAGTTGTTCTGCAGCGTGAGCCAGATCTGCACCGGCTGCCCGCTGGCGTACTCCTCGGCGTCGGTGTTCGCCGTGATCGAGACACGGCCCGGCTGGCACGGATCGCCGTCCTGCGCCGTCGGGCCCGTGGTAGCACCGGCCGTCGCGCCGGGCGTGCCGTCCCCGATGACGGGCCCGCCCGTGCTGGTGGTCGAGCCGGGTGTCTCGGCGGAGCCGGGGGCCGCGTCACCGCCGCGCGGCCAGACGATGGCGACGATGATCGCGATGATGGCGAGGGCGACGATGAGGACGAGGAGCCGCCGCCGGGCATAGACACGCTTCGGCAGGGGTCCCCGAGGGCTGGACGACTGCGTCATGCGGTCAGGCTACGGGTATGGCGCGGCGTCACGGCGGCGGACACCCCGTGTCAGTCGAGGTGCTTGAGCATCCGGGAGTTGCCGAGGGTGTTCTGCTTGACCCGCGCGAGGTCGAGGAACTCGGCGACGCCCTCGTCCGGCGAGCGCACGAGCTCGTAATACGTTTCAGTGTCGACGAGCCGCTCACCCGGGTCGGCGATGACCTCGAAACCGTGGCGCTGAAAGAACTCGACCTCGAAAGTGAGGCAGAACAGTCGACTGAGGCCGAGCTCGCGCGCCTGCGCCTCCAGAGCCGTCAGTAGGAGGTGACCGACCCCGCGCTGCTGCCACTCCTGAGCGACCGCGAGCGTGCGGATCTCGCCGAGGTCCTCCCAGAAGACGTGGAGCGCCCCGAAGCCGATGAGCTCACCGCCCGGCGCCTCGGCCACCCGGAACTCCTGGATCGACTCGTAGAGCGTGACGAGCTCCTTGCCGAGGAGGATCCGCTGCTCGATGAAGGGCAGCAGGAGCTGCTGCATGGCGGGCACGTCGGCGGTGCGTGCGCGGCGGATGCTGATCGTCACGTCGCCAAGCCTATTCACGCCCGGAACGCCGTCAGCAGCGTCGCGAGGAGCCGACCCCAGCCGGGTCGCGCCGCGTAGACGGTGAGGCGTCGCCCGGTCTCGAGTGCGCTGCGCGCGGTGAGGAACCACGGCGGCTTCGGGAAGAGCGACCATTCGCCGCCCAGCACCGAGCGGGGAAACGGCCGGAACGGTCCCGTCACGACGGTGCGCTCCGGCCAGTCGAGGAGGAATGCGTTGTGCACGACCCCGATGCCGCTGCCGACATCGGCGAGGTCGTGCCCGGGGAAGGCGCCCCACGTCGCACCGGGGAAGGAGAATCCGACCGACGTCCACGCATTCACCGCAATCGTCCCATAGCGCAGTCGTGCGAGCTCCGCCGCGAAGTCGCCACCGAGTGCGCGCCGGGTGCGCGGGTCGATGAGGAGGTTCGCCCCGAGGGTGCCGGCGAGCTCCTCGTTCGCGAAGTCGACGGCGTCGTGGAGGAATGCGGCCCCGACGCCCGCCAGCTCGGTGACGCCGAGCACCGGGCCGAAGTACTCGAAGTCGAGGGATTCATCGCCGGGCGGGGACTGGATGAGCAGGCGCCCGCCGAGGTCCTCTGCCTCGGGGTGGCGCTCGCGGGCGCGCTCGAGGCGTCCCGCGGTGCCGGGGTACCAGGGCGCTCGGGCGGGGAGTTCACGCAGCACCGCACGCAGCTCGTCGAGGAAGGCGTCCTTCTGCGCCCAGTCGGCGCTGAGGATGAGCGTCTGCGCCGCAATGCAGTTGTGGCCGGCGTTGTGCAACCGCATGGTCGCGACGTGCTCCGCCTGGAAGCGCAGATCGGCGGCGGACCAGTCACCGGGCACAACGATGACGGGGGACACCCCGCCGAGCTCGCTCGTGATGGGTTTGCGCAGTCGCGGCCCGCCCGCGATACGGCGGCGCTCGGCGTCCTCCCCGACGCCCCACACGATCGCGTCGTGCGTCGCGCCGGAACCGGTCACGTGGACGTGGGCGATGCCGGGGTGGTCCACGAGGTACGCACCGACGTCGCCCGCACCGCGGACGATCCGGAGCACGCCGAGGACGAGGAGGGGCCGGAGTGCCTCCTCGTAGACGGGGAGGAGCCCGTCGAGCGTCGGGTTGAGCTTGAGCACGACCGTGCGATTGGCCGACACGAGTTCAGTGAAGACGTCGAGCGGGCCGATGGCCGTGATGTTGCCGGCGCCGAGGACGAGCCCGACGCCACCGGAGCGGTGGTCGCGCGCGGCGCGGCCGGCACGCTCCGGCACCTCGGCCGCGTCGACGCCCGGCGGCATCCAGACCTCCGCACGGAAGCCGTGGAACATGAGGCGCTGCTGAAGGCCCGTCGGCAGGACGCGGACGGTGACGCGGTCGCCCGAGTCCTCGTCCTCCCCATCGCCGGGTGCCGTACCGAACCGGCCGGGCGGCACGGACGATCCGGTGCGGTCGATGCGCCGCAGCGTGTCCGCGAAGGCCTTCGCGGCGAAGAGCACGGCGAATGGCCCGCTCATCCACTCCTCAGCAGCGATCGCCGCCTCGGGATCGATCCCCTTCGCCCGGCAGGCCGCGGCCACCCATGCCTCCGCGACGCTCCCGATGCTGCGGTGGGTCGCGGTGAGGACGTCCGCTCGCTCGGCCGGCGTCAGCGCAGCCCAGCGGGCCGCACCCGCCGTGACGTCGGCGATCGCGTCATCGAGCGCGGTCTCCTCGGCAGCGGTGAGACTCACCCGCTCAGTCTCCCACCGCGCGTGGCCCAGCCCGGACCCGCGCCGCGGTCGGCGCCCGCGTCACGGCTCATGCCGACGCGGGCGCTGCCTCCTCCGCGGCCGACGCGATGCCGTCGCGCGGGCCGTGGGTGAAGACGAACTCACCGTCGACGACATCGACCTTGACGTGCTCCCCATTGTGGATCTCGCCATACAGGATCTTCTCGCTGAGCACGTCCTCGATCTCGTGCTGCACCGCGCGGCGCAGCGGCCTGGCCCCGAGCGTCGGGTCCCAGCCGAGGACGGCGAGGCGCTCGCGAGCCGCCTCGGTGAGCTCGATCGACATGTCCCGCTCGTAGAGCCGGTCGCGCAGCCGCTTGATGAAGAGGTCGACGACCTTGAGCAGCTCCTCGTGGGTGAGGTGCGGGAAGACGATGACCTCGTCGACGCGGTTGAGGAACTCGGGGCGGAAGTTCTTCTTCAGCTCCTCCTTGACCTTGCCGGCCATCCGCTCGTAGTCGGTCTCCGCGTTGCCCTCGGCCTGGAAGCCGACCGGCCCATTCGTGATGTCCTTCGTCCCGAGGTTCGTCGTCATGATGATGACGGTGTTCTTGAAGTCGACCACACGGCCCTGACCGTCGGTGAGGCGACCCTCCTCGAGCACCTGGAGCAGCGAGTTGAAGATGTCCGGGTGCGCCTTCTCGATCTCGTCGAAGAGCACGACGGAGAAGGGCTTGCGCCGCACCTTCTCGGTGAGCTGCCCGCCCTCCTCGAAGCCGACGAACCCGGGAGGGGCCCCGAACAGCCGCGAGGCGGTGTGCTTCTCGCCGTACTCGGACATGTCGAGCGTGATGAGCGCGTCCTCGTCGTCGAAGAGGAACTCGGCGAGCGCCTTCGCGAGCTCCGTCTTGCCGACGCCGGTGGGCCCGGCGAAGATGAACGAGCCGCCGGGACGCTTCGGGTCCTTGAGACCCGCGCGCGTGCGGCGCATCGACTTCGCGAGCACGGAGATCGCCTCGTTCTGGCCGATGACCCGCTGGTGCAGGGCGTCCTCCATGAAACGCAGCCGTGCGGTCTCCTCCTCGGTGAGCTTGAAGACCGGGATGCCAGTCGCCTGGGCGAGCACCTCGGCGATGACGCCCTCGTCGACCGTGCCGGTCGAGCCCATCTCGCCCGACTTCCACTGCTTCTCCAGGCGCAGCCGCTCGCCGAGGAGCTGCTTCTCCTCGTCGCGCAGGCCCGCGGCCTTCTCGAAGTCCTGCGCCTCGATCGCCGCCTCCTTCTGCGCACGAACGGTGGCGATCTTCTCGTCGAACTCGCGCAGCTCCGGCGGGCTCGACAGGATGCTGAGCCTGAGGCGCGCGCCGGCCTCGTCGATGAGGTCGATCGCCTTGTCCGGCAGGAAGCGGTCCTGCACGTAGCGGTCGGCGAGCTTCGCCGCCTGGACGATGGCGTCGTCGGTGATCGAGACTTTGTGGAAAGCCTCGTACTTGTCGCGCAAGCCCTTGAGGATGTTGATCGTGTGCGGCACGGTCGGCTCGTTGACCTGCACCGGCTGGAAGCGGCGCTCGAGCGCGGCGTCCTTCTCGAAGTGCTTCCGGTACTCGTCGAGCGTCGTCGCGCCGATGGTCTGCAGCTCGCCGCGGGCGAGCAGCGGCTTGAGGATGTTCGCCGCGTCGATCGCGCCCTCGGCCGCGCCCGCGCCGACGAGCGTGTGGATCTCGTCGATGAAGACGATGATGTCCCCGCGGGTGCGGATCTCCTTCGTCACCTTCTTGAGCCGCTCCTCGAAGTCGCCGCGGTAGCGGGAGCCCGCGATGAGCGAGCCGAGGTCGAGCGTGTAGACCTGCTTGTCCTTGAGCGTCTCCGGCACCTCGCCCTTGACGATCGCCTGCGCGAGGCCCTCGACGACGGCCGTCTTGCCGACGCCGGGCTCGCCGATGAGGACCGGGTTGTTCTTCGTCCGGCGGGAGAGGATCTGCATGACCCGCTCCATCTCGCGCTCGCGGCCGATGACCGGGTCGAGCTTGCCGTCGCGGGCGGCCTGCGTGAGGTTGCGCCCGAACTGGTCGAGGACCTGCGAGCCCTTCTCCGAGCCGCCGCCGGACTCCTGCGCACCGACCTGCACGGACTCCTTGCCCTGGTAGCCGGAGAGCAGCTGGATGACCTGCTGGCGGACCTTGTTGAGGTCGGCGCCGAGCTTGATGAGGACCTGGGCGGCGACGCCCTCGCCCTCGCGGATGAGACCGAGCAGGATGTGCTCGGTGCCGATGTAGTTGTGGCCGAGCTGGAGCGCCTCGCGCAGCGACAGCTCGAGGACCTTCTTCGCCCGCGGCGTGAAGGGGATGTGGCCGGTGGGCTGCTGCTGCCCCTGGCCGATGATGTCCTGGACCTGCTCGCGCACGGCGTCGAGCGAGATGCCGAGGGACTCGAGCGCCTTCGCGGCGACCCCCTCGCCCTCGTGGATGAGTCCGAGCAGGATGTGCTCGGTGCCGATGTAATTGTGGTTGAGCAGCTTCGCCTCCTCCTGGGCGAGGACGACGACGCGGCGGGCTCGGTCGGTGAAGCGCTCAAACATCTCAAAACTCCCATCGACGCCGTGTCGGTGAGGCGTCGGTACGTCGAGGGTAACGACGGGGGGAGGAATGGGATGCCCGTGTTCGCCATCGGCGTGACCGGCGCGCATTCCTCCGGGCGCGGACTTGCCCATATTATCGATGTTCGTTATGTTATCGCTCATCGTTATTATCGATCATCGATAGGAGAGACCATGAATGCGCAGAGTCGGTCCGACAGGGCACTCACCCGCGGCGACGGGATCGCCCTCGTCGCGCTCGCCGTCGCCGGCGCGGCGATCGCCGCGGGCGCGTCTTCTCGCGCCGTAACACCGCGCTCGTCGCCACCGCCAGCATCACGGGGCTGCTCGGGGTCGCGCTGTACCCGTTCTTCGGCAACATGGCGGCGAACGGGGCCTTCGCCTTGGTCTCCGACCGCACCTTCGACAACGTCGTGATGAGCGTTGACCTCAGCACCATCCTGCTGCTCGCATTCATCAGCGGCCTCCTGTCGACCGTGTTCGCTGTCGGCCACCGCCTCCAGGGCGAGACCGAGGGGCTCGTGTGATGGCGGACGACGTGGCCGAGGACAGCGGGCGCGTCCACTGCCGGCTCGATGAGCTGCTCGCGGAGCGCGGCATGACGCTGACCCGACTGAGCGAGCTCGTCGGCATCTCGATCGTCAACCTCTCGGTGCTGAAAAACGACCGGGCGAAGGCGATCCGCTTCTCCACCCTTACCGCGATCTGCGAGGCGCTCGACTGCGAGGTCGGGGAGCTGCTCGTCCTTGCCCGCCCTTGAGCACCGGCGAGCGGTGGCGCGAGGGAAGAATCCTCGTCGAATCAGGCCCTACGGACGACAACAACCCTTCCCTCGACGAATGCGCGGGGCGCGCGTCCAGCGCGAGCGGGCTCAGGCGCGGGGCGGGAGCCCCACCTTCGCGCGCTCCTCCGCGTCGATCCGCGCGGCGACCTCGCGCTCGCGGCGGTCCGAGCGGATGACCGCGCGCAGGACGAACCAGAAGATGAGGCCGAGCACGATGGTCGGCACGAGGCTGAAGACGAAGTTCGCCCAGTACTCCTGCGGCATGGTGACAGTCTATGCGGCGTGGCCTGCGAGGCGGCTGGCCCGCATTCCTCCTGAGATCAACCGGTGCCGAGCAGGAATGCGACCGCGACGCCGACGACGAGCAGCACGAGGACCGCGGTCATGAGCAGGCGCGAGGACTTGCGATCCATGTCACTTCACCAGCGGGAAGAGGATCGTCTCGCGGATCCCGAGGCCGGTCAGCGCCATGAGCAGGCGGTCGACGCCCATGCCCATCCCGCCCGACGGCGGCATGCCGTACTCCATCGCGCGGAGGAACTCCTCGTCGATGCGCATCGCCTCGGCGTCCCCGGCAGCACCCTGCCGGGCCTGGTCGATGAAGCGCTCGCGCTGCACGACCGGATCAACGAGCTCCGAGTAGCCGGTCGCGAGCTCGAAGCCGCGGACGTAGAGGTCCCACTTCTCGACGACGCCCGGCATCGAGCGGTGCTCGCGGGTCAGCGGCGAGGTGTCGAGCGGGAAGTCCATGACAAACGTCGGCCGGTCGAGCCCACCCTTGACGTGGTGCTCCCAGAGCTCCTCGACGTACTTGCCCGGCACCTCGTGCGGGACCTCGACACCGACCGCGTCGGCGAGACGCTTGAGCTCGACGAGCGGGGTCTCCGGCGTGATCTCAGTGCCGACCGCCGCCGAGAGCGAGCCGTACAGCGAGATGCGGGGCCAGTCACCGCCGAGGTCGTACTCGGTGCCGTCATGCCAGGTGACGACGTGCGAGCCGGCGACCGCGAGCGCCGCGTCCTGGATGACCGCCTGCGTCAGGTCGGCGATCCCCTGGTAGTCGGTGTACGCCTGGTACGCCTCGAGCATCGCGAACTCCGGGGAGTGCGTCGAGTCGGCGCCCTCGTTGCGGAAGTTGCGGGCGATCTCGAAGACGCGCTCGATGCCGCCGACGACCGCGCGCTTGAGGAAGAGCTCGGGCGCGATCGAGAGGTACAGCTCCATGTCGAAGGCATTCGAATGCGTGACGAACGGCCGCGCATTCGCGCCGCCGTGCATGACCTGCAGCTTCGGCGTCTCGATCTCCACGAACCCGCGGGACTCGAGCGTGCGACGAATGCTCGACATCGTCGTCGCGCGAGTCCGGACGACCTCCCGGGCCTGCTCACGCACGATGAGGTCGATGTAGCGCTGCCGGACGCGCGTCTCCTCGCTCAGGTCCTTGTACACGTTCGGTAGCGGCCGCACCGCCTTCGCCGCGATCTGCCAGGCATCCGCCATGATGCTCAGTTCGCCGCGGCGAGAGGCGATGACCTCGCCGTGGACGAACAGGTGGTCGCCGAGGTCGGCGAGCTCCTTGAACGTCGCGAGCGATTCGGTGCCGACGCTCGCCGCGGAGAGCATCGCCTGCAGGCGCTGGCCGTCGCCGGCCTGCAGCGTGACGAACACGAGCTTGCCGGCGTCGCGGCGGAAGACGATGCGGCCCGCGAGCCCGACCTGCTGACCGGTCTGGGTGTCGGGCGCGAGATCGGGGTGCGCGGCCCGCACCTGACCGATCGTCGAGGTGACCGGGAGCGTCACGGGATAGGCGTCGCCGTGCTCCGCAATGAGCCGGTCGCGCTTGGCGAGCCGCACGCCCATCTGCTCGCTGATCTCCTCAGCGGTGAGCTCCTCGTCGGCGGGGGTCGACCCCGCGGCAGGGGTGGCTGGCGTCTCCTCGGTCACGGCAGTCAAGCCTACCGGCGGCGGTCTGGGCGGGGCGCGGCGGCGAGCTCAGCCGAGCGTGAAGCGCGCGTTGTCGATGAGGCGGACCGCACCGAGTTTGGCCGCAATGATCGCGATGACCGGACCCTGGTAGGTGCCGCCGACCGGCGCGAAGGAGGCCGGGTCGACGAGGTCGACATAGTCGAGGTCGATGCTGGCGCCACCACCGGCATCAGCCTCGGCGAGCACCCCCCGCGCCGCGGCCCGCGCCGCCGAGGCGGTCGGCGCTGCCGCCGCGGCCGTCAGCGCGCGCGACAGCGCGAGCGCGTCCCGCCGCTGCCGAGCGTCCAGGAAGCGGTTGCGGCTCGACATCGCCAGCCCGTCCGGCTCCCGCCGCGTCGGCACGGGCACGATCTCGACCGGCAGCGACAGGTCGGCGACCATGCGCTGCACGAGCCAGAGCTGCTGCGCATCCTTCTCGCCGAAGGTCGCGAGGTCGGGACCGACGATGGCGAGCAGCTTCGCAACGACGGTGAGCGCACCATCGAAGTGGCCCGGACGCGCGGCCCCCTCGAACCGCGCCCCGACCTCCCCGGCCGAGACGGTGACCCTGACCCCGCCGTCGGGGTACATCTCGGCAACGGTCGGCGCAAACACCGCGTCGACGCCGAGCCGGGCGAGCGCCTCCAGGTCCGCGGCGAGCGTCCGCGGGTACCGGGCGAGGTCCTCGCCCGGACCGAACTGCAGCGGGTTGACGAAGATCGACACGACGACGTAGGTGCCCTCGGCCGTCACGGCCCGCACGTGGTCGAGATGCCCATCGTGGAGTGCGCCCATGGTGGGGACGAATGCGATGCGCGCGCCCCGCATTCGTGCCGCGGCGACCGCGGCCCGGACCCCCGCGATCGTGTCGATGACCTCCGGTGCGGGCATGCCCCCGAGCCTAGAGGCTGTCGGCGGCGCGCATGAGCGCGGCGTCGACGCTCGCGCGGATGAGAGGCGCGATCACCCCGGTAGGCCGCTCGACGCCGATCCTGGTCAGCAGGCTGAGCGACTGCCGCACGATCTCCGCACTGAAGGCCGTGGCCGTCGCCACCGCCTCCGCGTACGCGGGCCGGTCCTCCTCCGCCACCACGACCGGCTCCGCACCGAGCTCGACGACGAGGGCCTGCGCGATCGGGAGCACCGGCGCGGGCGCGGTCACCGCGCAGCTCGCCTCCCGCAGCCGGGCGAGATCCATCGACGTGCCGGTGAAGACGATCGCCGGGTGGATCGCGAGCGGGATCGCCCCCGAGCGCAGCGCGGGCTCGAGCACCGCCGTCCCGTGCTCGGCCGCGGTGTGCGCGACGAGCTGGCCGGGTCGCCACTGGCCCGCCGCCGCAAGGCCCCCCACCAGTGTCGGCAGCTCCTCCGCCGGGACAGCCAGGAGCACCAGATCGGCCACCGCCAGGAGCGCGGGGATCTCCAGGATCCCCGCATCGCCGAGCAGCGCGGCGACGCGCTCCCGACCGTCCTGACTCGTCGTCGCGACCCCGACCACGCGGTGCCCCGCGCCCGCGAGCCCCGCGCCGAGCACCGGCCCGACGCGACCCGCGCCGATGACGCCGACGTCGAGTCGGCCGGCCCGCGCATTCATCGCTGACTCACCATCGCCACGAGCGTCCGGGACTCCGCCTCACGGGCGAGGTGCTCGGCATCCACGACATCGATCGCGCCCAGGCTCGGGACGATCGGTCCCATGACGGTGTGCACCGAGACGCGCCGCAGCCGGGTCGCGCGGGCGATCGGCCCGGAGCTGAGCGCGACCGACTGCACGCGCGCGAAGGGGACGATGGTGAGGGTCCGCCAGACGGACCCCTTGCGCAGCAGCACGGCCTCGTCGGTCAGGTGGTAGCCGTTGCGCCGCCACGACCACCAGCGGAACACTCGCGCGCGCGGCGGGCTCGTCACATACTCGGGGACCTGTGCGTCGAGGCTCGCGGCATGCCCGCTCGCCGCACCCGCTCCCCCGAGCGCACCGCGCAGGTCGAGCCCCGGGACGATGAGCTCGATGACCCGCACGACATCATCGGTGTCGCCGACCGGGAGGATCGTCGTCGCGGCCTGCCCGGCGGCGCCGTCGCGGGTGCTGCGGGAGGCGCGGTTGATCCGCACCGACCACCAGCCGAACGGTCGCCACAGCAGCGGCTGCGTCACCTCGATCGCGTGGATCCGGCCCGCCGGGAGCGTCTCGTTCGTCGTCGACAGCAGGCCGAAGCCGACGCGGATGCCGTGCTCGGTCCCGGCGATGGTGTACCGCAGCGACCTGGTCACCCGGCGAATTGCGTACGCGCCGAAGCCGATGACGCCGGGCACCACGAGGAAGACCACTCCCCACTGGCCCGTGAGGAGCACCGGCACGACGATGACCGCGGCCCCCATGAGGATGGGCAGCGCGAGCGACAGCGCCGTCGAGCCGAGGAGCCGGCCGAGGTCCATTCGCACGAGCGAGTCGGGGGTGCTAAGTCTCGAGTCGAGCTCGGGCGAGGTGAGCTCCTGGAGTCGCTGCGAGATGACGCCGGGACGAGCCGCGTCGACGCTGTCGCCCGGGTCCGTCCCGACCTCCGTAGCGCGCGCCGCGCGCGCCGACGAGGCCGCGGCGAGCAGTTCCTCGCGCAACGCGTTCGCGGTCGCGGAGCCCAGCGCGTAGAGCCGGATGTTCGCGTTCTCCCCGGCGACGCTGATCTCGACGCGCGCGGCGCCGAAGATGCGGGCGAGCAGGGGGCGCTCGACGTTGACGCCCTGGATGCGATCGAGTCGAGCCCGGCGGTGCTTGCGCCAGATGATGCCCTCGCGCTCCTCGACGACATCGGCGGTGACACGGTAGCTGTGCAGGCGCCAGGAGAGCCAGCCGATGACGAGGATGCCGATGATCACCACGAGGACGATGAGGAGGGCGAGCCCGACGTTGCTGAACACCCAGCGCGCGGCCGGGTCCTCCGGCACGCGCCCCACCTCGCCGAGGACGTCGCCGAGCAGGATCGTCACCCACACGTCACGGAGCTGGACCGCAGCCCACACGGCAATGGCGACCAGGACGACGCCACCACGCAGCAGCGGGGTCGCGGGATGGAGCCGACGCCAGCCGTCGTCGGGCAGCCCCGGCCCGTCGGCGCGCACCGGCTCGCCCGGAGCTCGCGGCTCGACCGCGTTCACAGTCCTGCCCGGCGGCTTTCGGCGAGGGCCACGAGCCGGTCGCGCAGGGTCGCCGCCTCGTCCCTCGGCAAGCCCGGGATCGTGACGGCGGTCGCGGCGGCGGCGGTGACGAACCTGAGCTCCGCGAGCCCGAGCATTCGTGCGATCGGTCCCTGGGTGAGGTCGACGAGCTGCATGCGACCGTACGGCACCGCGACCTGCCGGTGCCACATGATGCCGCGGCGGAAGACGAGGTCGTCCTCACGCAGCCGGTAGCCGATCGCCCGGACGCGACGCGGCGTCAGGAGCATCGAAGTGCCGAAGATGACGACGAATGCGGCGGGCAGCGCCCACAGCCACGCCACGCCGGACGCGAGCGGCGCGATCACGGTGGCCCCCGCGCTGACGACGAGCGTCAGCGCCTGCCCGGCGAGGTCGACCCAGAGGTAGGAGGGCGCGACCCCGTGCCACTCGCCGTCGGCGGGCACCGGATTCGGCTCAGTCATCGGCATCCTCCTCGTGGTGTCCATCCTCCCCCGGCGGGATGCGACACATCTCCTCGGCGACGAGGGCGGCCACCAGCAGGACCGCGGCCGCGACGACGGCGAGGATGCTCGGCCACAGCAGCCCTTGCCCGATGACGGGTCGGGTGAGCAGGTAGCCGAGCACCGCGGCGGTGGCACCGAGCAGCACCGCGGCGGTCAGCGCGGTCGCCTGGGCGAAGACGGCGACCCGAGCCGCGAGGAACGGGTCGACGCGGGCCCCGGGCCGCCCGCGGGCGACCCGACGCACCGGGATCGCGACGAGGACGACGCCCGCGGCAATCACGACGAGGATGGCGCTGAAGACAACGGGTGGCGTGAGCAGCGGTCGAGCGGTTTGCGTGAGTACCAGCTCGACGAGCCAGCCGCCGAGCGCCCCGACCGCGATCAGCGCGACGAGCGCGGCGGGTGTCGTGCGCCTCACCGACGACCGTCCGGCTCAGGGCTCATCTCAGCGGCTCCGTCAGTGGCGTCACGAGCGGCGCGGCGGGGTAGGCCTCGACCCGCTCGCCCGCCGCGAGGGCGCGATCACGCAGCGTGGTGACGGCACCGTGCCCGGGCAGCACCGCCTCGGCATCCAGCTCCGCCCACGGCACGAGGACGAATGCGCGCTCGTGCGCCCGCGGGTGCGGTACGACGAGGTCAGGGGTGTCGAGCCGGGCCTCCCCAAAGGTCACGAGGTCGAGGTCGAGGGTGCGGTCGCCCCAGCGCACCTCGCGGGTGCGGCCGTGTGCGTCCTCGACCCGCTGCAGCTCGACGAGGAGCCCACTGGCCGCGAGCGTGGTCTCGAGCTCGATGACCGCGTTGAGGTAGGCGGGTGCGGCCTCGTCGACGCCGCTCGTGCGCAGCGCCGGCGTCTCCACGAGCGGCGACGCCCGGCGGAGGCGGATGCCGGGCCGGGTGGCGAGCTCGGCGACGGCCTGACGAATGGTGGCCTCCCGATCCCCGAGATTTGCGCCGACGGCGATGATCGCCCGGGTGCGTGCCCGGTGCAGCCGCACGCTGACGCCATCGAAGGGCACGGGGATGGGGGCCTGTGGCTTGTGCACCGTGACGTCAACGGCGGCCGCCGACTCGTGGTCGAGCACCACGGCGGCGATGCGCTCCGCGAGCGTCTCGATGAGGTCGACGGGGTCGCGCTCGATGGCCGCGACGATCTCGACCGCGAGTTCGCCGTAGTGGATCGTGTCGGCGAGGACATCGCCCGCGCCGGCCCGGCCGAGGTCGAGGTGGACGGTGACGTCGACCACGAAGGGCTGGCCGTCCCGGCGCTCCTCTGGGAAGACCCCGTGGTAGCCGTGGCCGGTGAGCCCCGTGAGCGTGAGCTGGTCGAGCCGCGTCATCGCGCCGTCGTCTCCAAGACCGGGAGCGGGGTCCCCGCCGCCGCGGCCGCCGTCGCCTCGTGAACGGCGAGCGCGGCGCGGGTCGAGCGCACGTCATGCACCCGGACGGCCCAGGCACCGAGCTGGGCGGCGCGGAGCGAGATCGCCGCGGTGGCGGCGTCGAGGTCGACGCGCGCAGCGCCCACGAGCGCGCGGACGAAGCGCTTGCGCGAGGCCCCGACGAGCACCGGGCGGCCGAGCGCGGCGATCGCGTCGAGGCCGTCGATGAGCGCCCAGTTCTCCGCGGGCTGCTTGGAGAAGCCGAGGCCGGGGTCGACCGCGAGACGCTCGGGGTCGATGCCGGCCGCGACGAGGGCGTCGACGCGACGCGCGAGCTCCGCGGCAACGTCGGCGACGACATCGTCGTACCGGGCGGGGGTCGTCGGGGCGCCGAAGGAGTGCATGATGAGGTAGTCGGCGCCGCTCGCGCGGACGGCGGCGGGCATGTCGGGGTCGCGCCCGTACACGTCATTGATGAGCCGCGCGCCCGCCTCGACCGCGGCCACCGCGGTGGCAGCGCGGAAGGTGTCGACGGAGACGCGGATGCCCTCGGCCGCGAGCTCCCGGATGACCGGGATGATGCGGCGCTGCTCCTCCCCGGACGTGATCTCGGCGACGCCCGGCGCCGTCGATTCGCCGCCGACATCGATCCAGTCCGCACCGTCGGCGACGAGCCGCCGGGCGTGTGCGAGCGCGGCGTCGACCGTGTCGTGCTCGCCCCCGTCGGAGAACGAGTCGGGGGTGACGTTGAGGACCCCGAAGACCTCGGTCATGACGCGGGCACCTGCATGAGGGCGAGGGCCTCGGCGCGGCGCACCGGATCATCGAGCTCACCGCGGGCCGCGAGCGTGACGGTCCGGGCCGACCCCTGACGGGGGCCACGCGCGGAGACGCAGCCGTGCGCCGCCTCGAGGACGACGAGGGCGCCGCGCGCGGCGAGGCCACGCTCGAGCGCATCCGCGATGTCCTCCGTGAGCCGCTCCTGGAGCTGCGGCCGTGCCGCGGCGACCTCGACGGCGCGGGCGAGCGCACCGAGCCCGGCGAAGCGTGCCCCCGGGAGGTAGGCGACATGGGCCTGGCCGAAGAAGGGGAGCAGATGGTGCTCGCACACCGAGCGGAACTCGATCGCGCGCAGCACGACGACCTCGCCCGCGCGCTCCGCGGTGTCGGGGAAGTCGCTGCGGCTCGCGAGCGCCTCGGCGGGGTCATGCCCGACCCCCGCGAAGAGTTCGGTGTACGCGTCGGCGACGCGGCGCGGGGTCTCCAGCAGCCCGCCGCGCGCGGGGTCTTCCCCGATGGCGGCGAGCAACTCGGACACGGCCGCCTCGATGCGGCCCCGGTCGATCGGCATGGTCGGTCCTTCGTTCACGGCGTGCCCTGGCCGGCCGGTGCGGCGCGGTCAGGCATCAACCGTACCCGTCAGGCCGTCGCCGGTTTGGGTCGAGTCTGTCCCGTAGCGGGCTTCTGCTGCTTCGCCTTCGGCTGCACGGATTCCTCCTCGGCCGTCACGCTCGCCGCGACATCGACGTCCGCCTTCCGGGGCACCTCGATCGGGGGCAGGTCGGAGACCGGGCGACTCGGGCTCGACAGCCACTGCGGCCGCGGTGGGAGGCGCGTGATGTTGGTGAAGAGCGCCTCGAGCTGCTTGTGGTCGAGGGTCTCCTGCTCGAGCAGGTCGTGCGCGAGGCGGTCGAGGATCGCGCGGTTGGCGCTGAGCACCTGCCACGCCTCGTCATGCGCCTGCTCGATGAGCGCGCGCACCTCCTCGTCGATCGTCGCGGCGACCTCGTCGGAGTAGTCCGGCTGCGAGCTGATGTCCCGGCCGAGGAACGGCTCGGTCGACTTGTTGCCGAGTTTCACCGCGCCGACCTTCGCCGACATGCCGTACTCGGTGACCATCTGCCGGGCGATCCGGGTGGCCTTGTCGATGTCATTGCCGGCGCCGGTCGTCGGGTCGTGGAAGATGAGCTCCTCGGCGACGCGACCACCCATCGCGTACGTGAGCTGGTCGAGCAGCTCGTTCCGGGTCACGGAGTACTTGTCCTCGAGCGGCATGACCATCGTGTAGCCGAGCGCCCGGCCGCGCGGCAGGATCGTGATCTTCGTGACGGGGGCGCTGTGGTTCATGGCCGCTGCCGCGACCGCGTGCCCGCCCTCGTGGTACGCGGTGATGAGCCGCTCCTTGTCGCTCATGAGCCGGGTCCGCCGCTGCGGGCCCGCCATGACGCGGTCGACCGCCTCGTCGAGCGCGCGGTTGTCAATGAGCTGCGCGTTCGACCGCGCGGTGAGCAGGGCGGCCTCGTTGAGGACGTTCGCCAGGTCGGCGCCGGTGAAGCCGGGGGTCTTCCGTGCGAGCACCTCGAGGTCGACGCTCTCGGCCATCGGCTTGTCCTTCGCATGCACCTCGAGGATCCGCTGGCGGCCCTTGAGGTCGGGCGCGTCGACGCCGATCTGCCGGTCGAAGCGGCCCGGGCGCAGCAGCGCGGGGTCGAGAACGTCCGGCCGGTTCGTCGCGGCAATGAGGATGATGCCCTCGTTCGCCTCGAAGCCGTCCATCTCGACCAGGAGCTGGTTCAGCGTCTGCTCGCGCTCGTCGTTACCACCACCGAGACCTGCGCCGCGATGACGGCCGACGGCGTCGATCTCGTCGATGAAGATGATGCAGGGCGCGTTCTTCT
>Ga0182742_1002090_pt1 | contig 23130 bp, 17 predicted proteins | sample eDN5th37CBELigMG_FD_128880 | JGI IMG/M metagenome (GOLD analysis project Ga0182742, IMG submission 128880) | Enriched Miracle-Growth compost microbial communities from Emeryville, California, USA - eDNA 5th pass 37_C BE-Lig MG (version 2)... ... | reverse complement strand
TTTGTGCTTAAAATTAATGATAGAGATTTATTTGGAGGAGATTTTAAATGATGAAAGCATCAGAAATACGTGAGAAATGGTTGAAGTTTTTTGAATCAAAGGGACATCATATTGAACCAAGTGCTTCTTTAGTTCCACATAATGACCCATCTTTACTTTGGATTAACGCTGGGATGGCACCGCTAAAGCCATATTTTGATGGTCGAGTAAAGCCAGAAAACCCACGTATTGCTAACTCTCAAAAATGTATTCGTACAAACGATATTGAGAACGTAGGTAAAACACGTCGTCACCACACATTTTTTGAAATGCTAGGTAACTTCTCAATTGGAGATTACTTCAAAGAGGAAGTTATTACTTGGGCTTGGGAGTTTTTAACGGACAAAAAATGGATTGGCTTCGATCCAGAGCGTTTATCTGTAACTGTTTATCCTGAGGATGAGGAAGCGTACAAGTTTTGGAACGAAAAAATCGGTTTACCTGAAAACCGAATTTATAAATTAGAGGATAACTTCTGGGATATTGGTGAAGGTCCATGTGGTCCTTGTACTGAGATTTTCTATGATCGTGGCGATAAATATGGTGATTTAAATGATCCAGAATGCTGGCCAGGCGGAGAAAATGAACGCTTCCTAGAAGTGTGGAATCTTGTATTTTCTCAATTTAATCACAACAAAGATGGTAGCTATACACCACTACCAAATAAAAATATTGATACTGGTGCCGGACTAGAGCGTATTACGTCTATTATTCAGGATGTAGATTCTAACTTCGATACAGATTTATTTATGCCTATTATCAAGGCAACATGTGATATTGCAGGCGTGCAATACAAAGTAAATAATGATACAGATGTAGCTTTAAAAGTTATTGCTGACCATATCCGTACAGTTGCGTTTGCTGTTGGAGATGGTGTTATGCCTTCAAATGAAGGTCGTGGCTATATTATTCGTCGTCTACTTCGTCGTGCTGTTCGTTACGGAAAAACAATTGGTGTAGACAAGCCATTCCTTTATCAATTAACTAAAGTTGTTGGCGATATAATGGGAAGCTACTACCCAGAAGTTGTTAACAAACATGATTTTATTCAAAAAATTATTCGTATCGAGGAAGAGCGCTTCCACGAAACATTGTCAGATGGTTTAGTTTTATTAGCTAACGTCGTAAGTCAAGCAAAAGATAAAAATGAAACAATAATCGATGGTGACTCAGCGTTCAAATTATATGATACTTATGGCTTCCCATTTGACTTAACTGAAGACTTCGCGGCAGAGCATGGCATGACAGTTGATCGTGAGGGCTTTGATGCAGCAATGGAAATTCAGCGTAAACGTGCACGTGAAGCACGTCAGGATACGGGCTCAATGAAAGTTCAAGGTGGTCCTCTTTCTGACTTTACGATTAAATCCGAATTTATAGGCTATACTGAATTGGTAACGGAAGCAAAAATTACTGCTTTAATAGCTGAGGATGCGTTAGTTGAAGAAGCGGGTGTAGATACCGAAGTATTAGTTGTTCTTGATAAGACTCCGTTCTATGCGGAAAGTGGTGGACAAATTGGTGACCATGGAACAATCGTCGGAGATGGATTCATTATTAATGTAACTAATGTAACAAAAGCACCACATGGACAAAATATTCACCATGGTGTCGTTGTACAAGGTGTAGCTACAGCCCATTCTCAAGTTAAAGCAACAGTGGATAAAGCAACTAGAGAAGATGTGGTGAAGAACCACACAGCAACTCATTTACTCCATAAAGCATTAAAAGAAGTGCTAGGAGACCATGTTAATCAGGCCGGTTCATTAGTTCAAGGTGAGCGTCTACGTTTTGACTTCTCTCATTTTGGCTCTATTACTCCTGAAGAATTGACTGAAATAGAACGTAAAGTAAATGAGCAAATTTGGTTAGGTACACCAGTAGTCATTGAGCAAAAGCCAATCGATGAAGCTAAAGCTATGGGAGCAATGGCATTGTTTGGTGAAAAATACGGTGATATTGTACGTGTCGTTCAAGTAGGCAAATATTCCATCGAGCTATGTGGTGGCTGCCATGTTAACAATACATCTGAAATTGGTCTATTTAAGCTATTAGGCGAAAGTGGTATTGGCTCAGGTGTACGTCGTATTGAAGCTGTGACGGGTAAACATGCTTACTTATTCTATGAAACACAGCTTGAGCTACTTTCTCAGGCAGCAACACAACTTAAGAGTAACGTAAATGATGTTCCAAAACGTATAGATGCTATGCTAGCTCAGGTTAAAGAGCTAACTCGTGAGAATGAATCATTACAAAGCAAGCTGTCTCATATTGAAGCGGGTAGTTTACTTGATGCAGTTGTATCTGCAGGTGAAATTTCTGTACTTGCAACAAAAGTGAATGCAACTTCTATGGATGCATTACGTAATATTGTAGATGAGTTAAAAGTAAAACTACCTAATAGCGTCATTATTTTAGGTGCAGTAGCCGAAGATAAAGTAAATCTAGCTGCAAGCGTGTCAGCAGATTTAGTTAAAAAAGGCTTCCATGCCGGTAAAATAATTAAAGAAGCAGCACAAGCGTGTGGTGGTAACGGTGGCGGACGTCCTGATATGGCACAAGCTGGTGGTAAAGATGTAGAAAAACTTGAAGATGCGTTGAAACTTGCGCAAGAGCTAGTTATAAACCAAGCAAATATGGTATAGTATACGTAAGCTAAAAATTTCTTTAATGGCTATTTTAGAGGGGGTGTTGTCATTGAGTTCAATGGACCAAACGATGAAGTTTAATGTTAAAGCTGAAGGTGAACATTCGTCAGAGAATATCATTCTTGAAGTATATGACGCTTTACTAGAAAAAGGTTATAATCCGATTAGTCAAATCGTAGGCTATTTAATTTCTGGCGACCCCGCGTATATACCTAGACATAATAATGCACGTAGCTTAATTGGGAAAAAAGAACGAGATGAGCTTATCGAGGAGCTTGTACGCTTTTACCTCATGCATAAGAAAGAGTAACAAGGAGCCATTAAACAATGAGAATCATGGGCCTAGACTATGGCGATCGTCGAATTGGGATTGCTGTTAGTGATGAGCTTGGGTGGACTGCCCAAGGAATAAAGGTCGTTGAAAAACGAAGAGACGGTGGCGAAATTGAGGAAATTGCAAGCATTATTAACGAGTATAATGTGACAGAAATTATCGTCGGTCTACCGAAAAATATGAATGGCACGATAGGCCCACGTGGTGAAATCAGTCAGCAATTTGCTCAAACATTATTTGAGCGTTTTGGCTTACCTGTTCGCCTTTGGGATGAAAGATTAACAACAGTTGCTGCTGAAAGAACATTGGCAGAGGCTGAAATGAGTTTGAAGAAACGTAAGAAAGTCGTTGATAAGATGGCAGCGATTTTAATTTTACAAAACTATCTTGATTCTAAATGAAAAGGTGAGGGTAATATGTCAAATCATAACTATGAAGAGCCAGAAATCATTTATATCCCTGATGAAGAGGGAAATGAAGAAGAGTTTGAAGTCATTATGAAGTTTGAAGTAGATGATTCAGACAAAAAATATATGATGGTCGTTCCATTAATTTCAGAGAACGAGGAAGAGGATGAGGTTTACGCTTTCCGCTATGAGGAAGAAGGCGATGATCTTAAACTTTATCGTATCGAGGACGATGCTGAATGGGAAATCGTCGAAGAAACGTTTAATACGCTAATCGGTGAATTGGAGGACTAAAAATGAGTTTCCAATATCCAAAAGAAGCTCCGATTGTAACAGAAACATTACTTGAGACATTCGGAAAACATGTTGAACTGTTTAATGAAGAAGGCGAGTCATCAGCTTTTGAAATCGTATTAGAATTTACTTGGGGAGATACGGTTTACGTTGCTCTTCAGTCTGAAGATATGAAACAAGAAGATGATGTCGAGTTTTTAAAAGTAGTCAACCAAGCTGGAGAAATTGAACTTGAAGGTCTTGAGGATGACGAATGGGAAGCTGCTTCAGAGGTATTCGATGATTTAGCTTTTCAAGGTGAAGAAAGACCTTAATACATGTTACTTCCGAAAAGAGCGGTCTAATCCGCTCTTTTTGGGTGATATGAAGTAAATTTTAAGTAATGAGGTGTAAATGTCTTGGAGTATACTGAACAGTCATTTAACAGCGAGTCTGAGGGACAAGCCACTAATGAAGGTAAAAGTAAAAATAAGCATAAAAAGCCTAAACGAAAAAAACCTAGAACATGGGTTGTATCATTTTGGGTATTTATAGGATTATTACTTTTCTTTTCATTATTATTATCGTCAACGATATTATATTTGTGGAATCAGCTCCAGCCTACAGCTTCTGGAAAACCTGTTGAAGTGACCATCACAAAAGGGATGTCCGCTAATAAAGTATCCGAACTATTGGAAGAAAATGGAATTATAAAAAATAGTTTTTTATTTGGTTACTATTTAGTGCTGAAGGATGAAGGTGGAAAGTTTCAAGCCGGTAAATACGTATTAACGCCAGGAATGGATAAAGAAGAGGTTATTGCTAAACTAAATGCTGGTGATGTCGTTCAAGACGATACCGTTTCATTTACAATTCCTGAAGGCTTTAATATTAATCAAATTGCAGAGAAGCTTGCAGCTGAAGGCTTAGCTGATAAAGATAAATTTATTGCATTGACAAAAGAAGAGCGTACTTGGACTGGAATTGAAGCGACTATAAACATTCCTTCTAGTAAGAGAGCGACGATGCTAAATCCTTTAGAGGGTTATTTATTCCCGGATACGTATCAAATTAAAAAGGGTAGTACAGAGGAAGAAATCATTACTCGTATGCTAAAGGAAATGGATAATAAATTAGCAACACTGCCTGATGATTGGGTAGATGTGATGGATGAAAAAGGCTTAAATTTACATGATATATTAACTGTAGCGTCATTAATTGAGCGCGAAGTTGTCGTAAATAGTGAACGTTCAATCGTTGCAGGTGTTATTTATAATCGTTTAGCTAAACCAATGCGTCTTGAAATTGATGCCACGATTCAATATGCCTTAGGTGAACAAAAAGAAGTATTAAGCTTTGCAGATACTGAACTTAATAGCCCTTATAATACGTATAGAATTGATGGTTTACCGCCAGGTCCAATAGCTAGTCCAAGCATTGCTTCAATAGAAGCTGCATTATATCCTCAAGAGCATAATTATTACTTCTATGTCACGAAGAAGGATGGAACAAGTGAACATCTATTTGCTGAGACGTATAATCAGCATTTAAGAAATATAGAAAAAAGTAAGCAAACGGCTCAGTAATGAGCCGTTTGCTTTGATAGAGGTGAGCACAATGAGTTACAACCCAGAGCTATTAATAACAGCCGGTAATATTGACCAAGTTATCAAACTTATTGAAGCAGGTGCGTCTGCTGTACTAGTAGGTGAATCAAAATTTGGTAGTCGCCTTACTGGTGAATTTACTTTAGATATGATTGAAAAAGTCATTGAAGAGGTACACAAACGTGGAGCAAAATTGTATGTGTCCATGAATAATATGATGGATAATAAAACTGTAGAGATGTTGCCAGACTACTTGAAGGCATTAGCTAGCTTAAATGTCGATGCTGTTGTCTATGGTGATCCTTCAGTTCTAATGGCAGCAAGAGTACATGCTCCACAAATAAAGCTTCATTGGAATGCAGAAATGACTTCAACAAACTATAAGACTGCAGAATATTGGGCTAAACGCGGAGCTACCCGCTATGTTACTGCACGTGAATTAAATATGGATGAAATTATAGATACAAAGCAAAAGAGCGATATTGAATTAGAAGTACAAGTACATGGTATGACAGCAATATATCATTCTAAACGTCATTTATTAACAAGCTATGCTAACTATCAAATGGATAAAAAAGAGTTAAAAACTTTAGCTGGTGAAAACAATTTATTTTTAATGGAAAATGATCGTCCAGATGAACGATTCCCTATATATGAAGATCAATATGGTACACATGTCATGAGCTCTGACGATATTTGCATGCTTGAGAATCTTCACGAGCTATTAGAGGTGAAGGTTGATAGCTTTAAAATTGAAGGGATGCTTAAATCACCAGAATATAATATCGCTGTAGTTAAAGCTTATCGCAAAGTCATAGATGCTTATTTAGCAAATCCGCAGCAATATAAATTTGATGATGAATGGTTAGATGACATAAAAGCGTTACAAGATCCTAATAGAGAACTAAGCTTCGGCTTCTTCTTTAAGGAACAAGTGTATTAAAAGTAGGAAAGGAGCTCAAAGAATGTCAACAACAGTAAAAAGACAACGTAAATATTTTGGTAAACGAAATCGTCTAGATCGCCCCGAGCTACTTGCTCCTGCAGGTAATCTAGAAAAATTAAAATTTGCTATTCATTATGGTGCAGATGCAGTATATATAGGTGGTCAGCAATATGGTCTACGCTCCAATGCTGATAACTTCACGTTTGAAGAAATGAAGGAAGGCGTAGAGTTCGCTAACAAATACGGAGCAAAGGTGTTTGTTGCGACAAATATTTATGCTCATAATGAAGATCTAGATGGAATCGAAGATTATTTGAAAAATCTAGAGGATGCCGGTATTGCAGCTATTATCGCAGCAGACCCAGTCATTATTGAAACGGCACAACGTGTGGCACCTAAGCTAGAGGTCCATTTAAGTACACAGCAATCTGTGTTAAACTGGAGTACTGTTCAATTTTGGAAGGAAGAAGGCTTACCACGTGTCGTATTAGCACGTGAAACTAGCTTTGAAGAAATTGAGGAAATTAAAAAGCATGTCGACATCGAAATCGAGGCATTTGTACATGGTGCAATGTGTTCTTCGTTCTCTGGTCGTTGTGTACTATCCAATCATTTTACAGATAGAGATTCAAATCGTGGTGGCTGCTGTCAGTCATGCCGTTGGAAATATGATTTATTTGTAGATGGAGATCTTGTAAATGCCGATGAGGATACACCATTTGCTATGAGCTCTAAGGATTTATGCATGCTTGAATATATTCCAGATTTAATTGAATGTGGCATTGACAGCTTTAAGGTTGAGGGCCGTATGAAGTCTATTCACTATGTAGCGACTGTTATAAATGCATATAGACAAGCAATCGATGCTTATTTTGAAGATCCTGAAGGATATGAGTTAAAGCCGGAGCTTCTTGAGGAAGTAAACAAAGCTGCGAATAGACCGTTAAATACAGGCTTCTTCTTAGATGAGCCAGGTGCTGAGGATCATATTTATAGTGCTGAGGAAAAACCTGCACCATACGATTTTGCAGCTGTCGTACACGATTATGATGCAGAAACTGGTTTAGCTACTATTCAACAACGTAGTTATTTTAAAGTTGGTCAAGAAATTGAATTCTTTGGACCTAAAGGACGCTTCTTTAAACAAACGGTTGAAGAGCTATATGATCTAAAAGGTAATAAATTAGATGTTGCTAGACACCCACTAGAAATGCTGAAGATTAAAACGAGTGAACCTGTCGCTGCAATGGATATTATGCGCAAAAAAATTAGATAATTATTTTTTGACAATGATTTAGGACAAATATTGTTTCTTTTTGATTTACAATACTGCTACAAAGCAGAAGTAAATTCAGATGGACAATATTTGTCCTTTTTTATTTATTTAGGAATAAAAATAATACAAAAATTTATAATTATTGACAATATTCACTACTTGTAAAATAATAGTATTAACCATCTAAAATGTAAGCGATTTCTTAATTGACGGAAGGCATGGTGAGTGTATGAAATTATTAGACAAATTAAAGAAGAATAAAACAAGAGAGCATGAATCAACTGTGTCTAAACCAACTAAGAATGAAAAAGCAAAAATTTTCAACCGACTTATTGTTGAAAAAAAGGAAAACAGTAATAAAGCAAACTTAGAAGCTGTTTCAGATGATGTTAAAAATCAAATAAAAGGTAGCTTTGTCCGTTCTGTCGGAGTTAAGCTGTTTTTTACCATTATTTTAGGGGTTTTAATTTGTGTCATTATGATGGGACAATTCGCTTACAATAAATCAGAACAGATTATTGAAGAGCAGGCTATCGTATCAGGTGAAAATACAATAGAGCAATTAGGAATAAATATTGATAATAAACTTAAAACCTATCAAGACCTTTCATTAACGATACTTATCGATCAAGCTTTCCATGTTGACTTAGATTTATCCATCCATTCTCCAGATGATATTGAAAGATTAGAAGCAATGCGTAGGTTAACGACTAAATTACAAAACTACTTATTTTCAAATGAGGATATTACAGGCGTTGCCTTAATTCCTATGAATGAACAGCTATCAACATTAACGGCAGGTAGCTCTCAAATTACGAAAATAAACGAAATACGTCAAGAGGAATGGTTCCAGCAAACGATTGATTTAAATGGCCAATTAAACTGGATTGATGCTAGAGCCACTTCTTTTTCGCATTCCGGCAACACACCTAGCTTTGGATTAGCAAGATTATTAAAAAATACATTAACCAATCAAGCTGATTATGTCTTGTTTTTAGATATTACGACTAAGGGGATCTTAGATCAAATTAATAGAGTGGGAGCAACAGAAGGTGGCGAGTTATCGATTATTAGCTCTAATCATCATTACATCGCTCATATGAATAGAGAGATGACTGCTCAGCCTATTAATTTTGATTTTCAAAATCTAGATAGTATTGCTAGCAAAAAGGTGAATATTAACGGAGAAGACATGCTCCTTATACAAACTCAACTTGACACAAACGGGTGGTATTTATTTGAAACTAAGCCAGTGGATGTCCTTGTTAAGGAGGCTAATGTTATTAGAGAGATGACATTTATTGTCGCTCTCATTGCTGCAGGTATAGCAGTGCTAATTGCGGGCTTTGTCATTTATAACATTAGTTTACCACTAGTGAAAATTCGTAATCTCATGGTACAGGGTGCTGACGGAAATTTAACGATTCGTGCTAAAGCTACTCGTCGTAAAGATGAAATTGGTCAACTCGCAACAAGCTTTAATCTCATGATGGGCAAAATTACTGATTTAGCTAACCAGACTAAAAATTCTGCAGAAGCTGTATTAACAACCGCAGAAGTATTAACTGAATCTTCACATCGTACTGCTACCTCTGCCAAGGAAATTGCAATTGCAACGGAAGAAATTGCAAATGGAGCTACAAGCTTAGCAGGTGAAGCTGAGCGTGGAAATGACATCACAGTTACGATTAATGAGCAAATGAAATCAGTGTTAAGTGCTAATGAGGAAATGAAGCAATCAGCGTTTCAGGTGGAGCAGGCAAGTGAGCAAGGGACTTCTTACATGCATGAACTCATAGCTCAAACCGGAAAAACAGAAGAAATGACTCGTAATATGGTTGAAAAGGTAGAAACCTTACAAGAGAGTACCCAGTCAATCAGACAAATTTTAGATATGTTAAATGCCGTAACTAAACAAACGAATATATTATCTTTAAATGCTACAATTGAAGCAGCACGAGCTGGTGCAGCTGGAAGAGGCTTTATGGTAGTTGCAAATGAAATTAGAAACCTAGCTGATCAATCGACACAATCAATTGACGTTGTAGGTAATATTACAGAAAAAATCCAACAGGAAATAAACGAGACCGTTAATGTATTAACTACGGCATATCCTCTATTTCAAGAGCAAGTAAAATCTGTACATAATGCCAACGAAATTTTTGTATCGGTACAATCACAAATGAGTAGCTTTATAGAAAAGCTTGAGCAAGTTACAAATTCCGTGAATCACTTAGAGCAAACACAAAATATACTTAATGAAACGATGTCTAATGTAAGTGCGGTTGCGGAGGAATCCTCTGCTACAAGTGAAGAGGTTGCTTCATTAAGTAACGAACAACTTAGTGTAAGTGATCATTTAGTTGTTTTATCTCAACAGCTAAATGAAATGTCTAAATCGTTAAAGGATGCTATTAGCAAATTTAAAGTCGAATAAAAGAGTAGGAACCTAGACTTAATAGTCTAGGTTCCTTTATATATTTATATATTTATTAATTGCTATATACGAATAATTAACTTCAATTCTCTGTAACTTATATAAAAAACTTGATATTTCCTTCACAAAATTTACAATGTTTTTATATTGTAGTAATAAATAAGTAGATTATTACCACCATAAGGTGGTAATATAAAGATGAAAGCGTATTTATGAAAAAAATATAGGGTGGTGCTGGTCAGCATGAAAGGTATTAAGTTTAAGCGTGCCACTGCGGATAAAAAGTCGCAGCAAGTGGATGCAATCGAGAACAATAATCTTATTCCTAACTCCCAAGACGATACTGCAAATGGAAAAGAAAAAAGTAAGCTATCGAAGCTAATATCAAAAATAACTAAAAATAACACTAGTAAAAATAGTGTAGCTCATGTAGAAAAAGCCCAAAAAGCTAGCTTTTTTTCATTCTTATTAAAGGGCTTATCAAATGTAGTTAATGTAAAGAAAAGCTTAGGGATGAAAATCTTTATTGTTTTTATAGTTAGTTTAATAGCCTGTGTAGCTACAGTAGGAATATTGTCATATAGTATAGCAAAGAGTAAGCTAGAAGATAATATTATTGTCGCTAGTAAAGAAACGATTAGACAAGTGTCAAGAAATATCGATACAACATTAAAAAATATTGATGATTTGACATTCCAGTTTATGTTTGATGAAAAAATCACATCTAATATTAGTACATATATTGCAGCTGAGGATATGATTGCTCAAATTGAAGCAAATAGAACAATCAATGACTTATTATCAACATATATCTTTAGTAATAATACAATTAGAAATATTGCATTAATTCCAGCTAAAGCAGCGACAGATCCGATAGTAAATGGTGCTATCACATCCAATATGGCAAATCGCTCTAGTACTACTGAATATCAAGCAATGCCTTGGTTCCAGCAAGTCGTTGAGAAAAATGGCTCAGTGGTTTGGATTTCACCTCAAGCAGATGGTATTGTTGAAGGTGGAATTAATAATACGGTTGCTTTAGGTCGTATCGTCACAAATACGACTAAAGGAAACGAATATGTACTTGTCATAGAATTTTTAACACAAGATTTATTTAGTGCAGCAACTGATGTTTCTATAATAGAAAATAGTTATCTTGAAATTATTGATTCTACTAATAAATATGTCCTATCAAACCAACCTGAGCAGGTTGGTTTAGACGCTAACTTTGATTTGGCAAATGAAATAGCTGAATCAACTCTTGTAAATGGCAGCTTTACGACGAAACATAAAGAAAACAATGATGATTTCATTATTGTTTATAGCCAAATAGAACGTAACCAATCTTGGTATTTATCAGGAGCATTACCTAATGATGAAATCCAAAAAGAAGCTAGAACCATTTTTAGCTTCACATTACTTATGGTTATTGTAGCCTTTGCATTAGCAATCGTCATTGGCTTTATTATGCTAAGAATGGTAAGTCGACCTCTAACGCAAATTAGTACGGTAATGACAAGAGGTGCAAAAGGAGATTTAACGGTTCGTGCTCCAATTATGAATCGCTCAGATGAGATTGGTGTACTAGCGAAAACATTTGATGATATGATGATTCAAATTGAAGCATTAGCTAGAGAAGCAACGCAATCTGCATCACATGTATTAACAACAGCTACTGAGTTAACACAGGCTTCAAATAAAACGGCTACTGCAGGAAAAGAAATATCAATTGCAACAGATGAAATTGCAGCAGGAGCATCTTCTTTAGCAGTTGAAGCGGAAAAGGGATCAGATCTAACAAACAGCATTACTGAGCAAATGGTTCAAGTTAACCATTCTCGAGAACAAATGATTACGTCTGCTAGTCAAGTAGATGAAGCGAGTGAGCAGGGCTTAACTTATATGAACGGTTTAATTGAACGTACGGGTGAAACCGAGCAAATGGTTAAGGAAATGGTTAATAAAGTAAATGCACTTAGTGATAGTACTAAATCAATCGTAAAAATATTAGATGTGCTGAATAATATTACGAAGCAAACGAATATTTTATCTCTGAACGCGACAATTGAAGCTGCTAGAGCTGGCCAAGCTGGTAAAGGCTTTATGGTTGTAGCAGATGAAATTAGACAGCTTGCAGAGCAATCAAGACAGTCAATTGATGTAGTTGGTCAAATTACTGAAACGATTTCCAATGAGATTGTTGACACAGTTCAGGTGCTTCAACAAGCTCAGCCTATTTTCCAAGAGCAAATCGTATCAGTTAAAGAAGCGAATCAAATCTTTATTTCTGTTCGCTCACAAATGGATTTATTGAAAGAAAATATTAATGAGGTTTCAGTTGCATTTGATAATTTAAGCACTTCACAAGAAACATTAAGTCAATCTATGAATAATGTAAGTGCTGTAGCACAGCAATCCTCTGCTACTAGTGAAGAGGTTGCATCATTAAGTAGTGAACAGCTCGTTATTAGTGAGCAGCTTGTTAATTTGTCATCTCAGCTTGAAGCAGTGTCTTCAAACTTAAAAACACAGCTTTCTAAATTTAAAATAGGCAACTAATAATATCCCATGCAGTCTATAGCGTTAAGCTATAGACTGTTTTTTTGTTTTGATGGATATTAGAATGATGGGAGATGGCAATAATAAGAATAAAACACAAATGTAGAGGGCTTTATGAAATATCATCAAAGAATTATGCTTATAGGTATAGTTTTATCTTTACTTTGCTCGGTATATATTATTAAGCTTGCCATATTTCAATGGTTTCCAAATATGCATACAAGAACGGTACAAGGACAGCTGTCCCACAATAGAAATTGGAGATATGATGCCGTAAAGCAAAGACAACATAGCTTAATTTTAAATGATGGACGTGCTTTATATAGAGCTGAGCATGGAGAAATAATAAATAAGCTGCAAGTATATAAGCTGCTTATCACTCCATTTGTAAATGAAAATATAAATATCGAGTCTATTACTCAACAGCTCTCATCGATATTAAATGTTAGTAGTAAATTGATAGAGAAGCAGCTAATCGGTATTGGTAGTCCAATATTGTTAGAGGATGAACAAGGTCAACCAGTCCAATTAAGTCAAGCACAGAAGGAGCTTATTGAGGCAAAAAGCTGGTTTGGATTAATTGTTTTACAAATGTTTGAGGAAACAGAACAGAGTGCTCATATTCATGCTATTGGTTTTACTGCTGAAAACCCTGAAATCCTGTCTTCAAAATATAAGGATAAACTAAATGAACTTAATAACTGGACTATTAGCTCTAAAGTAGGGGTAATGGGGTTAGAGAGAAGCTTAGATCCTTGGCTACACGGCGTTGATACAGAAAGAGTCGTTTGGTATGAAGATGTATACGGCAGGATGATTAAAGGCTTAGGAGTAAATTATAGTGGTAAGCATGATTACTACCCACTTACTGTGCAGACAACAATCAATTTAACGCAGCAGCATGCGATAGAGCAATTAGTAGAGCAACATGCTGCTAGTCATATTGCTGTCGTATTGGTAGACATTAAAACGAATGATATTAAGGCAATGGTATCAAAACCTTTTTTATTTCCGAGGAAATTAGAAGTAGAGTCAATGAAAAATCTTGCATTAACCAGTCATAGACCAGGTTCAATCTATAAGCTTATAACGTTAGCGGCTGCAATAGAATTTGGTGTAGTGGATGAGGATGAGATGTTTTTTTGTAATGGTGAATATGGTCGGTTTGGCTTATCCTGCTGGAAGCATGGTGGTCATGGAAAACAAACCTTAATGCAGGCATTTTCTAACTCTTGTAATGTAGCGTTTGCCCAAATAAGTGAACGATTGACTGCCAAGCAAATCCATCAAACAGCTCTCGCCTTAGGCGGAATAGAGGCGGTTAGTTGGAAAAATCAAAACGCTAAACAATCCTTTTCTATGTTCATAGAGGAGGAAAAGGGAAGAGCATTTATAGACCCCTCTACAGTTGATCGTGGTGTAATTGCACAAGCTTCTATTGGTCAACGCGATGCATTAATAAATCCTTTACAGGCAGCTACTATGGTGGCTAGTATAGCAAGGGAAGGAATGGTACTAGAAGCAAGAGTAGCCACTCAAATTGAGTTTGCAGATGGTAAACCATTTAAGCAATTTGCATTACAACGATCCACAGCAAGTCCATATAAATTAAAAGCAAGAACCTACACTATACTTCAGCGCTATATGGAGGAGGTCGTGCAATCGGGAACAGGGCAATTGCTTAAGCAGGCTAAAGTTCAAGTGGCTGGTAAGTCTGGTACTGCACAATTAGATAGTAATCAGCATGCCGCTAATCACTATTGGTTTGTTGGCTATTTCCCAGCCTCTAAGCCACAGTATGCCTTAGCCGTTACTATATTAAATGAAAAGCAGGCTACAAACCCTGCAACTGCATTGTTTAAAGATATTGTAAATGTAATATATGAGTAATAAACAGTATCTAATTGAAAAGGGCTAGGAATAATATTCCTAGCCCTTTTCAATTAAGTTACTTTTCGTGTTTTTGTGAAGCTATATCCGTTGAGCCTGCTGTAAGCTTAGTGTCGTCTGCTTGCTTAGCTTGCTCACCATTTCCTTCTGTTTGCTCTTGCTGTTCATCATACTCACCGATTGGTTTTCTAATCCATTTAGCTATATATCCCTGATCAATAAGTGCTTTTATTAAGATGAGTAATATAGGAGATAAAATCAAGCCAGCTACGCCAAATAATGATAATGAGATAATCATAAAGGCAAGCATGGTAAAAGCAGATACGCCAAGTGATTCTCCTGTAATTTTAGGCTCTAAAAATTGACGAGTTAACACGACGACTAACCATAATACTGTTAGCATAATAGCTAACTGATAATCTCCGATAATAAATAAGTATGTAATCCACGGAATAAAAATAGTACTTACACCTAGCAGCGGTAGCACGTCGAATATACCAGCTACAAGTGCAATGATAAAGGCATGCTCTACTCCCATAATAACTAAGGCAAGTAAAATAACGACAAACGTAATAGAGATGAGAATAGCCTGTGCCTTAATGTATATCCAAATCCCTTTTAACACATTGTCTCGTAAAAAGAAAAAAGCTGTTTTAAATGTGTTTGGTGTGTGCTTAGTTGCTATTTTTTTCCAATCTACTATTTCAATGCTTAAAAAGTAAGCTAATATTAAGCCAATACCCGCATTAATAAAAAAGCTAGTAATAGAGCTTACTTGTGCCATAAACCAAGTTAATCCAAGCTTTGCCCAGTTCTGAATATGATCAGAAGCCTCCTGTAATACCTTTGCAAGTTCATCTCCAATATTAATATTAAATTGAGAACGGTCAATAATGCTCTGCAGCTGAGTGCTCCAATGCTCAATTTCATACACAAAAATGGCTTGGTATTTAGGGAAAAGCTCTATAAGGTCACTACTTTGAACATAAGCCATTAAAATTATACCACCGATAATGCCAAGCACAATAAGCGTAAATAGCATAGCTGAAATAGCCGAAGCGATGGACTTTTTTAGTCCCCATTTGTTTAATCGTCTGGCTAGTGGCTCTATGCAAATGAATATAACAAAGGAATAAAAAATAGGTTTAGCAATATTATAAATAAAGCTAAATATCCACATTGTTAAAAAAACAGTAATCACAATTAATGCGATATCAAATGCCGTTCTCCAATAGCGCTTATAAAAATTTAGCACACAATTCATCCTTTCTTATAGGTCTTAATTGGATAGTGAGAGATTATTAAATTTGTGTTAAAATATAAGAGTTATAGATTCATAAAATTTTCATAGCTTTATATAATATAACATTAAGGACATTAAAAATGGATAAATTAATTATAGGTTTTTTACATTTCATGACGCTGTATGCATTTATACCTGGGCTACTAAGTCGGATGTTTGGCTATCGTGTGTTTAAAAAAGGTCATGCCAACAAAGAAATAGCCTTAACATTTGATGATGGACCAGATGAAATTTATACAGAACAATTATTAGATTTATTAAAACAGTATAATGCTAAAGCTACCTTTTTCGTGGTCGGATCTCATGCTGAGAAAAATCCAGATATATTGCGGAGAATGAAGGCAGAAGGTCACATTATCGGAATTCATAACTACTACCATAAAATGAATTGGTTTATGTTACCTAAAGCGGTAAAAAAGCAAATAGAGCAGACGAATGAAATTATTTATAGCATAACTGGCGAGTATACTCACTATTATCGTCCGCCTTGGGGTGTTGTAAACCTATTTGACTTTGCTAGAGTAAAAGATTACAACATCGTGCTCTGGTCTGGTATTTTCGGTGACTGGCAAAAGAAATTGGGCCCTGAAAAATTAAAGAAGAAAATGCTAAAAAACTTAAAGCCAGGCTCAGTTTTTTTACTTCATGACTGTGGTAGAACATTAGGTGCAGATGTTGAAGCTCCTGCTAATATGCTTATTGCGTTAAAGGAAGTGCTAGAGGCTGGTGTAGAGAAGGGCTATTCATTCGTTACGATTGAGCAGCTACAGCGTATTTCCTCGAAGCAATTAATAGAGCATCCATCATATTTTAAAAGATTTACAGTTAAGCTATGGCTTTCATATGAAAAGCTAGTACACAAAGTACTACGTTTGAAAACTGTAAAAGGATACAATAAACCATTTTTCCATTATAGATTTATTAAGCATTCAGGAGAAGTATTACAATTAAGTGATGGACAATCGATTAACAAAGGTGACTTAGTGGCGGAGCTGCATTTTGATAACAATCAGCTGTCGTCGATAGCCTTTCAATCTAAATCAATGCTAACAACTGCATTACGTCTCATTAAGGAAACAGAGAGAAATCTACCTTTTTTAGCGTATGAATTACAAAATCATCCGCGTTATAATGAAGTAAAAGGCATAGTCGGCATTACAATGATAAATCGTGGAGCTGATCGACTTGGTTTTGAGATATATGATATAAAATCAGGCTGGTTTTCAAAACTTACAAAAACATACTTAGGTTTGCTGATGAAGGCATTGACACCTACTAAAAAACAACACATAGCAAATAGAAAAACTGAAATACCTAAAGATCAAATGCAGCCAAAAATAGTTGTCTTAGGTCGCAAGGCGATAAGTGCTTGGGGTAAGCAGTACGAGCAGATAGTAGCTACAGCTGAGGCTGCAGTCGCTCAAGAAAATAATAAATAATAGTCTTATATCAAATATAAAAAAAGCTATCGACAATTGTCGATAGCTTTTTAAGTTGAAAGATTAAATTTTCATTACGCCGCCTTGAGAAGCATTTGTAACAAGATGTGCATAACGAGCTAAATAGCCTTTTTTAATTTTTGGTTCAAAGCCAGCCCAGTTAGCTTTACGAGCAGCGAATTCTTCATCACTAATTAATAAGTCCATCGTACGGTTGTTCATATCGATTTCAATAATGTCGCCATCCTGAACGAAAGCGATAGGACCGCCTTCAGCAGCTTCAGGTGAAACGTGACCAATTGAAATACCACGAGAGGCACCAGAGAAGCGACCGTCTGTAATTAACGCAACTTTAGCACCAAGACCCATACCTACGATTTGTGATGTAGGTGCAAGCATTTCAGGCATACCAGGACCACCACGTGGACCTTCGTAACGAATAATAACAACATGTCCCTCTTTAATTTTACCATTAGCAATACCAGCTAATGCTTCATCCTGTGAATCAAAGCAGATAGCAGGACCTTTGTGGTAACCACCAACTGATTTATCTACTGCGCCTGTTTTAATAATCGCACCTTCAGGAGCTAGGTTACCAAATAGTACTGCAAGACCTCCACGCTCAGTATGAGGGTTGTCTAAAGGATGGATAACATCTTTATCTAGAATTTCACAGCCCTCAACATTTTCACGGATTGTTTTACCTGATACAGATAAGCAATCACCGTTGAAAGCTCCTTCTTTTTTAAGTAATTCATTAATAATTGCACTGACACCACCAGCATTGTGAACATCTTCGATATGATAGTCAGAAGCTGGAGCGATTTTTGCTAAATGTGGTACACGATTCGCAACTTCATTAATACGCTCGATAGGATAATCAATACCAGCCTCACGAGCGATAGCTAACGTATGAAGAACTGTATTTGTAGAACCACCCATCGCCATATCAAGTGCAAAAGCATTATCGATTGCTTCTAATGTAACGATATCACGCGGCTTACGATCCATTTTAATAAGTTCCATTAATTGTCTAGCTGCTTGCTTAACAAATTCTTTACGCTCAGGAGATACTGCTAAAATTGTACCGTTACCAGGAAGAGCTAAGCCAAGACCTTCAGCTAAGCAGTTCATAGAGTTTGCTGTAAACATACCAGAGCATGATCCACAAGTAGGACAACCAAATTGCTCAAGCTCAGTTAATTGAGAATCATCAATTAAGCCAGATTGATAAGCACCAACGCCCTCAAATACACTAGATAAGGAAATAGAACGTCCATCAGACGTTTTACCTGCCTTCATAGGACCACCGGAAACAAGCATAGTTGGAATGTTTACACGAAGGGCACCCATAATCATACCAGGTGTAATTTTGTCGCAGTTAGGAATACATACCATACCATCGAACCAGTGAGCATTAACAACTGTTTCTACGGAGTCTGCAATAATCTCACGACTTGCAAGTGAATAACGCATACCGATATGTCCCATTGCAATACCGTCGTCAACTCCGATTGTATTAAATTCAAATGGTACCCCACCAGCCTCACGAATTGCTTCCTTAACTAGTTTACCGAATTCTTGTAAATGCACATGACCAGGAATAATATCAATGTATGAATTACATACTGCGATAAACGGTTTGTCAAAATCTTCTTCTTTTACACCTGCAGCACGTAGTAAGCTACGGTGAGGAGCACGGTCAAAACCTTTTTTAATCATATCAGAACGCATTCTATTTCTTGCCATTCTAAAGAAACCTCCTTGTATATTACCTATCACTTATAAAAATGAGTAGGATAGTATATTTATGTGCAATAATCTTTAAAAACATCTTAACATAAGTCCTTTTCTATGGCTATAACTGAAATGCTGTTGACAAATGTCATTAAATAACAGCTATCTGTATAAGTATGTGAATTGAAATTAAGTTAAAAATTTGAACGTTCGTTTTTTACTGTATAAAATTAGTTAAAACGAAGATTATAAAGAAAAAAAACAAAAAAATAAACAAGAAAACGCTACCAATATTGTCTTTTTTGTGTCATTTGTAAAAATGGCTATTAAAAGAGAGAGTATATTGTGTAAGATGGAGTAGGAATTTGTCGAATTTACTTACTTATTTGAGGGAGAGAATCACAGTGAAAAAGAAATTAGGTTTACTTTTGTCAATTGTCATGATGGTCGGTTTGCTTGCTGCTTGTGGTAATAATACTACAAATTCATCTAGTAATGCTGGCACAAATACTGACAAAAAAGATTTAAAAGTTGCATTAGTTATTGCTGAACAAATTGGTGTTAACCCATTCTTTGAATTAATGGAAGAAGGTATTGAAAAAGCAGGTAAAGATTTCAATGTAGAAACAAATGTTGTTGAATCTACAGATGCTGTTGCATTTGAACAAAACTTCCGTACATTAGTTGCTGAAGGTTATGATTTAATTATTACTGCAAGCTTCACAGGTGAAGATGTTCTACGTAAAATTGCTGCTGAAAATCCAGAATTACCACTTGCAATTATTGACCATGTAGTGGATCTTCCCAATGTTCGTTCAGTAGCTTTCATTGAAAATGAAGCTTCTTTCCTTTTAGGTGCTGCTGCTGGTCTAATTACAGAATCTAACGTTGTTGGTAACGTTGTAGCTGTAGAAGGCGAGCTAATGGACAAATATACGATTGGCTTTGCTAAAGGCTTAGCACATACAAACCCTGAAGCAAAAGTTATTACTAACTATGTAGGTAGCTTTACTGATGCTGCAAAAGCTAAAGAGCTTGCCATTACTCAAAACGCTCAAGGTGCTGACTTTATCGCTGGTATGTCTGCAGTTGGTGATTTTGGTGTATTCGAAGCTGCTGCTGAAAAAGGCTTCTTTGCATCTGGTCAAGACGTTGACCGTACTGTAATCGATCCTGAGCATGTTATACTTTCTCAACTTAAAGGTGTAGATGCGGTTGCGTATGATACTGTAAAACAATTTGTTGAAGGTACATTTGAGTATGGTGCTGCTTACTACGGTCTAGCTGACGGTGGTGTTGGTCTTACTCATGTTACTCATGAAAGTGTTTCTGCACTTAATCCTGCATTAACTGCAGAGGATATCGAAACGCTTAAACAAATTGCAGAAGATATCAAAAATGGTACAATTGATACATCTGTAAAATAATATAAACCTAATGAAACATTAGTATTGATTTATTTTACCGGCTGTAATCCATTACAGCCGGTTTACTTGTTTGAAAGGAGTCATTGTATGCTGCTTGAAATGAAGAGCATTAGTAAATCCTATGGCACGGTTATCGCGAATGATAATGTAAACTTTGACCTTAAAAAAGGTGAAGTTCATGCGTTAATAGGTGAAAATGGTGCGGGAAAAACAACACTTATGCGTATATTATACGGAATGGAAAGTCCTACATCTGGAGAAATCTTAATTAACGGAAAACCTGTTGTTTTTCAAAATCCTACAGATGCAATAGCTAATAAAATTGGCATGGTTCATCAGCATTTTATGCTTTTTTCAAGCTTTTCTATTGCTGAAAATATTGTGATTGGTAGAGAGCCGAAAAAAGGCGTTACTTTTAATCGTAAGCAAGCAATTGAAGCGACGAAGGCTTTATCAGAAAAATATTCAATGCCCGTTGATCCTACTAAGAAGATTAGTGAATGCTCCTTAGGGGTACAGCAGCGAGTAGAAATATTAAAGGTATTGTTTCAAGGTGCAGAGGTTATTATTTTAGATGAGCCGACTGGCGTTCTTACACCTCTAGAGGTAAAGGAATTATTAACGGCAATTAAGCATCTTACAGCACAAGGTAAGAGCTTTATAATTATTAGTCATAAACTTAGTGAGATTATGGAAGTATCAGATCGAATTACCGTATTACGTGATGGTAAAATTACGGGTACTGTTAATGCTTCTGAGACGAATGAGGAAGAGTTATCAAAAATGATGGTTGGTCGTGAGCTTGTGAAGTTAGAACGACCAGAAATTACGCCTGGACAAGCAATTATCGAACTCAATAATATAAATTTAAAAGGCAATAAAACAAAGCCACTTCTAAAAAATATCAATTTAAATGTTCGCGCTGGCGAAATCGTTGGTATAGCTGGTATTAGTGGGAACGGACAATCTGAATTATTACAGGTTATTTCAGGCTTGGTTAAACCAGACTCAGGCGAACTAAAATTACAAAATACGAATGTTACTGGTGCATCGGTGAAGCAAATTCGTGCCAATGGTCTTGCTCATATTCCAGAGGACCGTTATTTATGGGGAGTTTCAAAGGATGCTACCGTTGCTGATAATGGAATAATGTGTCATTTGGATAGTGTGTCTAGTAAAGGAGTTTTACAGCAAAGTAAAATTAGGGAGCTTGTTTCTGGTTGGGTTAAGCATTTTCAAATCAAGACTGGCTCATTACAAACAAAGGCACAGTTTTTATCTGGTGGTAATTTACAAAAGCTAATTGTTGCCAGAGAGCTAGCTCATGGAACGCCGTTTATTATTGCAGCTGAACCGACGCGTGGTGTTGATGTAGGTGCTATGGAGATTATTCATACTGAGCTATTAAAGCGTCGTGCAGAAAATGGTGCAGTGTTACTTGTATCCTCGGAGCTGACTGAAATCATGAAATTATCTGATCGTATAGTCGTAATGTATGAAGGCGAAATCGTTGGTGAGCTAGATGCAAAAACGGCTACTGAAGAAGAGATTAGCTTATTGATGGCAGGAGGTAAAGCTGGTGCAACACGTTAAAGATAGTTTAAAATCACTTATTCAGCCCCTTCTTGCTATACTAGTAGGCTTAATAGTTGGAGCTATAGCAATCTTAATTGTTGGGGGCAATGTATTTGAAACTTATGGTGCACTATGGAAGGGTGCATTTGGTAGTTTCTATTTCACGATGAATACATTCGCTCGTGCGACACCTATTATTATTGTTGCACTAGGGGTAGCTTTAGCATTTAGAGCAGGATTTTTCAATATGGGCTCTGAGGGACAAATGGTACTGGGTGCACTTGCAGCAGCTCTAACAGGCTTATATATGCCAGGTCCTGGTATCGTAAAAATGATTGCTGCCATTATTGCGGCAATTGTTGTAGGTGGATTATGGTCTGCCCTTGCAGGCTGGCTAGATAAACGCTTTGGCATGAATTTATTAATTGTTACATTATTATTGAATTATATTGCAACATTATTTGCAGGCTATATGGTTGCTTATCCATTTAAGGATAGAACAGGATCATCTGCATTATCACAATCTGTTATGTTAGATAGTAGTGTATGGTTCCCTAAGTTATTTAAAGGGATGACGCTTCATATCGGTTTTATTATTGCTATTGTAGCTACTATCGTGCTTTACTTATTTATTCAACATACGAAAAAAGGCTATGAAATTCGTATGCTAGGTGGTAATCCATTTTTTGCAAGCTATGGTGGTGTTAATCGTGGTCGATTAATGGTTATTAGTATGTTTGCTAGTGGTGCATTAGCTGGTTTTGCTGGTGCTTCTGAAGTATTAGGCTCATCCTATCGCTTCTTAGATGGATCACTAACTTCTGCAAACTATGCATGGACTGCAATTATGGCTACATTACTTGCAAATTCACATCCAATTGGCTCAGCTATAGCTTCAATACTATTAGCTGCATTACAAACTGGTGCGATGGGGATGGAAAGAAATACGGATATTCCGATGGAAATTTCAAGTATTATTCAAGCTGTATTAATTTTGTTTATTTCCGCGAAAATTACTATTAAATTTATTAAGCGCAAGAAAGCGGGGGCTAAAGATGGGTCAAATATTTGATGTAACATTATTTGAAGCTACACTTCGTATGGTAGCACCTATTTTGCTTGCCGCTCTTGGTGGAGCAATTTGTGCAAAGGTTGGCTTGTTTAATGTAGGTCTAGAAGGCTTAATGCTAATTGGGGCATTCTCTGCAATTGTCGGCAATTATTTAACTGGAA
>Ga0182742_1002089_pt1 | contig 23144 bp, 22 predicted proteins | sample eDN5th37CBELigMG_FD_128880 | JGI IMG/M metagenome (GOLD analysis project Ga0182742, IMG submission 128880) | Enriched Miracle-Growth compost microbial communities from Emeryville, California, USA - eDNA 5th pass 37_C BE-Lig MG (version 2)... ... | reverse complement strand
CTAAAGGATCATCAACGAGATAAGAATGAGAACCAACAGGGGAAGAGAAATAGAAAAAATAAAGAGAGTCAGCCAGTGAAAGAAGTTCATCCATATAAAGGAAACTTTTTTGACTTTTCCGGATAGAGGGATGATATGACGAGTGTATTTTTGTTTATTAGTATCTTATTAAATATTTTTGCTTTGTTTTCCATTGTGATTTTATACCTTCGTCAGTCAAAGCTTTTTGAAGTAGAGAAAAAACAACAAAGAATGATTGAGGAAATGGAAGATGTCATTTCAACATATTTAGCAGAGATGAAAGAAGAAAACGAAAGCTTTATTGGGAGAATGACAAAGGCAGCTAATAATCAGTCCAACAAGCAGGAAAAAAGAAAGAAAGAAGCTAGCATAGAATCAATACTTCCGAGTTCAGAGGAAGAGAAGGTCCGGTTTCCGGTTAAAAGTTCAAAGAGCCAAGCTGTTAAAGCTTACAAGTTAGGCGCTACACAGTCATTAACAGACGAAGATGTAGAGGTGCTTCTTCCAGACTTTAATGAGCCAGAAGACCCTGCTATCGACCTCAAAGTGGAAAAGGAAGTAGAGGAAACAGTACAAGAAGTAAAGACTGCACCAAAAGAAAAGAGCCTGCTAGAAGAAGTGGTACATTTACAAGAGCAAGGCCTTACCTATGAAGAAATTGCGAAAAAACTCCATAAAGGTCAGACAGAGATAGAACTTTTACTCAAATTTCGCCAAAATAATCAAGAATAAACTTGAATGTAGCATTTGATTATGCTATAGTAACTCTTGGTGTTAATACACACGTTCATGGATTTGGACAAAGGGTGCTGTTTCGACAGTTTTGTCTAAAGTTGAAATGGGCGGAGGAATATAAAAACCATTAGGAGGAAACAAACATGTCAGTAATTTCAATGAAGCAATTACTTGAAGCTGGTGTACACTTCGGACACCAAACTCGCCGCTGGAACCCAAAAATGAAGAAATATATCTTCACTGAGCGTAACGGCATCTACATCATCGATCTTCAAAAAACAGTTAAGAAGGTTGAAGAAGCTTATAACTGGGTAAAAGAACTAGCTGGTAACGGTGGAACAGTTCTTTTCGTTGGTACAAAGAAGCAAGCTCAAGACTCTGTAAAAGAAGAAGCGATCCGTTCAGGTCAGTACTATGTTAACCAACGTTGGTTAGGTGGTACTTTAACAAACTTCGAAACAATCCAAAAGCGTATTGCACGCCTTAAAGATATCGAAAGAATGGCTGAAGATGGTACATTTGATGTGCTTCCTAAGAAAGAAGTTGTTCAACTGAAAAAAGAGCAAGAGCGCTTAGAAAAGTTCTTAGGCGGAATTAAAGATATGAAGCAACTTCCTGATGCTTTATTCATTATCGACCCTCGTAAAGAGCGTATTGCAGTTGCTGAAGCACATAAATTAAACATCCCTATCGTTGGTATCGTTGATACAAACTGTGATCCAGACGAAATTGATGTTGTTATCCCTGCAAACGACGACGCTATTCGTGCTGTTAAGCTATTAACTGCTAAGATGGCAGATGCTATTTTAGAAGCGAAGCAAGGCGAAGAAGTTACAGCGTAATACGTTTTGACCTGAGGAAACACTAGTTACTAAAAGGTGATAAGAGGGACCCCCTTTATCACCTTTTTTTAAAGAATAACACAATCTTTGACTAGCTTTTTTAAAGCTAGCTAACACTAAAATACATAGCTTTTAAGGAGGAAACTCACATGGCAGTAACGGCTCAAATGGTAAAAGAATTACGTGAAAGAACAGGCGCAGGTATGTTAGATTGCAAAAAAGCACTTCAAGCAACTGAAGGGGATATGGAACAAGCAATCGACTTCTTACGTGAAAAAGGTATGGCTAGCGCTGCGAAGAAGGCAGACCGTGTAGCAGCTGAAGGAACTACTTATATCCTTACTCAAGGAAACGAAGCAGTTATTCTAGAAGTTAACTCTGAAACAGATTTCGTTGCAAAGAACGAAGGTTTCCAAGTGCTAGTTAAGGAACTTGCTGAGCATATCCTAGCTAACAAGCCAGCTTCAGTAGAGGAAGTAAATGCACAAACAATGGCTAACGGCGCAACAGTTGAGTCATACGTAAACGCAGCTATCGCAAAAATTGGTGAGAAAATCTCTCTACGTCGTTTTGAAATCAAGTCTAAAGGCGACAACGATGCATTCGGTGCTTACCTACACATGGGTGGACGCATTGGTGTGTTAACAGTATTAGAAGGAACAGCTGACGACGCTGCTGCTAAGGATGTTTCAATGCACATCGCTGCATTAAACCCTAAGTATGTATCTCGTGACGAAGTTTCTGCTGAAGAAATTGAGCGTGAGCGTCAAGTTCTTACTCAACAAGCGCTTAACGAAGGTAAGCCAGAAAACATCGTAGCTAAAATGGTTGAAGGCCGTCTAAGCAAATACTTCCAAGACGTATGTGTGAACGACCAAGCATTCGTTAAAGACCCAGATCAAAAAGTAAAAGCTTTCGTAGAATCAAAAGGTGGAAAGATTCGCGAATTCACTCGTTACGAAGTAGGAGAAGGTATCGAAAAGCGTGCTGATAACTTCGCTGAAGAAGTAATGAACCAAGTTAAAGGTAACTAATAAAAGCGGAGACAGCTAGTTCTGACCCGACAGGCATAAGGCGAAGACTGCAAGAGGTCTTGACCTCTGGAGGGCTTTGACTTATGACCCCGAGGGTCAAGCTGTCGCAGCTGGATATCTAGAGCGTCAACTCTATTCCTAGGGAACACACCTGTGTTCCCTATTTTTAAAGAAAGCTTAAAGTAGCAATATACATATGGAGGTTTCTATGACCAGTCCGAAATATAAACGCGTCGTACTAAAACTAAGTGGTGAAGCACTTGCTGGTGAGCAAGGATTCGGAATTAATCCGAAAGTAATTAAATCGGTTGCCGATCAAGTAAAGGAAATTGCGGATTTAGGTGTTGAAGTAGCCGTTGTTGTTGGTGGAGGAAATATCTGGCGAGGTAAAATTGGTGAAGAAATGGGTATGGATCGTGCGAATGCTGACTATATGGGTATGCTAGCCACAGTCATGAACTCATTGGCGCTTCAAGATAGTCTCGAACAGTCAGGTGTGGAAACGCGTGTACAAACCTCTATTGAGATGCGACAAGTAGCGGAACCTTATATTCGTAGACGAGCCATTCGTCATCTTGAGAAGAAGCGAGTGGTTATTTTTGCAGCAGGTACTGGAAATCCTTATTTCTCAACAGACACAACAGCTGCATTACGTGCTGCAGAAATCGAAGCAGAAGTCATTTTAATGGCGAAGAATAATGTAGATGGAGTATACTCTGCTGACCCACGTATTGATAAAACAGCAAAGAAATATGATGAGCTTTCTTATTTAGATGTACTTAAGGAAGGATTAGCTGTTATGGATTCAACTGCTTCTTCTTTATGTATGGATAATGATATACCACTTCTTGTTTTCTCTATTATGGAGCAAGGAAATATCAAACGTGCCGTAATGGGCGAATCCATTGGGACTATTGTGAGGGGGAAAAAATAATGCCGAAACAAATCGTTGCAAATGCAAAAGAACGTATGAATAAAGCTATCGGTGCTTACACTCGTGAGCTTGCTGGAATTCGTGCAGGACGTGCGAATGCATCTATGCTCGATCGAATTACGGTCGACTATTACGGAGCGCCAACTCCGATTAACCAACTTGCAGGTGTTTCCGTTCCAGAAGCACGTATGCTTGTGATTCAACCGTACGATAAATCTATTTTAGGCGATATTGAAAAAGCAATTTTAAAATCAGATATCGGTATTACTCCTTCAAATGATGGGAGCATCATTCGTCTTGCGATTCCTCAACTAACAGAAGAAAGACGTAAGGAATTGGTGAAAGTAGTCAAGAAGGAATCAGAAGAGGCAAAAGTTGCTGTCAGAAATATCCGTCGTGATGCGAATGACGAGTTGAAAAAGCTTGAAAAGAATGGTGAAATCACTGAAGATGACCAACGTGGTTATTCTGATGACATTCAAAAATTAACAGATGAGTATATTACAAAGGTTGACCAGCTAACAAAAGACAAAGAGAAGGAAATTTTAGAGGTTTAATGAACCGAGAGAATACCCTCTATTTATAGGGGGTTTTTCTGTTCTAATGAATTTGATTTCTTTTCCAAGTAGTGCTTTAGTTTTTTAGAGATATCTCTTCTCTTTTTTGGTATGATAAAAGCAGGCAAAATTAGGTACCTGCTTTTTTCATTACGCTCTTTTCTAGCGCTACAGTGTACAATCATTAAAAAAATAAATACATTGTGACTAGAGAAGAAGCATTATTACAACTAAATGTAGTCTTTTAGCCACATGATTACATTTTGGAGGAGCCGTCTTATGTTAGAGAAAATAAAGCTTTGGAAGAATAAACCTTCTTCTGAACTCGAGCGTCGGATAACAACAATAAAAAATCAATCCGTTCCTGCTCATATTGCTATTATTATGGATGGAAATGGCCGTTGGGCGAAAAAACGGGCGTTGCCTAGAATCGCGGGGCATCATGAAGGGATGAAGGTTGTCCGTAAGATAACGAAGCTTGCAAATGCATTGGGAGTGTCCACGTTAACTTTATATGCATTTTCAACAGAAAACTGGAAACGACCAAAAATGGAAGTTGATTACTTGATGAAGTTACCTGAGGAGTTTTTAGGAACTTTTCTCCCTGAATTAATCGAGGAAAATGTCCAAGTACGTATGATTGGATATAAGGAAAGTCTACCTGCTCATACGCTTAATGCAATTAATCGAGCGATTGAAGACACGAAGGACAATGATGGTTTAATATTAAATTTTGCTCTTAACTATGGAAGCAGAGCAGAAATTTTAGAAGCAGTAAAGAACGTCTTAAAAGACCACAAAAGTGGTATACTGACAGAGAATAATATAAATGAAGAAGTATTTTCAAACTACTTAATGACGAGTGAATTAAGTGATCCGGATTTACTCATTCGTACAAGTGGTGAAATACGGTTAAGTAACTTTATGCTCTGGCAATTAGCTTATACGGAGTTTTGGTTTACAGACGTGCTCTGGCCAGACTTCTCAGAAGAACACTTAGTCGAAGCAATCGAAGTATTCCAAAACCGTCAAAGGCGGTTTGGGGGAGTATAATAAAGGTGTTGACACAATAAGATGAAACAAAGAATTATTTCGGCAATTATATTTGGGGCGATATTTATACCTCTAGTAATTTTGGGTAAATTACCCTTTGTTCTATTAGTGTATGTTCTAGCAACTGTTGCACTGTATGAATTGTTAAAAATGAGAAGCATCCAATTAGTCTCCATTCCGGGGATTATATCAATGCTTGTCCTTTGGATCTTTTTAATACCGAAGCAGTTGCAAAATATTTATGGACCTATGCACTATACCAAGGTTGAATTTGCCCTCTTAGCAGTTTTGCTGCTCTTAACTTACACAGTTGTAACAAAAAATCGTTTTACTTTCGATGATGTTTCCTTTTCGATAATGGCCACTCTATATATAGGAATGGGATTTTTCTATTTTATTGAAATTAGAGAAACGGCAGGACTGATGTTTATTTTTTATTCCTTATTTATCGTGTGGGCAACAGATTCCGGGGCGTATTTTATCGGTCGAGCAATGGGGAAAAATAAACTCTGGCCTGACATAAGCCCAAATAAAACAGTTGAAGGATTTATCGGCGGCATCGTATGTGCGGTAATTGTAGCTATCTTTTTTGCCTTATTCTCGCTTGAAACGGTATCTACAATAAGACTTGTTATAGTAACAGTTTTTTTATCTATTTTTGGACAGGTTGGCGATCTCGTCGAATCCGCATTGAAACGACACTATAATGTAAAAGATTCAGGCAATATAATGCCTGGACATGGTGGCATCCTAGATCGATTTGATAGCTTGCTGTTCGTTTGGCCGGTCTTATATTTTATTTTGTTACCGTAACAACATATACGGGAATCTTCTAGTAGGTTCTCGCTTTTGAATCGGAGTTGGAAAAATGAAGTACATAAGTTTATTAGGTGCAACTGGTTCTATCGGAACACAAACTCTTGATATAATAAAAGAGCACCCTACAGAATTCGTATTGGCAGCAATGTCAGTAGGGAGAAATATTGATTTAGCTAGAAAGCTTATAGCAGAATTTCATCCTGAATTAGTTTGTGTGTTAAATAAAGAAGATGCTGATTCTTTAAGGCTCGAATTTCCGAAAATTAAGTTTACCTATGGGTTCGAAGGGTTAAGTGAAGTAGCTGTATATAAGAAATCTACTATTTTGGTAAATGCAGTAATGGGTAGTGTGGGTCTAGAACCTACATTGCATGCGATTGAAGCTGGAAAAGCGATTGCCTTAGCCAATAAGGAGACTCTAGTTACAGCGGGTCATATCGTAATGAATGCTGTTCGTCGAAATCAGGTCCCTTTATTGCCCGTAGATAGTGAGCATTCTGCTATTTTTCAAGCGCTTCAAGGAGAATTTGAAAAAAATATAGGGAAGTTAATTTTAACCGCATCGGGTGGAAGCTTCCGAGACCGTAAACGGCGGGAGTTGGAGAATGTAACGGTACAAGATGCCCTCAATCACCCAAATTGGTCTATGGGAGCAAAAATCACGATTGACTCTGCTACTATGATGAACAAAGGATTAGAAGTCATTGAAGCACATTGGCTATTTGATATTCCCTATGAAAAGATTGATGTTGTTTTACATAAGGAGAGTATCATTCACTCTATGATTGAATTTCATGATAGTAGTGTCATGGCACAATTAGGGACTCCGGATATGAGAGTTCCCATCCAATATGCATTAACTTATCCTGATCGGTTACCATTAAAAACAGCTCAAACATTAAACTTAGCGAAAGTCGGTCAACTCCATTTTGCAGAAATGGACTTCGAAAGATTTCGCTGCCTAAAATTTGCTTATGATGCAGGAATTGCTGGAGGCACGCTTCCGACCGTTCTTAATGCTGCAAATGAAATAGCGGTTGAGGCATTTCTAAAAGGAAAGATCACCTTTTTGCAAATTGAAGATTTAATCGAAAATGCGTTAACGAACCATCAATCAATAATGGAGCCAAGTTTAGCAGAAATTAAAGCGGTTGACGATGAGACACGCAAGTATGTAAATTCACTTCTATAAAAAAGGGTGGTTATAATTTGAACACAGTCATAGCCTTTATCATTATTTTTGGGGCACTCGTATTTTTCCATGAATTAGGACATTTCATCTTTGCAAAACGAGCAGGTATACTTTGTCGTGAATTCGCAATTGGAATGGGTCCGAAAGTCTTTTCTTATCAAAAAGGAGAGACACTCTACACGATTCGTTTATTGCCGATTGGCGGATATGTTCGCATGGCTGGAGAAGATCCCGAGATGGCTGAAATTAAACCAGGCTACAGGGTTGGACTAATACTGGACAAGAACGAAGTGATTGAAAAGATCATACTAAACAACAAAGAAAAGTATCCGGATGCTAGGATCATTGAAGTGGAATATGCCGATATTGAACAAAAATTACAAATAAAAGGCTATGAAGAGGGAGAAGAAGATATTTTAAAAACCTTCTCTATTAGTCGAAATGCCTATTTAGTGGAAAACGGTACAGAAACACTGATTGCTCCCTACGATCGTCAATTTGTTTCTAAAACATTAGGTCAAAGAACAATGGCCATATTCGCTGGACCAATGATGAATTTTGTATTAGCCTTTTTAATTTTTGTTGTTATTGCTTTATGGCAAGGAGTACCGACAAATGAGCCCATCTTAGGGAAGTTAACTCCTGATGGAATGGCTATGCAATCGGGTTTACAAGAAGGGGATAAGGTTCAAAGTATTGAAGGCGGAGAAATCTCTACATGGGAAGATGTAGTTGAAATTATTCGTCAAAACCCTGAAAATGAATTAGAGTTTTTGGTTTCTAGAAACGGGGAGGAGCTTGAAATTCCAGTTACACCAAAAGCACAAGATGTGGATGGTACAGAAATCGGAATCATAGGTGTGTATAATCCAATGGAAAAGTCACCTATTAAGTCCGTTACGTACGGGTTTAAAGAAGTATACTATTGGACAGTTGAAATTTTCTCTATGCTTGGAAAATTAATCGTTGGGCAATTTTCAATTGATGCACTATCTGGTCCGGTTGGTATTTATGAGTCAACTGCTACCGTTGCTAAATCTGGAGTTATGTATCTAATGAAGTGGGCTGGTATTTTGAGCATTAATCTTGGGATTATGAACTTGCTTCCAATTCCTGCTTTAGACGGTGGAAGATTGATGTTCTTTGCAGTAGAAGCATTGAGAGGAAAGCCGATTGATCGCCAAAAAGAAGGTATGGTACATTTTATTGGATTTGCTCTTTTGATGCTCCTAATGCTAGTAGTTACTTGGAATGATATACAAAGGATATTCCTTTAATCTGACATGAGGCTGTCCCATAAAGAGGTGTCAGACACTTCAAGGGGCAGCCTTAAAATATTAACTTATAAAAATGAATTGGTCGAAGAGGTGCTAGTAGATGAAACAGAGTATGACGCTAATCCCAACTTTAAGGGAAGTTCCAGCAGATGCCGAAATTAAAAGTCATCAGCTACTATTAAGGGCTGGTTTTGTTAGACAAAATGCTAGTGGGATATATAGTTATTTACCAATGGCTCAGCGAGTACTAAAAAAGATTGAGACAATTGTTCGTGAAGAGATGGATAACGCAGGAGCTGTGGAACTGCTTATGCCTGCGATGCAACAAGCAGAACTTTGGCAAGAATCAGGTCGTTGGTACACCTATGGACCTGAATTGATGAGATTGAATGACCGCCATGACAGAGAGTTTGCTCTTGGGGCAACTCATGAGGAAGTCATCACTAGTTTAGTAAGAGACGAAGTAAAATCTTATAAGCGACTGCCGTTAGCGCTTTACCAAATTCAAACAAAGTTTAGAGATGAGAAAAGACCACGTTTTGGCTTACTTCGTGGGAGAGAGTTTATCATGAAGGATGCTTACTCTTTCCACTCTTCTCAAGAAAGTCTCGACCAAGTATATGATCGTTTATTTACTGCCTACTCAAATATTTTTAGCCGTTGCGGTTTGGACTTCCGTGCAGTTATAGCGGATTCTGGAGCCATGGGTGGAAAAGATACGCACGAGTTTATGGCGTTATCTGATGTAGGGGAAGATACGATTGCCTATTCAGATACGTCAAACTATGCCGCTAATATCGAAATGGCGCCGGTAGTCAACACATACGAAAAATCCGATGAGCCACAAAAAGAGATGGAAAAGGTTCTGACTGAAAATAAGAAATCAATTGAAGAAGTAGTATCATTTTTAAATATTGACGCATCAAAGTGCATTAAATCTTTACTGTTTAAAGTGGATGATCAACATGTACTGGTGCTTGTTCGTGGCGACCACGAAGTGAATGATATTAAGTTAAAGAACTTATATGCAGCGAGCATCGTTGAACTAGCCACTCCAGAAGAGACGAAGGAAATCCTTGGTTGTTCAATTGGTTCACTAGGGCCAGTTGGCGTAAATAAAGTGGACATTGTTGCAGATTCAGCCATTCAAGCAATTGTTAACGGAGTATGCGGAGCAAACGAAGAACACCATCACTTCATCAACGTGAATGCAGATAAAGATTTTTCGGTAACAAAGTACGCTGATATTCGTTTTATTCAAGAAGGAGATCTATCTCCAGATGGTCAAGGCAAAATTGTTTTCGCCAAGGGAATAGAAGTAGGGCATGTATTTAAACTTGGAACTCGTTATAGTGAAGCGATGAATGCTACCTATTTAGACGAGAACGGAAAATCACAGCCAATGATTATGGGTTGTTATGGTATTGGTGTATCTAGAACATTAGCTGCAGTGGCCGAGCAATTCAATGATGAAAATGGACTCGTATGGCCAGCACAAATTGCACCTTTTGAAGTGCATTTGATTCCAATTAACTTAAAAGATGAAGCTCAGGCGAAACTAGCATCAGAGTTATATGAACAATTAAAAGCTCAGGCGTTAGAAGTTCTTATGGACGACCGTGCTGAAAGACCAGGAGTTAAGTTTGCTGATTCCGATCTTATAGGTCTACCTGTACGTGTTACCGTCGGTAAAAAAGCTGCTGAAGGAGTTGTAGAACTTAAAGTCCGCAAAACGGGTGAAATGCTAGAAGTTCACAAAGACGACCTTCTACAAACAGTTGCAGGGTTATTAAAATAAATAATTAGGTATCGGATCCGCTAACCACGGATCCGATTTTTTTCCCATTGATTGGTTATATGTTAAAAAGGCTTTCAATAATTTCTTTATGTTATAATAACTACTAGTTTGACTAGAGATGAAATGGAGAGGAGAGAGTTGATGAACGGATCATCTGGTAAGGAACGATTCCAACTATTGCTCCAGCAGCTACAACTAACGGATGACAGGATCATGCCGTATTTTCAAGATGCTATAATTGACAAAGTATTAATTGAAAAATCTAAAAAACAATGGAGTTTTTATTTTTCTTTTGAGAAGATTTTACCTATTAACGTCTATCAAACGTTTACAAATAAATTACAAACAACCTTCTCACATATTGCCTCAATTTCTTACAACATACAGGTAAGGGATCAGCAGGTGACTGAGGATTTAATACTTGAATATTGGAACAGTTGTATACAGCAAATTGATGGTATTTCACCTCCATTAATTAAGCTACTAAATGAACAAAAGCCAAAAGTGCAAGGCTCAAAAATCACCATCTTTGTTGGCAATGAACTCGAAGGCTTAGCCATAAAAAGGAAATATGCAAGCTTTATTTCCGATGCCTACGGCTTTTTCGGATTTCCCCAAGTGGTGATTGATACAGAGATCAACACTGAAGCCTCTACGGAACAATATGAGCAATTTATCGAGGCGAAAATGAGGGAAGACAAAGAAAGAGGTATGCAGGCAGCGATCGAGATGGACAAGCAGGAAGCAGAGAAAGAGGCTGCCGGAGGTACGGGTGAATACACCGGTCCATTAACCATTGGATTAACGATTAAAGATGATTCTGATTTTAGAAAAATCGAAGAAATTGTTGATGAAGAACGCAGAGTCGTTGTCGAAGGGTATATTTTTGCTGCTGAAACAAGAGAGCTTCGCAGTGGGAGAACTCTATTAACCTTTAAAGTTACTGATTATACAAGCTCGATCATGGTGAAAATGTTCTCTCGTGATAAAGAGGATGCCGCTAATTTCCAAAACGTGAAAAAGGGCATGTGGGTGAAAGTAAGAGGAAGTATCCAAAACGATACATTCGTACGTGATCTAGTTATGATTGGAAACGATATTAATGAAATCAAGCCAATTGAACGACAGGACACTTCTTCTGAAAAGCGTGTAGAGCTTCATCTCCACACACCAATGAGCCAAATGGATGCTGTGTCACCAGTTAGTGCATTAGTGTCTCAAGCAAAAAAATGGGGACATAAAGCAATTGCCATTACAGACCATGCGGTAGGGCAATCCTTTCCGGAAGCATTTGGAGCCGGGAAAAAGAATGATATTAAAATTCTTTACGGGGTGGAAGTGAATCTCGTAAATGATGGTGTACCGATTGCTTATAACGAAGCGGAGAGACTGTTAGCAGAAGAGACGTATGTCGTATTTGACGTTGAGACAACGGGTTTATCAGCCGTTTATAATACCATTATCGAACTTGCTGCGGTGAAGATTAAAAATGGAGAAATCTTTGACCGATTTGAATCGTTCGCTAACCCGCATCATCCATTATCTGCAACAATAATGAATTTAACGGGAATTACCGATGATATGCTAAAGGATGCTCCAGAGGTAGAAGAGGTTCTCGGGAAATTTAAAGAGTGGACAGGCGATGACATACTTGTTGCTCACAATGCATCTTTCGATATGGGATTTTTGAATGTTGGTTACAAGAAGTACGGTCTCGGACGAGCTGAGAACCCAGTCATCGATACGTTAGAGCTTGCACGTTTCTTATACCCTGACATGAAGAATCACCGTTTAAATACGTTAGCAAAGAAATTTAATATCGAATTAACACAGCATCACCGTGCGATATACGACACAGAAGCTACTGGTTATCTGCTCTTAACGATGCTTAAGGATGTAATGGAAAAAGGAATTCAGTATCATAATCAACTGAATGACAATATGGGTCAAGGGAATGCTTATCAACGGGCAAGACCATATCACTGTACGCTTTTAGCACAAAATGATGTGGGGTTAAAGAACTTATTTAAGCTCATTTCTATTTCTCATCTAAATTATTTTTATCGAGTTCCGAGGATCCCGCGCTCTGTATTACAGAAGCATCGTGAAGGAATCTTGATTGGTTCTGGCTGTGACAAGGGTGAAGTATTCGAGGGTATGATGCAAAAGGCTCCAGAAGAAGTAGAAGAGCCAGCACGTTTCTACGATTACATCGAGGTACATCCAAAAGCGGTATATGCTCATTTATTAGAGTTAGAGCTAGTTAATGATGAAAAATCATTAGAGGATATTATAGCAAATATTGTGAAACTTGGTGAAAAGCTAGAAATTCCTGTTGTCGCAACTGGAAATGTACATTACCTTAACCCGAATGATAAAATTTATCGAAAAATCTTAGTAAACTCTCAAGGTGGAGCAAATCCGCTTAATCGACATAATCTACCTGATGTTCATTTCCGTACAACTAATGAGATGCTAGATGCATTTTCGTTTTTAGGAAAAGAAAAAGCACGTGAGATAGTCATTACGAATACAAATAAAATTGCTGATATGATAGATACGATTAAGCCGATTAAAGACGACTTGTACACACCGAAAATTGAGGGTGCAGACGAAGAAATGCGTCAAATGAGTTACGATATGGCAAGAAGAATTTATGGTGATGAACTTCCAGAAATAGTGGAGGCAAGACTGGAGAAAGAACTGAAGAGTATTATTGGTCACGGGTTTGCTGTTATCTATTTGATTTCGCATAAGCTCGTGAAAAAATCACTTGATGATGGGTACCTAGTAGGTTCGCGTGGATCGGTTGGTTCTTCTCTTGTTGCTACGATGACAGAGATAACGGAAGTGAATCCATTACCACCACATTATGTTTGTCCAACATGCAAGCATTCGGAATTCTTCAATGACGGTTCAGTTGGTTCTGGTTTTGACTTGCCGGATAAGGACTGTCCAAATTGCGGAAGCAAATACAAAAAAGATGGACACGATATTCCGTTTGAGACCTTCCTAGGTTTCAAAGGTGATAAAGTTCCCGATATCGATTTGAACTTCTCCGGAGAGTATCAACCACGTGCGCATAACTATACGAAGGTGCTGTTCGGTGAAGATTATGTATATCGTGCCGGGACAATCGGTACGGTTGCTGATAAAACTGCTTTCGGATACGTGAAGGCTTACCAGCAAGATAATAATTTGCAAATACGTGGGGCTGAGGTGGAAAGATTAGCCATGGGTTGTACGGGTGTAAAAAGAACAACGGGTCAGCATCCAGGGGGTATTATTGTTGTGCCAGATTATATGGACATATACGATTTTAGCCCAATCCAATTCCCTGCAGATGATAAAACGTCTGAATGGAAAACCACCCACTTTGACTTCCACTCGATACACGATAACTTATTAAAACTCGATATTCTAGGGCACGATGATCCGACCGTAATTCGTATGCTTCAGGACTTGAGTGGAATTGATCCAAAGACCATTCCAACCGATGATCCTGAAGTAATGAAAATATTCAGTGGAACGGAAGCGCTAGGAGTAACGGAAGAACAAATCATGTGTAAAACTGGAACGCTTGGTATTCCCGAGTTCGGAACACGTTTCGTAAGACAAATGCTCGAAGATACAAAGCCGACCACTTTCTCAGAGTTGGTCCAGATTTCGGGACTTTCTCACGGAACGGATGTATGGTTAGGAAATGCGCAAGAGCTAATCCACAACAGTATCTGTAACCTGAGTGAAGTTATCGGCTGTCGTGACGACATCATGGTTTATCTAATCTATCAAGGATTAGAGCCATCATTTGCTTTTAAGATTATGGAGTCCGTTCGTAAAGGAAAAGGCTTAAGTGATGAGATGGAAGAAGAGATGCGAAAGAACGAAGTGCCGGAATGGTATATTGATTCTTGTAAAAAGATCAAATACATGTTCCCGAAGGCCCACGCAGCAGCTTACGTTCTAATGGCCGTAAGGATTGCTTACTTCAAAGTGCACCATCCAATCCTTTATTACGCAGCCTATTTTACTGTTAGAGCTGAGGATTTTGATATTGATGCGATGGTAAAAGGTTCTTCAGCGATCCGAGCAGTAATTGAAGAAATTAATTCAAAAGGATTAGATGCGTCAACCAAGGAAAAAAACACCTTAACCGTCCTTGAATTGGCATTAGAGATGAATGAACGAGGCTTCTCTTTTGCAAAGGTAGATTTGTACCGTTCGAGTGCCACGGAATTCATTATTGAAGGAAATAAGCTAATTCCTCCATTTAATGCCATTCCTGGTCTAGGTACGAATGCGGCACTTAACATCGTAAAGGCTCGTGAAGATGGAGAATTCTTATCTAAAGAAGATCTTCAGCAAAGAGGAAAGGTTTCAAAGACGATTATTGAGTATCTCGATAACCACGGATGTCTGGAATCCTTACCTGATCAAAACCAACTTTCATTGTTTTAGAAATGGTATGAAAGTTGGTGTCTCCCTAGTGAAAACCGGTATTGCATTTGCATAAACGGTATGGTTATGGTATAGTTTTATTGGAAATACTAAGAATAACTCTCGTTTACAAGAGTGGGGCCTTCCCCGCTCTTTCGTGTTGTATGGACTCTATTTTAGGAGATTAACTACTTTAGGTTGGTTAGGAGGAATAAAATGAGCAAGGTAATTGAAGTAGTTGAACAAATCGTAGAACCAATTGTTAATGACCTCAACCTTGAATTAGTTGATATTGAATATGTGAAGGAAGGAAAAAGCTGGTTTCTTCGCGTGTTTATAGATAAAGAGCAAGGCATTGACATTGAAGAGTGTGGAATGGTAAGTGAAAAATTAAGCGAAAAGCTTGATGAGCTTGATCCTATTCCTTATAACTATTTCCTTGAAGTTTCTTCTCCTGGTGCAGAGCGTCCATTGAAGAAACAGAAGGACTATGAAAAAGCGGTTGGAAAAAATGTACATATTAAAACGTACGAGCCTATCGATGGTGAAAAAATATTTGAAGGCGTGCTAACGAACTTTACGGGAGACACCGTAACAGTTGAAGTGAAGATTAAGACGAGAAAGAAAACGATTGAAATACCTTTTGAAAAGGTTGCAAGTGCTCGCCTAGCGGTGACTTTCTCATAATTCATATAACAAATTCACATGAGAGACATTTAGAGTGTTAAAGGGGGACCATTTTCATGAGCAGTGAATTATTAGATGCTCTTATTTTGCTTGAAAAGGAAAAAGGAATTTCACGAGATGTGATTATTGAGGCAATTGAAGCAGCGCTTATCTCTGCTTATCGTAGAAATTTCAATCAAGCGCAAAACGTTCGAATCGATTTAAATTTAGGTGTTGGAACGATGCGTGTTTTTGCTCGTAAAGAAGTCGTTGATGAAGTATTCGACCCAAGACTTGAAATTTCTTTAGAGGAAGCTAGACGAATCAATCCAAATTACATGATTGAAGATGTGGTAGAGCTTGAGGTAACACCTAAGGATTTTGGACGCATTGCTGCACAAACAGCAAAGCAAGTGGTTACGCAACGAGTTCGTGAAGCAGAAAGAGGAATTATTTACTCTGAATTTATCGACCGTGAAGAAGATATTATGACAGGTATCGTCCAACGTTTGGACTCCAAGTTTATCTATGTGAGCTTAGGGAAAATTGAAGCAATTTTACCAGCAAACGAACAAATGCCTAATGAGCGTTACAAGCCTCACGATCGTATTAAGGTGTTTATTACAAAAGTAGAAAAAACTACCAAAGGCCCACAAATTTTTGTTTCAAGAACACATCCAGGTCTTTTAAAGAGACTATTTGAGATTGAAGTTCCAGAAATCTATGATGGAACAGTTGAAATCAAATCAGTTTCTCGTGAAGCAGGTGACCGCTCAAAAATCTCTGTTCATTCTGATAATCCAGAAGTTGATCCAGTAGGAGCATGCGTGGGTCCAAAAGGTGCTCGTGTTCAAGCAATTGTCAACGAGTTAAAGGGAGAAAAAATCGATATTGTGAAATGGTCGGATGATCCTTTTGTATTTGTAGCAAATGCTCTCAGCCCATCTAAAGTTCTTGACGTAATCGTCAATGAAGATGAAAAGGCAACAACAGTAGTTGTTCCCGATTATCAACTGTCACTCGCAATTGGTAAAAGAGGCCAAAATGCGCGTTTAGCGGCTAAGTTGACCGGTTGGAAAATTGATATTAAATCAGAAACAGATGCAAGAGAAGCTGGTATTTTCCCTCGTGAAGAAGGAATTCTTTCGTTTGATGATGAAGAGGAAGATGCACACGCAGATACCGATTTACATTTAGAGTACGTAGAAGAGCAGGAGTAAGAAAGGGGTGGATGATGGTGAACACAAATAGGAAGGTTCCATTAAGAAAATGTGTTGCTACCGGAGAAATGCGACCGAAGAAAGAACTTGTTCGCATCGTTCGCTCGAAGGAAGGCGAGGTCTCCATCGACTTAACCGGTAAAAAGTCGGGTCGAGGTGCCTACCTTACGAAAGAAAAAGAAGCTATTCTTTTAGCGAAGAAAAAGAATATATTATCGAATCAATTGCAAGTTCAAGTAAACGATTCTGTGTACGAAGAATTATTGAAGCTTGTTGAGAAGGAGAATTGACAATCCGAATGAAGCAAAATCAGTGGATGTCATTGCTTGGCTTAGCCAATCGAGCGCGTAAAGTGATTTCTGGGGAGGAACTTTCTATTAAGGAAGTTCGTAGCAATAAAGCGAAGTTAGTTTTGCTTTCAGCAGATGCATCCCAAAACACACAGAAAAAAGTGACAGATAAATGCAAATCCTATAACATTCCTTGTAAAATAGTTGAGAACCGCTTTTTACTCGGTCAAGCGATCGGAAAAGAAGCCCGTGTAGTCGTGGCCGTTCTAGATGAAGGATTTGCCAAGAAGCTAAAGACGTTGCTCGATTAATTCTAGCGGGGGTGTAAACATGAGTAAAATGCGAGTGTATGAATATGCAAAAAAACATAATGTTTCGAGTAAGGAACTCATTACAAAATTAAAAGATATGAATATCGAGGTTTCTAACCATATGACAATGATTGAAGATGATACTGTTAAAAAGCTAGATGAACAATATGCTAAGGGTAGTAAAGAAGAAAAGAAGGAAGCTCCAAAGCAGACTCAAGCACAACAACAAAAGCCTGTTGCAGCTCAAGTACAATCAAAAGCAAAGGCTAGTGCTTTTGATGAGGACGACGACCGTAATGTGGCTCCTTCGAAAGTAAAAGTAAAAACAGCTCCAAAGGCAGTTCAAGGGAAAAAAGGTACCCAAGAAAACCAATCAAAAGAAACAAAAGCTTTTAATGGTAAAAAGGGTAAAAACCAACAAAGAGGTCGTGTACAACACCAGTCACAGCCACCACAGCCTCCAAAGAAGAAAGAATTACCTACAAAAATCACCTTTACAGAATCACTTACAGTGGCTGAATTAGCTAAAAAGCTTCACCGTGAACCATCTGAACTCATTAAGAAATTGTTCTTACTAGGTGTAATGGCTACCATTAACCAATCACTTGATAAGGATGCAATTGAACTAATTGCAGCTGAATATGGTGTGGAAGTGGAAGAAGAAATCAAGATTGATGTTACTGATCTTGAAGTATACTTCACAGAAGATAACGAAGCGGAGTTAGTGGAAAGACCTTCTGTTGTAACCATTATGGGTCACGTTGACCACGGAAAAACAACTTTGCTTGATTCAATCCGTAACACAAAGGTTACTGCTGGAGAAGCAGGCGGTATCACTCAGCATATCGGTGCTTACCAAGTAGAAGAAAATGGTAAGAAAATTACCTTCCTTGATACACCAGGTCACGCTGCTTTCACAACGATGCGTGCGCGTGGGGCAAAAATTACGGATATTACGATATTAGTAGTTGCAGCAGATGACGGGGTTATGCCACAAACGATTGAAGCGATTAACCACGCAAAAGCCGCTGAGGTTCCGATTATTGTTGCTGTGAACAAAATGGATAAAGAAAGTGCAAACCCTGATCGTGTTATGCAGGAGTTAACAGAATATGGTTTAGTTCCTGAAGCATGGGGTGGAGACACAATTTTCGTTCCACTATCAGCCTTAAAAGGAGAAGGAATCGACAATTTATTAGAAATGATCCTTCTTGTTGGAGAAGTAGAGGAATATAAAGCGAATCCAAATCGTAAGGCAATAGGTACAGTTATTGAAGCTCAGCTAGATAAAGGTAGAGGTTCGGTTGCTACACTTCTAGTTCAAAACGGTACATTACGAATTGGAGATCCAATCGTTGTAGGTACAACTTTTGGACGTGTTCGTGCAATGGTTAATGACCTTGGTCGTCGTGTGAAAGAAGCTGGTCCATCTACTCCTGTGGAAATTACAGGTTTAAATGATGTTCCGCATGCAGGAGATCGCTTTGTAGTGTTTGAAGATGAAAAGACAGCTCGTCAAGTGGGTGAAGCACGTTCACAGCTTGCTATCCAAGCATCTCGTTCTGAAAAGACACGTGTTAGTCTTGATAACTTATTTGAACATATGAAGCAAGGCGAAATGAAGGATATTAACCTTATTGTGAAAGCTGACGTTCAAGGTTCGGTTGAAGCACTTGCTGCTGCACTTCAAAAGATTGAAGTTGAGGGTATAAATGTAAAAATCATCCACACTGGTGTTGGTGCGATCAATGAATCAGATATTACTTTAGCAGCGGCATCAAATGCGATTGTTATTGGATTTAACGTTCGTCCAGATAATAATGCAAAGCGCGCGGCAGAAGCGGAAGAAGTAGATGTTCGCTTGCACCGTATCATTTATAAAGTAATTGAAGAAATTGAAGCAGCGATGAAAGGGATGCTTGATCCTGAATTCGAAGAGAAGATCACCGGGCAAGCTGAAGTTCGTCAAACATTCAAAGTATCGAAGGTTGGTACGATTGCAGGATCTTATGTTACGGATGGAAAAATCGCTCGTGGCAGTGGAATCCGTGTCATTCGTGATGGAATCGTGGTATTTGAAGGTGAAATCGACGCACTTAAGCGTTTCAAGGATGATGCGAAGGAAGTATCTCAAGGGTATGAGTGCGGAATTACCATCAAAAACTACAACGATGTAAAAGAAGGGGACGTAATCGAAGCCTTCGTTATGCAAGAAGTGGAACGTAAATGATCATTGGCTTAGCCGCCTGTGAATGCCTCATTTATGATGCCCATTCTTTAAAAGACAAAAGAGCTGTCCTTCAACGGATTATCACAAGGCTCAGACAACGATACAATCTGTCTGTTGCAGAGGTTGATTATCAAGATACATGGCAACGTACCAAAATCGCTATTGTGTCAGTTGCATCCTCAAAAGTAGCCGTTGAAAGAGAACTGCAGCATGCATTAAAGTTAATTGATTCATTTCCAGAAATCGAACGCACAATAACGGACTTGGAATGGATATAATAACTTAAACGAGGGGAGATTCTCTCCACTCTATATGCATGTGTATCATGCGTAAAACAAATAGATAAATCGTTCCCTAAAAAACAGTGCTATTTTAAAAGCATTGTTTTCAAAGGATGACAAAGAGGTGACTACCATGAGCCTTAGATCTAATCGAGTTGGAGAACAGATGAAGAAAGAACTTGGGGAAATTATTGCACGAAAAATAAAGGACCCACGTATCGGCTTTGTGACTGTTACAGATGTACAAGTAACAGGTGATCTTCAACAAGCAAAGGTGTTTATTTCTGTGTTAGGTGATGACCTTCAAAGAGAGAATACACTGAAGGGTTTAGCTAAAGCAAAAGGATTTATTCGTTCGGAAATTGGGCAGAGAATTCGTCTTAGAAAGACTCCTGAAATTACATTTGAATTCGATGAATCGATTGACTATGGAAATCGAATCGAAAATCTTCTGTATCAAATTAAGGAAGAGACGAAGGAAGAACAGACCGAACGAGAAGATTGATCAAAGAGGATAGACATCATGTCTATCCTTTTTTTCTAATTGAAAAACCAGGAGGAACAGAAATGGAAGGAATTTTGCCATTATTTAAGCCTAAAGGAATGACATCTCACGATTGTGTCTTTAAGCTTAGAAAAATACTGCGAATGAAGCGGATCGGACATACTGGTACGCTCGACCCTGAAGTAGATGGAGTGTTACCGATTTGCCTTGGACGAGCAACCAAGGTGGCTGAATACATAACAGATGCAGGAAAAGTATACGAGGGTGAAGTAACAATTGGCTTTGCTACAACAACCGAGGACGCGACGGGTGAGGTGATTGAAAGGAAAGACATTGAAACACTGATTACTCGCGAGCAAGTGAAAGCTGTGTTATTAGAACTAACAGGTGAGATTTCTCAAACCCCACCTATGTACTCAGCAGTTAAGGTGAATGGAAAACGTTTGTATGAGTATGCAAGAAAAGGCATTGAAGTGGAACGTCCTACAAGACAAGTGACGATCTACTCGATCGAACTTTTAGATGACCGTGAAGTGTTTGAAGGAGAAACCATTTCCTTTAAATTTCGTGTTGCTTGTAGCAAGGGAACATATATTAGGACATTAGCTGTTATGATTGGAGAACGATTAGGTTACCCTGCTCATATGTCTGACTTAAGACGCACCGAGTCAGCGTCATTTTCTCTTGATGATTGTAAGACACTATCAGAAGTAGAGGAAATGGTAAATAACGGAACGATATTAAACGCTTTATATCCTATTGAAAGAGCACTTATTCATTTGCCGAAATATCAAATAAGTGATAAATTAGTTGAGAAAGTGAAAAATGGTGCAGTTCTTGAAACTCCTGAAATACTTCAAGATATTAAACAACCCGTCGTTCTTGAAACGATGGATCATAAAGCGCTGGCTATATACATGCACCATCCTCATAAGCCTAATCTAATGAAGCCAACAAAGGTACTACATATAGAGAATTAGGTTGGTAAAGAAAGGGAGAAAGCTTGTGGAAGTTTTAAATATTACACATCCTCATCAATTCTCAAAGGATATGTTTCAACCAATGGTCGTTGCTCTTGGTTATTTTGATGGGGTTCATTTAGGCCATAAAAGAGTGATCGATACTGCATCAAAAATTGCCAAGGAAAAGGGAATAAAAAGTGCGGTAATGACATTTACTCCACATCCATCCGTTGTACTCAAAAAGGTGGAAAAGGTTGAATATATTACCCCGTTAGAAGAAAAGATCAAAATTATTTCTGAACAACAGGTTGATTACCTGTTTGTTGTGAATTTTACTAGTGAATTTGCCAACCTTCTGCCACAGGAGTTTGTCGACCAATACTTAATAGATCTAGGTGCTGTTCACGTTGTCGCTGGGTTTGATTATTCTTACGGAAAGCTTGGTAAGGGTACGATGGAAACTCTACCGTTTCATTCAAGACAAGCATTCACCTTTACGGTTGTGCCTAAGCTTGAAAGCCACGATGAAAAAATTAGTTCAACTTTAATCAGAAACCATATAAAAGAGGGTCAACTTGACACACTTCCGGAATTACTAGGCCGTTACTATACGACAACAGGAATAGTTGTTCACGGTGACAAAAGAGGAAGAACGATTGGGTTCCCTACAGCAAATATTGACTTAAATGAGGAATATATCTTGCCACCACTTGGCGTTCACGCTGTTAGAATGCTTGTAAATGGGAAATGGCACGAAGGTGTTTGTAATATCGGGTTTAAACCAACTTTTAATAAGGAAAAATCGAATAAGCCGAGTGTAGAAGTCCATATTTTTGACTTTAATGATCAAATATATGGAGAGTATGTAACGATAGAATGGCATAAATACCTTCGTTCGGAACAGAAATTCACTGGAATTGATGAACTTGTGGCACAAATCGAGCGAGATAAACAAAATTCACTGCTCTACTTTGAAAATTCAAAGACTAAGCCTTGCAATTTGTCATAAAAAAGTGTATTCTAAGAAACGTACGAAATGAACCTTTGCTTGGCTAGTCGAGTCACCGACGCTGGCTCAGTAACAGGGGATTTGAAATAATAGGAGGTGAAACGGATGGCAATCACTAAAGAACGTAAAAATGAACTTATTAATGAGTACAAAACTCATGAAAGCGACACTGGATCTCCAGAAGTTCAAATCGCTGTCCTTACTGAGGAAATCAACAACTTAAATGACCACTTACGTACTCATAAGAAGGACCACCACTCACGTCGCGGTCTTTTAAAAATGGTAGGTAGACGTCGTAACTTATTAACATACCTTCGTAACAAGGATGTTACTCGTTACCGTGAATTAATCACGAAGCTTGGCTTACGTCGCTAATCTTTAAAGCGGGATTCTTTCCCGCTTTTTTGTTAGCAATAAATTTCTATCAATAAGCTTTTTAAGGATTCATAATTATGTACATACTATAGAATATTCGCCTATATTCTTATATTTGTTCTCCATTACGGGTTAGAACAATTTATATACATGTAATTACACGTTAACATACCAAAGAGAATTGGTAGAGAGGGGTAAAAAATGGGACAAGACAAGAAAATCTATTCAATAGATTGGGCTGGTCGTAAGCTTTCCGTGGAAATTGGACAGCTTGCTAAACAAGCAAACGGCGCTGTGCTCGTTCGCTATGGCGATACAGCAGTACTTAGTACGGCTACAGCATCGAAGGAACCGAAGAAACTCGATTTCTTTCCATTAACAGTAAACTATGAGGAGCGTCTATACGCGGTTGGAAAAATTCCTGGTGGATTTATTAAACGTGAAGGACGTCCGAGTGAGAAGGCAATACTAGCTAGCCGCTTAATTGACAGACCGATCCGTCCATTGTTTGCTGATGGATTTCGTAATGAAGTTCAAGTAGTTAGTATGGTAATGAGTGTGGATCAAGACTGCTCATCTGAAATGGCAGCTATGTT
>Ga0182742_1002088_pt1 | contig 23150 bp, 17 predicted proteins | sample eDN5th37CBELigMG_FD_128880 | JGI IMG/M metagenome (GOLD analysis project Ga0182742, IMG submission 128880) | Enriched Miracle-Growth compost microbial communities from Emeryville, California, USA - eDNA 5th pass 37_C BE-Lig MG (version 2)... ... | reverse complement strand
AGAAGGCTCCTTGCACTTTTCATTATGTCCAAAAATAGGAATCGTGTATAATAGGAAGAGTGAATTGGAGGAATTTATATGAAATCACTTGTTCTTGCAGAAAAACCTTCTGTAGGAAGAGACATTGCACGTGTCCTTAATTGCCATAAGAAAGGGAATGGCTTTTTCGAAGGAGATCAATATATTGTGACATGGGCACTTGGCCATCTTGTTACATTAGCAGACCCTGAAAAATACGGAGACCAATATAAATCATGGAAATTAGAGGATCTACCGATTATACCGAATCCTCTAAGCCTCGTTGTAATTAAGCAAACAGGTAAACAATATAGTGCCGTAAAAACACAAATGCATCGTAAAGATGTCAATGAGATTATTATCGCAACAGATGCCGGTCGTGAAGGTGAACTTGTTGCTAGATGGATTATTGAAAAATCAAATACACGTAAGCCCATCAAACGTTTATGGATTTCATCAGTGACTGATAAAGCAATTAAGCAAGGTTTCGCAAACTTAAAGAGCGGGAAGGAATATGAGAATCTTTATTCCTCAGCCGTTGCCCGTGCCGAAGCTGACTGGTTAGTCGGAATCAATGCAACAAGAGCATTGACAACAAAGTTCAATGCACAGCTCTCTTGTGGACGAGTGCAAACTCCAACGTTAGCCATTATTGCAAAGCGTGGAGAAGAAATTCGCAACTTTAAACCAATACCTTACTTTGAAATAAATGCATTAACGGACAGCTTAACCTTGAAGTGGCAACATGAAAAAACAAAGGAACAACGTATTTTTAAAAAAGAAGTTTCAACTTCCATTCTACATTCCCTTCAGGGACAAGAAGCTAAAATTACAGACGTGCAAACTGCACAAAAGAAAAGCTATGCACCACAGCTCTATGATTTAACAGAGCTTCAACGTGATGCAAATAAACGTTTCGGATTTTCAGCTAAGGAGACTTTAAATGTTCTTCAAAAGCTTTACGAACAACACAAACTTGTTACGTACCCAAGAACCGATTCAAAATTTCTATCAACAGATATTATAGATACTCTGAAAGATCGAATTGAGGCTTGTATGGTACAACCATACGCGAAACTCGGTGCCAAGATACTAAAAAGCGGAATTAAAACAAACAAGTCGTTTGTTGATAACAGCAAGGTAACCGACCACCATGCAATAATTCCAACGGAGGAACGCCCAAGCATACAGGCTCTATCCGCAAAGGAAGAAAAATTATATGATTTAATCGTAAAACGCTTCTTAGCCGTTTTTCTTCCACCGTATACCTATGAACAAAAAACCGTTCAGGCACGCATAGGCAAAGAACTGTTCGTGGCAAAAGGGATTACTGTTGCTTCACTAGGTTGGAAAGAAGTAATTACTTCGATTGATGAGAATGATGATGCAGGTCAAATACCGGCAACCATACATCCAGGAATGAGCCTAAAGGTTCTATCTGTTAAGGAAATCGAAAAAGAAACGCAGCCACCAAAGCCATTCAATGAAGGAACCTTACTTTCCGCAATGGAGAATCCAGCAAAATATATGGCTGGAGAAAGCAAGGAGTTAATTGAAACCATTGGTAAAACAGGCGGATTAGGTACGGTAGCGACACGCGCGGATATCATTGATAAACTTTTTAATACATTTTTAATCGAAAAAAGAGGGCAAGATATCCACATCACCAATAAGGGAAAACAACTCTTAGAGCTAGTACCTGATGATTTAAAATCTCCTGTACTCTCAGCGGAGTGGGAACAGAAGCTTGAACAAATCGCAAAAGGCAGATTAAAAAAGAATACGTTTATATCAGATATCAAGCAGTACACAAAGGAAGTCGTCAAAGACATAAAAATGAGTGATTCAAGGTTTAAGCACGACAATATCACAGGCACAAAATGTCCTGATTGTGGGAAATTAATGCTTGAGGTTAATGGTAAAAAGGGAAGAATGCTCGTTTGTCAGGACCGTGAATGTGGTCATCGTAAAAATATTGCAAAATTAACAAATGCAAGATGCCCGAACTGCCACAAAAAATTGGAGTTACGTGGAGAAGGGGAAGGACAATTATTTGTTTGTAAATGCGGACACCGGGAAAAACTCTCGACATTCAACGAGCGACGTAAAAAGAACCAATCCGGTAAACTATCTAAACGAGAAGTCTCCAATTATATGAAAAAACAACAAAAAGAAGAACCAATAAATACCGCATTAGCAGATGCCTTAGCAAAGCTAAAGCTTGATAAATAGGTTTGTTTGGTTCCACCAATTAGAAACCTGAGTCTAAAGTAGACTCAGGTTTCCCTATGTTTATTTTTTCTTACCTTCATTTGTGCTGTAATAGAATTTTGCTGTAATCGAACCATCTTCGTTTTCAACAATATCCGTCACATGGATTCCGGAATCGGCAGGTGTTGATCCATAGCCTTTCCAGAAGTAGTATGAACCAGTGTGAACATTGCCAGAAACAGGGGTGATTTTATCGCCTGACTTAAAGAAGTCACCAGCATCTCCGCGGTTTACATATTTTTCAAGATCATATTTTCCATCTGCTTGTAACACTGAGAGTCCATAATGTGTTACAACTGTACCATCGCTTGCAGTCTGAGACTGGTTGTGTTGGAATCTTTTATTCATCCAATTCGCGACGTTATTTGGACGGAAACCAGCAGTTTGGTATAAATTGATGATATTTTCATCCACATGCCATGCTACTAACCCATGTGCATCTCCACCTTGGCGGATTAACCCTTGGTTAAAGCCACTTTGTTGAACATTTTCAAATAAGAAATATTCTGTTCCGTTAGAACCTGGAACCGCCATTTTTACGATTCCATTGTCGTCATCCGCTTGATCAATGGAAGGTAAGGTAATTTTCTGAACTCCATCATCTGGTTTCACTTCGATTGGATTCACCCAACCTAAGAAAATTTTAGAGAATGGGTCAAAATGAGTAGGAGAGTTACCGTTGTATTGGAGTGCATCAGGGTAACGCATCCAAGATCCACCCGCCATCATTGAGTAGTTACCAACACCTTCAGAGTTATATGCTGTATCATAGAAATCTGGTAATCCCAACGCGTGACCAAATTCATGTGCGTATACACCAACCTGTGCAGGGTATGGTCCTGTCACAGATGCTTCATCATATTCGCCAGTTGCCGCGTTAAATCCGGCTACATTTCCACCAATCGCTGGTTGGATATTGTAATTGTTAACAATTACGCCATCATAGGTCATTGCTTCATCTTCCGTCTTCGCAATCCATTCGTCTTGGCTCATGCCTTCATAGACATCAGCTGGTATACCCGTTTCATAGTATTTACCATAATAAAGAGCACTTAATAGATTCCATTTATGGGACCAGAATTGAGCAGGATCACGACTCCATTCCGCTCCAGTTCCTTCGTGAACGATAAAAATGTTCGGAACTTCTCCATTTTCAGCGTATTTAGAGAAATCAATTTGATCATCAGCTGCCTTCAAAAGGTCACGAACAAACTCACCCGTATGTGCATCGCCATTTACGTTACCAAGAACATACCTTCCATTTTCAGCATATGTTCCTTCTTGATCGAGGTAATAAGATGCTCCTTTAGGTAGTTCCACCCAAGCAAACTCAGTATTTTCATGTCTCATTAAGTGCGTTTTTCCATAACTTGATTCTTGATAGGCGTTTTGCATGGTACGATCCTTAGGTACGTTGGGACCGTCGTATTCTTTAAAAACATCAAGTTCATACGGATTGTATTCGGTTCCAAAAATAAGATCCTCATAATATTTGGCAGGAACCTGGCCATCAAGATCACCAATCGGTTCATCTCCATCTTTATACTTTGCGAGAATTACCAAAACTGGAATATCCCCTGTGGCTTCTTTGTAAGCTACATGATTATCACCAGGTTGTTGAAACTTCTTGCCGTTATTCGCGATTTTTTCAGCTGGGTCCACTTTTGACACATCAAATCCTAACTCTTTCGCCTTGTCTGCTAGTTCTGGAGTCGCAGCAACATATTTCGCAAGACTTAAGTCATACTTGCTAGTTTCAACCGAAGAGGACTCATCAAGTTGAAAACCTGTAAGCACAACACTCCCAGCTAAAGCAAGAGTAAGACCTGCTTTTGATAATACTTTTAACAAAAACATCACTCCTTTATGTATGCTAGAGAAAATATAACAGAATATTCGGAAATAAATAAGATTCGTTCGTCCTAACTATCCATGTGACCTAGTTCTCATTATTTATAAAATCGAGAAATAGTCCTAGGTTATAGTTAAAAAGACATGGATCTTTTTGAGTAATAATATTTAACGAAGTATCTAATTTTTGTTGGGGAAATGCAGGTGATTTTATTGCAAGAATAGAAATATGTATTACTGAAAGTATATTCCAAGGAGTTTTTTTATGAGAAACGAACAAGAGATGATGGAACTTATCCTGAATATCGCAAAGGAAGACGAACGTGTTCGGGCTGCCTACATGAACGGTTCAAGAACGAATCCAAATGTTCCAAAAGATATTTTTCAAGATTACGACATTGTATATGTAGTTACTAATACTCATTCTTTTATAGAGGATGATCACTGGATGAATAATTTTGGAGAATTACTCATGTTACAGGAGCCTGATAAAAATGACAAATTATGCGGAGCTAATTTAGATTTTGCTCACTCTTACGGTTATTTGATGCTTTTCAAAGACGGAAATCGAATTGATCTTCACATTGAAACAATAGAAAGAATGCTTGAAGGTTATGGTAGTGATAAACTAACCGTTCCTTTAGTGGATAAAGACAATATCTTACCAACCATTCCTGCTCCAACAGATATTGATCATCAGGTCAATCAACCCACCGAAGCTATGTTTTTTAGCAGTTGCAATGATTTTTGGTGGTGTTTGCAAAATGTTGCGAAAGGAATTTGGCGTGACGAGTTACCATTTGCTAAGCAGATGTTTGAAATAGTGATTAGGCATCGCTTGGATGAAATGGTCGAATGGTGGATTGGGTGTAACACTGATTTTCAGGTTTCGGTTGGAAAAATGGGGAAGTATTTCAAAAGATATCTTCCAGTACCCTATTGGAAGCAGTACGAAAAAACATATTCAGATCATAACTATGAGCACTTTTGGGATTCTATATTTATCACTTGTCATTTATTTAGAACACTAGCAATTGAAGTGGCAGAACAGCTCTCGTTTACATATCCCATTGAGGATGACCAGGGTATGAGCGAGTATTTGAAGCATGTGAGACATTTACCGTCAGACGCCAAAGAAATTTATTAAAACCGGAAAGGGGAATGCCTTGTGTCAGAGACAATTTATGATCTTGAAGACGTAATGAAAATGTTAGATTCTTTACTACGAGAGCCCACTCATTTTTGGGATACTTTTTATACTGACAGAGAAAAAAGCATACCCTTCTTTGTAAACTCTCCTGATGAAAACTTAGTTTCATACTTCGATAGAAATTTCTTCTCTGGTGGCAAAGTTTTGGATTTAGGATGTGGGCCGGGTCGAAACGCAATTTACTTTGCTGCAAAAGGATGTACAGTTGATGCTGTCGATTTATCTGAAGAATCTCTCAAGTGGGCCGAAGAACGTGCTACTGAGAGTAAGTTACAAGTAAACTTCATTCATAAGAATATTTTTGATTTAGAGATTGAAAATGGGGCTTACGATATTGTATATGACTCAGGTTGCTTTCACCATATTGCTCCTCATCGAAGGATATCATACATAAATTTAGTGAAAAAGGCATTAAAACCTAATGGTTACTTTGCAATTACTTGCTTTGAGGAGGGCGGAGAATTTGGTGGTTCTAATATCTCCGATTGGGAGGTTTATAGATTACGCAGTCTAAAGGGTGGCTTAGGCTACACCCCTCAAAAGTTAAAGTCTGTTTTTAAAGAGTTTAAAGCTATCGAAATAAGAGAAATGAAGGTATTTGAACAGCCAGAAGAAGTTTTTGGTGTACCTGGTTTTTTAACAGCATTATTTCAAAAATAGTGAGGTTTTGAGGTTGATAAATAATCCATTATTAATGATGGTGTAAAAATAAAATGATAGAATAAATGAAATATATTTTGAATAAACCTTACTATCATTTAGATAAGATAATGAACTAAAGTTGAGGTATCTAAAAAAATGAATGTTGGATTAAAAAACAATGCCGAAAAATGTTATCAACTGGCTGAGCATAAAGCGGCTCAATATTTTCAAGAACTAGATCAAGATGTCAATGACAAAAGTTATATTCCAACACTAACAAAAGACTTCAAAACTTGGAAGCATCAGCATATTCATCGGTCGCCATTTCCTTTTCTGAAAGGGGCGAACAGACCATCTGATACAAAGGATTATCATAGTTATATAAAATGGCTAAATTACACTGGAAAATTAGATCATTACTTAGACAGAAGTATTTCATATATATTTATGAGAGATATGGGAAAAGATCTTTTAGCGTCTGATACTCAATCAAGGATTGATAACGTAGTTACTAGTCTGAAAGATCATTTACTTAAAACAGTATCAAAAGAAGAAAATGAAGGATTTGATTTCTTTAGTACGGTAGGATTATATAAATGGGGACAAAAGGAAGGTATTGAATCGTCGATTATTTGGTTGTTGGATAAATTAAAGACGGTGTCTTTAAATATTCCAGAGGGAATGGATGGAACCCATGCTCAGAGAAAATTACTCAAAATCATCGCTGGCGTCATTATTAATGAGATGGAGGAAATGGGGGAGGACCTCGCACAAGATGTACGCACCCAAAAACTAGATAAAGCCCTTCGACTAGGCTTTTCCTATGGTCTTACCTATCCATTTATTGATGACCTTTTGGATGCAAATATATTGTCTGACAAAGAACAGCGGCAATATTCCGAGATGATTCGTACAACACTACTTACTGAATCTGTACCTGAGTCAGGGAATTGGACAGGGAAAAATAAGAAATTACTTGAATTTGTTGAGGCTGAACTTTCAGAAGCCTTCCAGTATATTAAGAGTCAGCAACCCGCAGAGAAGTTGCACTCTTTTTTTGAACAGTCCTATGTATTTTTTAAATCACAAGAAATCGATCGTGATAAGGTACTTTCAAATGCAACATATACAAATGAAGATTTATATGTACCGATTATTATTAAATCATCTTCATCACGTTTGATTGTTCGTTCATTAATAAATGCTCCCGAAGATGAAGGTCAAGACAAACGGATTTTCTGTTACGGGATTTATAATCAACTTGCAGATGATTTTTCTGATATGTTTTCTGACATGAAGGACAGTGCTGTAACCCCTTATACGTATTATTTAACCTATCACAAAAAGCGAACCGACTTAATAAACCCATATGAATTATACTGGGCTGTCATTTCTTATCTAATCCATAACATATACAAATCTGATCCGAAAGCCTGTGACACTATTTTGAATCGAGCTATTAATGGATTGAAACGATTTAAAAAGCGGGTAGGAAACAAAGTGTATGAAGAAATAATGGGGACATTCGCTTCGGGTAATCCAGCCTTTAATCATATCGTTCAGAAAATGGTTCGAAAAGCAGAAGATGTCGATTTCTTTGATAAACTATTACGAGATCACATGGTTACGAACTTAAAAAAAGAACAGCAAGAAAAAGAAGACTTTACTGAACTAGTTGAAGAAGTGCGCACAAAGATAGATAACCTTATAGACATCCAACCACATAACACCCTTGTTTCACCAGTAATAAACGCTGCAAATTATAGTCTGAACGGAGGCGGAAAAAGGCTGAGACCTATCGCAACTTGGATGATGGGTGTAAAAGAATATGGGTTAAAAGAAAGCACGATTATGCCATTGCTGAAGTCATTAGAGTATATGCATACGGCATCTTTAATCTATGATGATCTTCCATCACAGGATAATGCAGCCTTTCGACGTGGTCAAAAAACTGTGCATCAAGAATATAATACCGCCATTGCGGAATTAACGGGGCTCTTTCTGACTCAAAGGGCCACTTTCGAGCAAGCATCACTTGGTTTTGATCCAGAAAGAGTACTAAAATTGATTCAATACTCGACACAAAGTACGGAAGATATGTGCAAAGGTCAAGTTATGGATTTAAATTCCAAGGGAAAACAATTAACATTAGAAGAATTAAATCTGATGTGCCATTTAAAAACAGGGAAAGGTTTTGAGGCTGCTCTCATTATGCCTTCTATCCTCGCAAATGTGAACAACGAAAAAATTCAAGCTTTAAAAAAGTTTGCCTATCATGCTGGCATAGCCTTTCAAATTAAGGATGATTTGCTAGATGTTGAAGGAACATCCGAAATACTTGGAAAAAGGGTTGGTATTGACGCTCTTAACAATCAATCAACTTTTGTCACGGTCCTTGGTTTAGAGGGGGCTAAAAGAAAAATGTGGGAGCATTACTGTAAGGCGATGGAAACTTTGCAAGATCTTCAACTAAAAACTAGATTCTTACAACAAACATTAAATTATTTTGTACATAGAAACCATTAACAGGAAATGCCTGTCTCTAGATACTAACGTGTAGAGATAGGTTTTTTGTGTTTTTCTCTCATCTAGGTAAAAAGCACATTTTTGAGGTACAAGTTGAAAGGCATAAGCCTATGGAATAGGATGCTAGTAGGCTATGAATAAGGAGTGATTAACAGATGTATTATTACGACCCAAACGGGCAATTGCCGACATCACTACCATACCACACTGATTTAGAAGATTATTATGATTACGAAAGACAACTAGGCTCATTATTCCCATCTTTTGGAGGAGGTTCTATGGGACCTCCATTTGGACCACCTAGTCAAGGTCCAGGAGGAGGACCACCTTTCGGATTTCCTGGCCAAGGTCAAGGAGGAGGACCACCTTTTGGATTTCCTGGCCAAGGTCAGGGAGGAGCACCAACAGCACCGCCACCATCGTTTGTTCCAACTCAACAAGCTCAAACATTTGCTGTTGATCCTGGTAGCATAAGGAGATGTATGTTTAGATATACCTATGTATGGCTACGTGGGCCTGGACAATTCTGGTTCTACCCGACTTTTGTTGGCAGAAGATCTGTCTCTGGATTTAGATGGACTGGGTTCAATTGGGTGTATTTTGGAATTAGTTTAAGACAAATTCAATCATTTACCTGTTTTTAAAGAAAAATGGAGGAGAGCAGAGGAATTAACGATTGTTCCTAAACTCTCCTCTTTTAATTATAATAACTTTTTCACCATTACAATATGAGGTCCAATCGGTGGATAATCAAAAACTTCCCCATGTTGCTTGAAACCCAATCTTTCATAATACCCCTGAACATTCGTTCTACCCATGCACCATAAAAGTTCAATATCTTTTATTTGTAGAATACTTTCTGCATAATTCACTACTTCTCTTCCTGCTCCTCGCTTTCGAAATTCCCCAACTGTAGCCATAGCCCTTAGACGATATTGCTTTTCACTTGAAAATTCTGGGTTTAACATGGCACAAAATGATGCGGTGCTAATTAATCTCCCGTAATAAAATGCTCCAACATGGAAACTTCCATTTTCATGGTCTGATTCGTACATGCTAGCTTCCATTGGCTGATGTGGGCGTAAGATGCTGTGTCTCAATTCGTACGTCATTTCTGCTTCTATTTTCTTCACTTCAAGCATGTTTTTCCTCCGCTAATTAAAATAATGATATTTAATAAATTCTTTAATCTTGGAAAATCCCCTTCAATTTTTTGTAAGTTTTTGGGGATTAAGGAAAAGGGTATTATCATTTTTTATAGAATGTATGTTTTAGAGGAGGTATAGAATATGACAAGTGATATTCTGATAAACAATAAGAAAAGCTGGGATATCGTAGCACATCATTTTAACGGAAAGGATGCTCTTCCTAGCTATGGTCCGTTTTCACAAACAGAGAATGAACTGGGACTGTTTGATAATGTAACGCTTAGGAGAGTACTTGATATCGGCTGCGGAAGCGGACATTCATTAAAATACATGGCAGATAAAGGAGCTACTGAATTATGGGGAGTAGATTTGTCAGATGCCCAAATTACAACGGCCAACCATACATTGTCGGGTTTGGATCCTCACTTATTTTGTGCTCCAATGGAGAAGGATGTTGGCATACCAAAGGAATATTTTGATTTAGTTTATTCAATTTATGCAATCGGTTGGTCGACAGATTTATCAGAAACATTTAAATTAATCTATGACTATTTGTTATTTGGTGGTTATTTTATATTCAGTTGGGATCATCCATTATATCCTCATCTAAAAAGTGAAGATGGTCGTATTTATCTAGAAGGATCATACCAGAATGAAGGGTTTGTTAAATACAATAACTTTAAAGGTGAAGATGCGCCGATGGTAATACCTACAAGAAAAATGAGTACATATTTAAACGAATTAATTAAAGCAGGATTTACAATTGAGCAAGTAATCGAAAGTGATGTTTCATCAATATTTCGTTCAAGTGAAGAGGAGGTTTCTGACCGTTATTATTCGCTATACAAAGCACGAAAATTTCCTACGACGATGATCGTAAAAGCTCGAAAACTATAAAAGGAGTGTGCAAAATGAAGAAATTGAACCAAACACCGATAAAAAACATAATGGGAGGAGTGTTCATCCATGTTACAGATTTAAAAAAATCAGTTGAATGGTACAGTAAGATTTTAAGATTTGAACCAGATATTAATCGTGTCCAATCACCGGTTTATAACATTCCAATTAATGGAACAACGAGTTTAACCTTAGACGACCATGCATTTGACCCTACTTTCAATCATGAACCATCTCCAAATCCAATCTTTAATTTTCTAGTCGAAGACATTGATGTTGCTTATGATTTTATTAAATCATGTGATATCGAAATCGTAAGGGAAATTGAAAGAGTGGGGGAGAACTTTGCTTGGTTTAATTTCAAAGACCTCGATGGAAATGTCATAATGGCTTGTACGGGTTAACAATAACGATTCATATAATGGCATCTTGTCAATTTTTTCAGAGAACATATCTAATAGTGAGGGTACATATATGGGCTATGTTACTAGATTAAGAAAATTAATCGGTACTCAACCTATCATAACAGTAGGAGCTACAATTCTTGTGATTAATGATAAAAGAGAGCTTCTTTTTCAACATCGTTCGGACACATTGGATTGGGGATTACCGGGCGGATCTATGGAACTTGGGGAAGCAGTTGAAGAAGTTGCAACCCGTGAATTAAAAGAAGAAACTGGACTTATAGCAAATAAATTCAGATTAATTGGTGTCTTTTCTGGTCCCCGATATTATTTTCGTTATCCGAATGGGGATGAAACTTACAGTGTAATTAACTTATTTCATGCTTTTAATGTCAGTGGTAATTTAGAAATGAACGATGGAGAAAGTATAAATTTAGCGTTCTTTAACAAAGATAATCTTCCTACCAACATTGAAAAAAGAGCAAAGGCGCTAATCGAAGAAATCGGAGAGCGTTTGTGGGAATTAGAATGTTCGTTTGAAATTTAGGTTAGAATACATTACTTGCTGATATGGTTAGTATATGGATTAAAGATGTAAGAAAATGCCCAGATAAGCTCTGGGCATTTCACATTATTCGTATAGATCTTCTAATTCATCAATTAACTCACCAACATAAGCAACTGCTTTGCGGATTGCATCTGGTTTAGACATATCGACACCAGCATATTTCATGAGTTCAAGTGGCTTCATCGTACCACCAGCTTTTAATACTTCAATCCAACGATCAACTACTGGTTGTCCTTCTTCTTTGATTAATTGTGCTACAGCAGTAGAAGCTGTTAATCCAGCAGAGTACGTATATGGATATAGTCCCATATAATAATGTGGCTGACGCATCCATGTTAAGCTTGCTGCGTCGTCAATTTCCACCGTATCTCCCCAGAAAGATTTTAATACTTCACCTTTAATTGCACTTAAGGCAGGTGCTGTAATTGGTTTACCAGCTTCGGCTAATGCATAAACTCGACGTTGATATTCACCCTCAAGTAAATGAGTCACAAAGTTATGATAGTAAGTTCCTAACAATTGAAGGATTACCCAACGCTTCATTCTCTTATCATCTGTTTTCGATAATAGATGTTCCGCTAATAGTAACTCATTCATAGTTGATGGCGCCTCGATAAAGTAAGTGGATGGACGAGTGTTTCCAATACGTTGATGGCTATTTGCATGGTAAAAATGACCCGCATGCCCAAGTTCATGAGCTAAAATAAACGCACCACGCATTGTATCAGTCCAAGTGATTAAAATATAAGGATGTGCACCATATGGACTAGAACAGAATGCACCCGTAGATTTCCCAACGTTAGCAGGAAGGTCAACCCAACGTTCAGTAAGACCTTTTTCCATGATTGCACTGTATTCTGGGCCCATCAACTGTAGAGCTTCAAGAATTGTTTTTGATGCTTCTTCATAGGTTGTTTTTGGATTAAAATCAGGATCCATTGGTGCTTTTAAATCACTAAAGTGCATGTTGTCTAAGCCGAGAACGCGCTGCTTCAATTTCGCAAACTTTCTCATATGAGGTGCAAGTTCAGTTTGAATAACATCTAATTGATTATGGTACATGTCAAGTGTAACCTGTTGTGGATGCAAGAGCATATGAGTAACAGATTCATAGTTACGTAATTTTGATAATGCCACTTGTTTTTTTACTTCTGTTGCATAGGCAGCAGCAAACGTATTTTGATATTTCTTCAATGTTTCTGAAAAAGTATTAAATGCATTGCGTCTGACCGTTGGGTTTTCAGAAAGCTCATAGCGATCTTCAAATAAAGCAAAGGAAAGTGGCAGTTCATTACCATCCTCGTCCTTAAAAGAAGGAAAAGTCATATCAGATGCTTTGCTACGTTGATAAATCATATATGGTGCGTCGTGAACCTCGCCTAGAGCAGCTAGCGCTTCTTCCGTTTCAGGTGAAAGGGTATGTGGCTTTTTTTCCAAGATGAAGCTTAAGTTATTCTGAAATACTTCTAATTCTTTTTCTTCTATTATGTATTGTTCAATTGTTCCATCCGGTAATGCAAGTGTTTCAGACTCAATAAATGATAGCGCTGCACCAATTGCTGAAAAAAGAGACGAAACCCTTGCTGCATTTCCTTGATTCTCAGGGTTGGTGGCGTCCTCATTAAATCGTAAACTCGCATATGTACCTAGTAAAACCATTCGCTTTTGAAGTTCTTCTTTTGCAAGTAAACAATCTAGGAATGTTTTTGCACCGTTTCCTAATTGCCCTTTATATTTTGTGACAGTTGATACATCAGACTCAATCGAAGCTAATTCTTGTTCCCATTCTTCAACCGATTGAAACAAATCTTCAAGTCTCCAGGTTTGTTCAACAGGGACCTCAGCACGAGTTAATAGTTTTTCTTTAACCTTTGTCATAAATTTACCTCCTAAAAAGTATTTCGTTACTCTAAGTATTATTATATCTGAAAAGAGGGGGGATTAAATAGTATTTTCATAAAGTTTTTATGAAAAATTTAAATACATCTGATTATTTAGTCAAAGATACTACATTTTAATATACATACTAGAAATAATTACCACCGAAAGTCCCGGTCTAAATAAGTAACTAAGACTCATGACGCTGCAATTATTTGAATGGTAATATATTAGTAATTAATTTGTTTAGTAGCCGAATTAATTATTTTTTCATTAAAAAATGGAAGCGCATTCTGAAAGCGTTAACTGGATATGCGTTCCAAAATTATTCATTCTATAAACAATTCGATCAAGCAGGAAATGAACTTGAGAATAAATACCCCCAAAAAAACTATTAAAATTATTTGGAAGGGGAGTATTTTTCTATAAAACTCACTATTTTTATGTGAAAACTTTTATTTATTAGGGGAGGAAGTAAAATGGCATCAGTATCAAGGCAAATCAGAAAATCTTCAAAATTAAGAAAGAAACTATTAGCAAGTACACTTGCACTCTCAATTGTAGCTCCTACAATTGGTTTTGCAGATGAGCAAGGGTACACCGGCAATGAGGGAGAGGCTACACCGTATGACGGAAGAGGTGCAATCACAACCTATAAAATTGAAAAAGCTGAAGGTCAACCAGAAATTGAGGTAGCAACTCAAGATAGAATCCTAAAAATTAACGACAAGTATTATAGAGATGCAAATGGAGACCAAAGCTTAGATGTCTACGAGGACTGGAGAAAGCCGGTATCAGAACGTGTTGCTGATTTAATTAGTCAAATGAGTCTTGAGCAAAAGGCTGGGTTGATGTACATCGCTACACATACTCCAGAAGCAGATCCAGCAGATGGAAATTTTGTAACTCCGGAAAATAGTAAAATTGTTACTGATAAAAAATTGCGCCATGTTATTTATCGTTTGTCTCAAAACTTAGGGGATATCGCAAACTATAATAACCAAATGCAAAAATTAGCAGAAAATTTAGAGTTAGGGATCCCAGTTGTTATCACTTCAAATCCTAGAAACTCTGCATCTACCGATTATACAAATATCACCAATGTCCAAGATCAACACACATTCTGGCCAGGGACATTAGGTTTAGCTGCAGCGAGAGATGTAGAAGCTGTTGGTGAGTTCGCCGATATTGCCCGTCAAGAATGGAGAGCAGCAGGTATTCGTAAAGTGTATGGATATATGGCGGATGTTGCAACTGATCCACTATGGGCAAGAATTGAAGAAACATTCGGGGAAGATCCAAAAGTAGTTGGAGATATGAACTATGAAATTATTAGAGGATTCCAAGGTGAAGAACTTGGGAAAGACAGTGTTGCGATCACAGTAAAACATTTCCCTGGTGGCGGAGCTCGTGATGATGGACAAGATCCTCACTTTGAAAACGGTAGCTTTAACATTTATCCGACAGAGGGAAGTATGGAAAAGTATCACATTCCTCCGTTCCAAAGAGCGATTGAAGCAGGAGTTTCATCCGTAATGCCTTATTATGCATATCCAAGTAATGATAGTGCTGACCAGGGGTTACCACCTTATGTAAATCAAGAGGATCAGCAATTTGAAGAAGTGGGTATGACCTTAAATGAAGGGATAATCCGTTACCTCCGTGAAGGCCTTGGTTTCAAAGGTTATGTTAACTCTGACTCTGGAGCAGTTGCAGGTAGTGCATGGGGATACAATGATAAAACAGCAGCAGAAAAAGTTGCAAAAGCTGTAAATGCTGGTACCAATATTATTTCAGGGAGTGCAACACCAGAATACTTAATCGAGGCAGTTAACAATGGCCTGCTAGACATTGACAAAGTAAATGAATCATTAACTTATACTCTTTCTGAAATGATGACATTAGGACTGTTTGAAGATCCTTATGTAAATCCTGAAGAAGCGATTGCTTTGGCAAATGATGATGAACACAGAGCGTTAGCTTATGAAGCACATCAAAAATCAGTTGTTCTAATGCGTAATGATAAAGTAAAGGGTGAAAAATTATTACCTTTTACTGAAGAAAAATTAGAAACTGTTAAGCTTTATGTTGAAGGATTTGTTGGGGTTGCAGCTCCTAGAGGTAATGATAATCCTGAACAATATGTGATTGAGGAATCTAAAAAACAATCTGAAGGCTTTACTTCAGATTTAAAGCATACACTTAACGAAAAATTCCCTAACATTGAAATAGTGGATCGTGTTGAGGAAGCAACTCATGCATATGTATATGTGAAACCAACTCAATCGAACTGGGATAATAACCCACGAATTACGGTTGGTCCAGAAACAGGAATATCTGATATAGACCGAATTGTTGAGATTCAAAAAGCAGTTCCAACGATTACTGCTGTAAACTTTACGAACCAATGGCTAATTAATAAGCTTGAACCAAAAGCAGCTGCATTTATTGGTACATTTGGTACTCAACAAGAAGCAGTATTTGATGTCATCACAGGAAAATTCAACCCAGTTGGTAAACTTCCGTTTGCAATTCCAGCTAGCGCAAAAGCCGTAGAACGAGAAGTAGGTGACGTTCCAAGCTTTGCACCTGAAGAATATAAACATTTTACTTATAAAACTAAAGCGGGTGTCAAATACGAATACGGATTTGGACTATCTTACGAAAAAGAGAAGTCTAATAAGGGTAAAAAGAAATAATGAAAGGAGAGCCGACCAAATATATGTTGGTCGGCTCAAATGAATTCTCCCTTATTCGAAAAACATCTATACAGTAACCTCACCGAAACCAACCTTTTTTCTTAAACCACACGAACATACCTATTCCAATTATTATCATAATTGCTTGAATTACAAAATACCCATATCTATATGTAAGTTCAGGCATATGACTAAAATTCATACCATAAATACCAGCTATAAAGGTTAACGGCATGAAAATTGTCGTTATAACCGTTAAAATGCGCATCACTTTATTGGTTTGATGGGAATTCAATGACAAATAGCTATCTCGTATATCCGCAGTAAGCTCTCGGCTCGCATCAATTTTTTCAGTTAGACGTAACAGGTGATCATGGATATCATGAAAATACTCAATTCGATGCTGCAATAAGTCAAGTCGATGCGAGTTGATAATTCGATATACCAAATCCCTCATTGGTATCACCGTATGACGTAAGGTAAGTAAATTATGACGCGTATCAAAAAGTTCATCTAGTAGCTCTTCCATCGATTTTTCATTTGAATTATCCTCAATATGATTTAAGGTATCTTCAAGTTGATACACAATAGGAAAATAATTATCAACCAGCTTATCAATGATATGATACAACACGAGAGAGGGGTCCCAATTCTCAATCATTTCAGTAACCATTAATCGATTCCACACATCATTTATTTCACCTAATTCTGATAAATGAAAGGTCACTATATATTCTTCGCCTAGAAACATATTGATTTCTTCTTTTTCTAGTGTTAATCGATGAAGACTGTGAGAAACAAAGAAGGTATTTTTTTCGTAAAAATCTAATTTAGGTCGTTGCAACACATGGATGCAGTCTTCTATAGCCAGTGGGTGAAATTGAAGTGTTTTTGACAATTCTTCAATTTCCGATTCTGTTGGTCTGTTAAAATCAATCCAATACCATTTACAATCTATATCCTTTATTTCTGTAATCGAGATATCAGTTAAACGTTCATTTTGATGACTAATTGCGAGAATGCGAATCATTAAATAACCTCATTTTAATTATAAAATCTTGTTTGTAAAGAATATTTTTGAAAAACATATAACTTATTTTTTCCAATTTTTGTAGTATAATGGAGTAATTCAAAGTAAAAAAGGGGAAGACATTATGAAATCTAGACCATTTGTGTTAGTAAGTATTGTACTTGCGATGCTTATCAGTGCTATGGATACGACAATCCTCCAAACAACTGCCCCTACAATTGCAGAAACACTAGGTGGATATAAGTTTTATGGGTGGATGTTTGCCATCTATGTTTTATTTTCTACTGTTTCCTTACCAATATTCGGGAAACTTGCCGATATTTATGGAAGGAAAAAAATTTTTAGTATTTCTATCATTCTATTTACAATCGGTTCATTACTTTGTGGATTAGCAGATTCGATGGTAGAACTAATCGTGTACCGTGGAATCCAGGGCTTAGGTGCTGGTGGAGTATCACCACTAACCATGATCATTGCCGGTGACCTTTATTCGATTGAAAAACGCGGAAAAATTCAAGGGTTCTTCTCAGCTATGTGGGGAGTTGCTGCTGTCATCGCACCGCTTGTCGGGGGCTATTTTGTAGAGACACTTTCATGGCGTTGGATATTTTTTATTAATATTCCAATTGGAATCATTGTCCTTTTATGTTTAATTCCTTACAAAGAAAACATTACTAAGGATAAAAATCCGCTTAATTATCTTAGCGCATTTCTTTTTACTGGAAGTATGCTGGCATTTTTAATGAACACCATTACAACTGAAAATCTTGTAATCTACAATATAATTGGGATCCTCTTTTTAATTGCATTTATATACGCCGAGAAAAAATCAGATAAACGCTTCATCCCAATTGAAATATTAAAGAATAAGAACATTTCTTGGTTGAATATTAATGGTTTTTTAATCTTTTTAAGTATTTTTGCGTTTTCTAACTATGTTCCATTGTTTATGCAGGAAGTTCAAGGGATTTCAATAACAGTTAGTGGACTCGTACTATTCGGAATGAGTGTTGCCTGGATGCTTGCATCTGTTCCGGCAGGAAACCTAATCTTAAAATATGGATATCGAAAAACAATCTTTCTAGGAAACGGCCTGCTCATATTATCCGCAGTTCTTGCATTTTTCATGAATAAAGACACAAGTTTCTGGTATATTTTCATGATTTTAACGATTCAAGGTTTCGCATTCGGAATAGTCGTTACAATCGGGACAATTGGATCACAAGAATTAGCAGAAGCTCATCAAAAGGGAATGTCAACAAGTCTTCAATTCTTTGCAAGAAACATTGGAACCACCTTTGGGGCAAGTATTATGGGAATGCTTATTACAAGTCAGGTTGATGTGGGAAAAGGAATGCATCATTTGATACTCTATATGTTAGTTTCAGTTACTCTTGCAACGATTATTAGCTTTTTGGTCAGCAATAAATTATATTCTCACAAACTAGAAAATCATTGAAACATCAAAAGCGGATGCTTTTGGTGTTTTTTTCTATAATAATATATGATTTTATTGTATGATTAAAATAATTCGGAATTTGAAATAATTTGTTGGTATACATTTTGGAGGCCCTTATGTTTAGAATTTTTTCGTATTTAAAACCCTATCGACTAGCCATTTCGGTTGCTCTTGTTTTGACTTTTGTTGAACTCACGGTGGAACTCTTGCAACCGCTTTTAATCGCAAAAGTGATTGATGATGGTATACTACAAAATGATCTTTCTGTTGTAATGAAGTGGGGAGGAATTATGGTCGGTATCTCGCTTCTTGCGTTTTTATCCGGTATTACAAATTCCTTTTTTGCATCACATGCCAGTCAAAGTTTTGCTTTTGACATTCGAAAAGAATTGTTTGGGAAAATTCAATCCTTCTCTTTTGCAAATCTTCAAAAATTTGATACAGCAACATTAATTACGAGAATGACCAATGATGTCACCCAGTTACAAAATACCGTATTTATGAGTCTTCGAATCGCCATTCGGGCACCGATGCTCATCATTTTTGGAATGGTTATGGCATTCCTCGTAAATGCCAAGCTATCGATGATGCTAATATTAACAATCCCTTTTTTAATATTATTTCTTATTTTTGTAATGACAAAAGCAAGAAGGCTATTTCAATCTGTTCAACAAAAACTAGATACAGTCAATGAAGTGATGAGGGAAAACCTATCGGGGATGCGACTTATCAAAGCGTTTGTGCGATGGAAACATGAAACATTCCGTTTCATACATGCCAATGAAGACTTAAAGAAAAAAACGATAACATCGCTTCGCCTTATTGAATTGACAATGCCGGTACTTTTGCTCTTGATGAATGGCAGCATCATTGCGATTCTATGGTTTGGAAGTATAGATGTGAGTAAAGGGAATGTTCAAGTTGGGGAAGTTGTTGCAGTCATCAATTATACGACAAGGATTACCGGTGCACTTGGTGTATTTTCATGGATTATCATGCATTTTTCAAGAGCAAAAGCTTCATCTGAACGTGTCATTGATGTATTAGATACTGAAGTTGACTTAATAGAGTCAACAAAGAATGTTAAAAGTATGAAATATCCGGAAGGTAGCATTCAATTTTCTCATGTTGATTTCAAGTATCCTGGAACAAGCGTGAAGGTTTTACATGATATTTCTTTCTTAATTAAGCCAGGTGAAATAGTCTCAATCCTTGGTGCAACCGGTTCAGGTAAGACATCCTTATTTCAATTAATTCCACGATTATATGATGTGATTCATGGAAGTGTTGAGATTGACGGGATAGATGTGAAGAATCGAAAACTTGATGAATTGAGAAAACAAATTGGCTATGTTCCTCAAGAGGCATTGTTGTTCACGGGAACGATCAAAGAGAATATACGCTGGGGTAAACAGGATGCGACGATGGAAGAAATCATAGAAGCAGCAAAGGTGGCCCAAATTCATGAAACGATTGAAAAGCTTCCATTACAATACGATACCATCATTGGTCAAAAAGGAGTTAACTTATCTGGAGGACAAAAACAGCGTATATCAATTGCGAGAGCACTTGTTCGCAACCCTAAAATTCTGCTATTGGACGATAGTACAAGTGCATTAGATTTAAGAACAGAAGCCCAATTATTAACGGCATTGAAAGAATACACCTGTACAACATTGATCATTACTTCCAAGATTTACACAGCCATGGAAACTGATACGATTTTACTGCTGGAAGATGGAAGATTACTTGCCTCCGGAAACCATGAAGAGCTTTTACAAACCTCAGCTTTTTATCAAAAAGTCTTTGAAACACAGTTCGGAAAGGGGGGACAAGCCCATGTCAACGCGAATTAATCGCCTTAAACAAAATGATGGGAGTAAGCCACAACAGGCTAAGGACAGAATGGGTACTGTCAAAAGAATTTGGTCCTATTTGGCGGTCAATAATAAATTATTAATCGCTGTCTTAGCTATGGTAGTCGTGAGTTCAGGGCTTGGTCTCCTTGGTCCGTACTTGTTAGGTAAAGGAATTGACGAATATATCGTAACAAAAGACAATAATGGAATCCTCATTGTACTTCTTAGTTTAGGAATTGTGTATATTCTTCATTCCATTTCTCTGTGGTATCAAAACTATTGGATGGTAGGGATTGCTCAAAATACAGTCTTTTCTATGAGAACTGAGCTTTTCGAGCAGTTACATCGGTTACCCATTTACTTTTTTGATAAACGCCAACATGGGGAACTGATGAGCCGAATTACAAATGACATTGAAAATGTAAGCTCAACTTTGAATACGTCAGTCATTCAAATTTTTTCAAGTTTACTTACATTGGTTGGTACTATAGCGATAATGGTCTGGCTAAGCCCTCTGTTAACTCTGATTACGATGATAATCATCCCTATCATGTTCATCGGGATTAAGTGGATTACAAAACGAACAGGGAAGCTATTTAAGGAACAGCAACGTTATTTGGGAGAACTGAACGGTTATATCGAAGAAACGATTTCTGGTCAAAGAATTGTAAAAACTTTTTCACAAGAGGAAAAAGTGATCAATGAATTTTTAGAAAAGGGTGAAAAGCTAAAGAAAGCAGGCTATTATGCACAAGCTTATTCTGGTTTTATCCCGAAACTTATGAACGTATTAAATAATCTAAGCTTTGCAATCATTGCAGGGATTGGTGGGATACTTGCTTTAAATGGACATATCACCATCGGAACGATTGTCATTTTTGCAGAGTATTCGAGACAATTCACTCGTCCACTGAATGACTTAGCCAATCAATTCAATACATTACTATCCGCTATTGCAGGCGCTGAACGTGTATTTGATATTTTAGATGAAGAAGTAGAGGCTAAGGACGAAACCAATGCGAAAAACATGCATAAAATTCATGGTAAGGTCGAATTCAACCATGTTTCTTTTGCCTATGACAAGGGTGGCAATACAATTAAAGATGTATCATTTGAAGTAAAGGTAGGAGAATCAGTTGCCTTTGTTGGCCCAACGGGTGCTGGGAAAACAACGATTATTAATTTACTTTCCAGATTTTACGAACCGGACGAAGGCTCTATAAAAATTGATGGAGTTAATACCTCGTCCATGACAAGGGAAAGCCTTCGTCAAAATATGGGCTTTGTGCTTCAGGATGTTTATCTGTTCCAAGCCTCTATATTGGAAAATATTCGTTATGGGAAACTAGATGCAACGAACGAAGATGTAATAGAAGCTGCAAAATTGGCAAATGCACACTCGTTTATCATGAAACTTCCGAAACAGTATCATACGATTTTAAACCAAGATGGTAGTGGCATTAGTCAGGGACAGAAGCAGCTACTATCAATCGCAAGAGCCATTCTTGCAAGCCCGTCCATTCTTATCCTAGATGAAGCAACAAGTAGCATTGATACTGTCACAGAAATGAAAATCCAAGAAGCACTACAACGATTAATGAAGGGGAAGACAAGCTTCATCATTGCCCACCGCTTAAATACGATTGAAAGAGCAGACCAAATTATTGTTTTGAGAGACGGAGAAATCATCGAAAAAGGGGATCATCTCTCCCTTTTAGAGCAAAAAGGGTATTATCATAACCTCTATCATAGTCAATTTGAGAATCAGGTTATCTAAAACCAAAAATTACCTTTTATATTCTATAGGGCATCATCAAATGATAAACCTAAATAAGAATTAAGGGTGATGTTCATTCATGAGGCACTTTAAGGCTTTAGGAATCAAGTTTATCGTAATATCTATTGTACTCTTGTCCCTTTTTGGAATATTTAGAGGTGCTTCCTTTGGAGAAATTCTACTCATGAGTATACTTGTAACGGGGCTCGCATACGTCGTTGGAGATTTATTTACACTGCCGAGAGCGGGTAATACCGTTGCTACTATTGCTGATTTTGGCTTATCTTTCTTTGCAATTTGGATATTGAGCTACATGTTCATGGATAATACATCAGGGTTAATCACAGCCTCTCTTGTTGCGGCTGGTGTAATTGCTATAAGTGAAGTACTCTTCCATGCATATATGCAAAATAAGGTACTTAATGATGAGAAACAAGTGACAAGACCGCAAATTAGACCTAGCTTTCAAACTGAGTTTGCAGAGGAATATGACGAAGAAACGAAGGATCTGAAAAAGAAATAAAATGGATGGTCATGGCTAAATCAAAACTGATTTAGTCTTTTTTATTGTAGAAGGCTCTTTTCTATAAGATTGTTGCTTTTTGATATAAAATTGTAAACTTAGTTGATTGGAGCGTAAGGTGGCGACTCCAGCGGGGAAAAGCGTGAGATTTGAGACCCCGCAGGAGCAGCAGCGACTTGTTCAGTTGCAGCGGCTAGAAACTCGAGAAATTTCAACTCCTCCTTCAGAGGCAAATTACGCCTCTTTGTCGGAGTGGCCAAATTTTCTAATTTCTGTGCAAGCCGCCTCCACATCTCGTTAAGGAGGCTCAAGCCACGCCCGCGGAAAGCGTCCACCTGAAGCGGAAGTCAACGTTATAAAAAACAACAAAGTTTGCGAAAACGGCCTTTT
>Ga0182742_1002087_pt1 | contig 23151 bp, 21 predicted proteins | sample eDN5th37CBELigMG_FD_128880 | JGI IMG/M metagenome (GOLD analysis project Ga0182742, IMG submission 128880) | Enriched Miracle-Growth compost microbial communities from Emeryville, California, USA - eDNA 5th pass 37_C BE-Lig MG (version 2)... ... | reverse complement strand
GTAACGTTTCGCATCAATTTCAACATGCGTCGGCAGCTTCGCTTTTTGGATTTGAGCGGTTATGGCTGCAACTATTACTGTGGGACTAAACCGATTCCCGATGTCGTTTTGAATGACAAGTACCGGGCGGACGCCGCCTTGCTCTGAACCAACAACTGGGGATAGGTCCGCAAAATATACGTCACCACGTTTCACAATCAACGGATTATCCTCCGCTTACTAAACGTTCGACAGTGTGTTCTGCCTCGTACTCTGCCTGGAATGCTTCAGAGGCAATCGTCAGGTTGATCTTGGCCATTTCCATATATCCACGTCTCATGGATTCACGAATTTGTCTCTTTTTCCTGTCGCGCAGGTACATCTTTGTTGCTTGATAAATGAATTCACTTCGGTTTACGTTCTCCTGTTTAGCAAAGCCATCTAGTTCCATTAATAGGTTTTGCGGTAACCTTACCAGGATTTCAGTTGTTGCGCTGGATTCAGACACAAACATACACCTCCACCATCATCACTACATACCGTTTCACGTTTTTTTATTTTTCTTTACCATTTTTAATATTAACATTAATTTAGCCAGATGCAAAGATGCATTGGCAATTCTATTGTATTATCCACCAAGAAAATAATATTTTATGCACAGATTCCTTGATTTGTTATTTTAAGGAAACCTCATACACCTTAGTGAATGCCATGGAATAAAGACAGCTTTTGCTCCAATGGTACCACAAAGTGTCTTGTGCCTACCGCTTCGCTCAACTATTGATAGAACAAATAGGGTCTTTTAACCTAGATTTTTAGGAATCAAGGGGTTTCTCATATCGATAATTTGCCCATCTCTTTTATATACCCTTGGCACTCTCGAAGCAATGAGGCATGGTACCTCATAATTAATGGTCTCTAATTTACTGGCAATCTCATCAATTGGAATAGTTGATCCTTGCTGTTCCCCTATTAAGGTTACCACTGTCCCTACAGGTACTTGATAAGGGAGTTTAACCATCAATTGATCCATGCAGATTCGACCGACAATGGACGATCTGACCCCATTAACCAGCACTTCTTGCCCTTGTAATTTTCGAATCCACCCATCGGCATAACCAATCGGAATGGTCCCTATCCACTCTTCTTCAGCGGTTTCATAAGTTCCACCGTAACTAATTTTCTCCCCTTTATCTACTCTTTTCACTTGAGTAAACTTGGAATGAAGCGAAAATGCTTCTTTTAACGGAAAAGGCAACTCAGGTTTTATTTCTTGTGAAGGCGAAAGTCCATACATGATGATGCCTAGCCTGACAGCGTTAAAATGCGCCTCTCCATAGCGAAGCGCAGCAGCACTATTGCTACTGTGAATACACGCCGGTTTCGTTTGAAGACTTGCAACCATCTCCTTAAACCGCCCTAGTTGTTCACGAAAGTAGGAATCTGTTAATTCATCGGCTGTTGCAAAGTGAGTGAAGATGCCATCAAACAACAATCGTGAATCTGAGGCAATACTCTTTTCAACCATTAATAACTCTTCAATACTTCGAACCCCTATACGACCCATTCCTGTATCAATCTTAACATGTAGGGAAAGGGTTGCATTTGAATCAAGATATTCTTTAGCCTGTTCAAGCCATCCAGGTTCAAAAACAGTTAATGTGATATTTTCAGCAGAAGCGATGTTTACATCTTCCGGCCGACTTGCTCCAAGTACGAGAATTGGAGCAGAAATTCCTTTCCCTCTAAGAGAGAGTGCTTCATCCATAAATGCTACAGCCAGCATAGAAGCTCCTGCCTCTAGAGCCGCTTGGGCTACCTGGTAATCCCCATGTCCGTAAGCATTTGCTTTAACCACTCCGATGATTGCTACCTCTTTAGGGAGCCTTTTTCTAACTTCAGAAACATTTGCTACGATACAATCGAGGTTTACCTCTACCCAAGTATCTCGATAAAAAAAAGCCTGTTCAATCACGAAAATACACTTCCTTATTCTTCGTCCGATTGCTTATCTGTAATATTATCGAACCACGAAGTAGGAATGTCAAATGCATACTCCAACATTTTGTCCAAAGAGAAAAATTTTAGCAGGAATTCACGTAAACAATGTAGCTATTATCATTTATTCTCTAACTGCCCTAAATTATTCTTACTTTATCATCAAAAAAACAGGCCCATTGTATGAGCCTGTTATTAGTAGATTATTTAATCACATCACCTTGAACGGATTTTGCTACCATGACCATTTCCTCTGGAGTCAAATCAGAAGATGCTAGCATATACTCCACGCCTAGGTGTGTCCAGCGAATACTGTTGTCTGACTGCGCCCCGATTGTAAACCCTAGGTCAACCGGATTTCCATCCATTGAAACTGGATTTGCACCGTCGCTCATCACTCCTGCCTTTTCTTGAACAAGTGTATAGGATTTTTCCCCATCAAAAGTTAGGACAATTCGCTTTCCATTTTCAGTTTTCATTTCTCGCTCATCAGACAACTTCACTCCTGGAATTTCCGCTAGAGGATACTTTACTGTGAACTGATCATCCTCCCCGTCAGCCATAACAGGAACTTCTAATTGGGAAGCCGTCATATTTTTCTTCATATCAAAAGCATCATCATCAAAACTTGCATCGAATTCCACATCGGAGAATTCAACTGTAACAAGGGCATTTCTGTCCGTATCCATGACTTTCACACTTGCTGGGGTTAAATCTTTCTTATTCAATTTAATTTCTTGGATTGGAAGCATCTGATTGTTTTGATATCGAGTTTTTGTTTCAAAGACATAATGTTTTTCTGTTTCCGTGTACTTTGCTTCTTTATCCTCAAGAATGTCATTTACTAAGGATTCATATAAATAAGCCTGACTGCTATTTTGCGGCCAACTACTTTGGAATCGGAAACTCTTATTTAACGCTGGAGTTAAGACAAATACTCCCTCATCATTTCGTAAAATCATCTGACTTTGATCTTTTTCAGCATTTTTTAAGTTTACCCGATAATAGGATGGGTCTTTATGCCAAATTTCAACTTCATACACCTGTGGATCTGTCCCCATTTGGAGGGTCATCTTTGCATTCGCCTTGTAGCTCTTCAACTCTGATAAGTTCTTATCAAGGTCCTTAACCACTGTTTCCTGTGATTTAGCACCACATGCAGCTAAAACGAATAAAACCATCACTCCAGCGAGAAACAGCCAAAACTTTTTCTTCATTCCTTCAACCCCTTTTTAGTCTGAATTCAACGTGGAAAGGGAAAGAAAAGACAGTCTACAGCCATATTCCCGCCGCTAAGGTCTTTCTCCCCTGTTGCACTATGAATATATGAGACAACCTTAGGGTTTATGACCAAGCTTTCTGAAAGCCTGTATTATTTTTTTAACTTCTTTTCAAATACTTTGTTGCATTTCATGAGTAAAGTCCGTTAATCTGAGGTCTTTCTGAGCTACAAAAGAAATGGCGTGTGCAAACTAATTGAAAAGCTAATAATGAACAGTTCTAACATTACTAAGTTAATAGGAATTTTTACAACCATCCTATCTAAAATTTTCAATGATTACCTGAGCAGCAGCGTACTCACGGGTATGGGTGATGGAAAGGTGAACTCCATCGACAAATGGTTTTACCACGAAGGGCTTGCCGTTCATATCTGTTTGAATTTCAATATCTAGAAATGATAATTCCTTGCCAATCCCTGTACCATTCGCTTTTGAGAAAGCTTCTTTGGCAGCAAAGCGCCCAGCAAGGTACTCAATCTTCCTTCTATGCTTTAATCTTAAAAAAATCTCCTTCTCATGCTGTGTTAAAATCCGCTCTGGAAATCGCTTTTGTTTTTCTAGTAATGCTTCAATCCGGCTTAGTTCAACAACATCCAGACCAATTCCTGCAATCATACCTTCAGCCACCTTCTAATAAATTGATAAAGTCACTAGCCTGTACATGTGAGCTAGACACTCACAGTAGACAACAAACCAAAATGCAACTTATACTTCTTCTATAAGTAATCATAAAAACAAACGTCCAAGGTATTTCATAAGATAAGAATTTATAGGAGGTATTTTATGTTCGTCCGAACCGAGAGCTTTCGAGAGTTTATTCGTTTCTATCCCCTCATCACTTTGATTCTCATCATACATCTACTAGTATATTTAGCAACAACCCTGCCACTTTTACCAAGCAGAGAGATCTTCACTTTATTAGCAGGAGTTAATTTATACATCTTAGAAGGGGAATTCTGGAGAATCCTCACTCCTATCTTTGTCCACTCCGGCTTTGCACATCTACTTTTTAACAGTTTTTCCTTAATTCTTTTCGGACCTGCTTTAGAAAGAATCCTAGGTAAAGCTAAATTTCTATTGGTCTATTTATTGACAGGAATTGCTGCCAATGTAGCAACCCTTTTACTAGAACCACCGACATACACCCATGTAGGATCTAGTGGCGCTATTTTTGGTTTATTTGGTTTTTACCTTGCAATCAGTATGTTTCGAAAAGATTTACTTTCAAAAGAAAACTCGCAAATTATTATCACCATTGCAGTTATTGGAGTCATCATGACATTTTTCCAAGCAAACATCAATATTACCGCACACATTTTTGGATTAATTGCTGGTTTCTTTACAGGACGGGTGCTTTTACTTAAACAGTAGATGGGAATGGGGAAGCTCTTTTCTGTATCTGAAATTAGCTAAGGACCCTTATAAAAAGCGCCGATAACGGCGCTTTTTTTGAATTATTTTTTATGATGGGCATCTCGAGAAAACCATTGATACATGTTATTCACATCTCTGTCTTCTAGGTCTTTCACTCGTCCGCCCGAACCACTATGTCCAGATTTCACCACAGCCTCAATGGTAGCAAGCCTCTTTTTCTTTTGATAAAAACTTTTCCGTGCTGTCAGTGACTGAACCTTTTCTTTTCTCATAAGGACTGTATTCTTCACAAACGTCCGGTACCTTAAGACTAGGAAATCTTTCTCTATCGCCCAGCCTGCATCTTTATACTTTAAAGCTGACCAGATGAGTGATGGTAGAATAAATAACAACGAAATATAACCCCAAGGTCTAAAAAAGTAACTAACCGTTATCGCTACAGGGACGACGATCACAACACCCCTTACTAAGTAACGACTAAGGGCACGAGGCGGAAGTTTATTGAACTTTGGTCTAAAAGGATAATCCTCTAAAAAGGGCTCAAGTGTTTTTGCGATATCCTGTTTTTTTATAAGTGGGAGCACTAGTACTTTTGAACCTTCTTCATTTAACGCTGAACCACCAGCACTTTCTATATATACAGCTCCCCTCCCCAAGGGTTGCCTCAGCACGTTCTCACTTATACGGATAGCCTGAATTCGTTTTAACGGAATGGTCATTTGCCGCTTTTCTAATAACCCTCTTGTAATGATAAGATCTTGGTCCACTTTTTTAAGCGTGAAATTCGCATATTTAACCATCATTCCAATAACAGAAATCACCCAAGCCAGCAAGAATCCAAGAAAAACTACAATGCTTACGAAAATGACTCCATTTGCGATGAAATGTTCTACTTCTTTATAGACTTTTTCATGAGGAATGATCTCCTCAAATTGAAAAAAGAAGGCAACAAAAGCTGAGATCACTACACCAACACCACCGGAGGTTGAAGCAAGTAGCAGTAAGTCACCCAAGGAGAGCCGATAAATGATCGATTCAGAAATCGGAATCACTTCTTCCTCGAATTCATCTCTTCGCTTCGAATTTTTTACAGATACTAAGAAATCATGGATTTGCCTTGCTTCTTCTTTCTTTATTGCTGTTAAGACTGCTTCTGCATTCTCTGTTTTAGACCCCCCCGCAGTTTCCACCTTCATTTTTACAAGACCAAAAGCGCGCTGTAGAATTCCTTCTGTTATATCTAAGCTCTGAATCCGCTCAAACGGGATATAGCGTTTTTTCCGGACAAAGAGTCCATGTTCAATCCTTAACTCCCCTTCTTCGACTCGATAAGTAAAGCGATACCATGATAAAACCCCTGTCAGGAGGACAAGTACAAGACCCCCACCGACGGCAATGTAATAGAACACAATTTCATTGCCTCTACTCCCAAAGACAGTAAAGAATAGAATGGGGACAATCAATTCTTTTAACTGTCGGAGCATATTGATCATTGCGGCAATCGGATGCAATCTTTTCGGGTCAGACATCTTCATCTGCCACCCTTGCCAACCGTGAGATTGATCGTCGTAACTCTTCTGCTTCGTCCATTTCAAGAGCAGGAATTTCATGAACGGTGGCAGCTGTTGAGATCATCACCGTGGAAAGCTGGTATTTCCGCAATAACGGCCCTTGCTGAGTATCAACATGTTGGACCCTTACCATTGGAATAAGCGTTCTTTTCATAATAAAAACACCGCGCTGAAGTTCAATTTCCTGCTCTCTTACTTCATATCGCCACCGTTTCCAGCGTAACTTTGGAAAGAAAAAAGTAATTAGATAGCTAAAAATTACAATGAGGATAATCAAGGCTGTAATTATCCAGACTGGCCAGTCGAAAAGTACCCCCAACGTGACAAGGCCCCCCCCTATTATCCAACTAAACAAAGACGTGATAACGCCAGAAATTCGCCATACCACCAACGCTCGGTTTGAAATTCTTGTTTGCGGCTCAGGAACCATAAACACATTCCTCCTGATCTCCCATTTTGTATGTTTCTATTAGTATACATGTAATTGGGGGAAATGGGGATGAAGAGGAACATCCTGTTGTTAGCATAGGGTTAAGTCTTCGCTACATGTTCTCCCGGTCATTTCTCTATACCGACTGAATGTGCAGAAACTTACGTATTTCCGTTTCCTATATACACCCGCACCCATTTCACCCTCTTATCCGAAAACTAGCTTGATCAATCATGCTAATCTCTGGCCTACTTTTTAGATCATTAGCAAGTTGGAACAAGGCCTCATCCTTTCGTTTTGCTTCAATCATACAGTGAATTTCGGGAACAGTACCCCGTACTTTTTGTAAAAAAGTCATAAACATGTCAGGATCAATATGGTCAGCATGAGCACGGAAGTCCTTCTCAGACCTTGGGCTAGAGATATGCATTTTGATTGGAAGCGCCGAGTGGCTCCAGGTACCGACCACACGCTCCCAATTACTTTCCCAATCTTCTTCATTCTCGTTGTTAGCAAGATGATGATGGTAATCAAAAACAAGAGGAATACCCAACTTCTCACAGAGATACAACGTATCATGAATGGTAAAAGTAGTATCGTCATTCTCTAACATAATCAAATCTTGAAGATGGTGAGGGAGAAGTCCCCAGTTGTGGATGAATTGTTCAAGTGCTTTCTCCTTATCATCATACGCACCACCCACATGAAGAACACAGCGATGCTGTGGATTGATCTCCATTCCCTTTAAAAGGGCTTCATGCATAGCAAGTGTTCGAATTGAATTATTTAATGTATCCTTGCTTGTTGTATTTAAAAGAACAAAATGATCTGGATGAAAATCAATTCTCATGGGATTTGTATTTATGTACTCCGCTAAGTTCTTTAATGGCTCTTTTAAAGCTCTCATATACTTCCAGTCCGTTAGTTCAGGATGATTGGCAAGCGGAACTAATCGCGAGCTTAACCGAAAGAAGGAAATATCATTTGCACTATTATGCTTCAATAAACGTAAACAGTTTTCTAAGTTGGAAATTGCAATTCTTTCTAGTTTCCGTATGGCAGCCTCACGGTCATTTATGCTTTGAAATTGTTTAAAAGTCATGGTTTGTGAGGGTGAACAATTTTGAAGCTCAACACTCATTGCAACATACCCAAGTCTCACGATTGTCATGATTCGTTTCACCTCGAAGATTTTTCACAAGCTTATTTAAAAAGCCTCGCTATTATTTCGTAGTATGCCTTTAACACAACAGAATCATTAGAAAGACCCATACTCCCTGTTCACAACATAATTTGATCCCATTTCATTATGGTTTCTCTTGACCAGGTATCCCTTAAATATCATAGAACGTAAAAAAGAGAGCATTGAATGCTCTCTTTTTTTTGCGCTATTATCTTGACGAACGAGTAGGTTTGCCACCTGTTCTTTTCGTCGCTGTACGCGGTTTATAGTTCTTGTTGCGGTTATAATCGGAACTTCTTCTGCGATCCTGCTGCTTTTTGTCTCTTCCACGGTTTGGCAGAGGCTTTTCTTCTGTTAGTTTTACTGGTGTTGTATCAGGCTCTTTCGTTAACATCTTGAGTACGGATGCAACCACAGTAGTCGCATCATGCTCACGGAGTAATTCTTCCGCAGTCTGACGGTAAAATTGCAGATTATTGGATTCAATCGTCTGAACAATTTTATCAAGAACCGCTTTTTGTTGACCTTCAAGTGCTTGGTCAAGGGTCGGTGCTTGCATACGTTCCATGCGTTTCTTCGTTGTTCTCTCAACAACTGAAAGATAGGATTTTTCCCTTTGTGTTACAAATGTCATTGCCATCCCTTGCTTTCCAGCTCGGCCTGTTCGTCCAATACGGTGAACATAGCTTTCTGGATCTTGTGGAATGTCAAAGTTGTAAACATGTGTAACACCAGAAATGTCCAATCCACGCGCTGCAACATCTGTAGCGACAAGAACATCGATTGAACCTTCTTTAAACTTACGAAGGACAGACATTCTTTTAGCTTGAGATAGGTCGCCATGAATTCCTTCAGCTGTATAGCCACGAAGATTCAAAGCCTCAGCAAGCTCATCTACACGACGCTTTGTACGTCCAAAAACGATTGCAAGCTCTGGTGATTGGATATCCAGCAATCTTGTTAACACATCGAATTTATTCTTTTCCTGAACTTCAACGTAATATTGTTCAATCAATGGAACCGTCATTTCACGTGCTTTTACACGAATAACTTCAGGGTTTTTCATAAACCGTTCAGCAATTTTACGGATAGGACCAGGCATTGTTGCTGAGAACAATAAAGTTTGGCGCTCTTCAGGAACGCTAGCAAGGATACTTTCGATATCTTCAATGAAGCCCATATTCAGCATTTCATCTGCTTCGTCTAAAATAACTGTTTGGACATTCTCAAGATTAATCGTTTTTCTATTAATATGGTCAAGTAGTCGACCTGGAGTACCAACAATAATATGTGGTCCCTTTTTTAGAGCACGGATTTGACGGTTAATATCCTGCCCGCCATAAATCGCAAGAACGCCAAGACGTTTACCAGCACCAATTTTATAAAGCTCTTCAGAAACCTGTACAGCCAATTCACGAGTAGGGGCAATAATAATCCCTTGAATTTGACGACGCTCCTTCTCAATTTTATCAATGAGAGGAACACCAAATGCAGCTGTTTTCCCCGTACCAGTTTGTGCCTGACCAATTAAATCCTTATTTTGCAGACTCATTGGAATTGTTTCGGCCTGGATTGGTGTTGCTTCTTCAAAACCCATGTTTTTTAGTGACTTTAGTGTAGCTGGACTTATGCCCAATTCTTCAAACAATGTCAAATTTGTTCATTCTCCTTTTTTCTTGTTCAAATGATATATTTTTTAAGTGGCTGTTTAAGTTTATCTCAACTATTGCCTTATCTGGTAAATTCGTACACCTAGGTGGAGGATTTGGTGTAGTTCACTGCGAGAGTCCAAATGAGGCTGGTCGTCAGGAGTATCGCTCAGCTAGGAGCAAAAAAATACTCTCCATACGATTGAGCCTGCCATTTTACAGGATTTTCTTACGTAGACACTTGATGTTAATCTTACCACCTGATGGGAGTGAATGCAATCAATGCGTCCTTTAATATTGACAGACTTAATCTACGCTAGAACAATAAACCTTTTGCTGAAACTACGGCTCCCCCTGCATCTAGGTGGGATTTATACAAGTATTTTAAGTTAAATACCCTTAGTTATTTTTGGAATAAACAGCCATAAAACCCATTATTCTTTTATTTATTTTCTGATAAAAATCAACCAACTGCAATCGAAAAGCATCCTTTGCTTTTATAATTGTTCCCTATTCTCGTTCATTTCACACACGAAAATAAGCCTCTGCCAAACAAGGACAGAGACTTGGTTCTTACTACTTTTGCAAGAAAGTTACCACTTCTTCAAGCTTCATTCCACGAGAAGCCTTAACTAATACTAGTGTAGAATTTGGTCGAACTAACTGCTTAATTTTATTTGAAATCATTTCTTTATCCTCAAATGAAAAAACTCGATCTTCGCCTAGGACTTTTTTAGCTCCTTCTGCCATGTAAGCCCCTAGTTTTCCATATGTGAATACATAATCAATCTTGTTTGCATCTAAGGAAGCACCAATTTGATAATGATACTTTTCTTCAAGTGGGCCAAGCTCTAACATATCCCCTAACACGAGAATTTTCCTCTCATATCCATCGAGATTAGAAATAAGCTCAATTGCAGCCTTCATCGATGTGGGGCTCGCATTATAAGCGTCGTTGATAATATTGATTCCTGCCACTCCATCTACGAGTTCCATCCTCATATTGGTCAATTTCAGGCTTGCAAAGCCTTCGTTCATTTTTTCATAAGAAACGCCAAAGAACTCGGCAGCGAGCATTGAAGCTAAAGCATTTAAAACATTATGGGTTCCAAGAACAGGTAAGTCAAAAGAAACGCTACTTCGATTCGTCGTAAACGAATTGCCAGCCGAAGTTTGTGTAATTTCCACAGGATAAAGGTCATTCTGTGTGGATCTTCCAAATGTTCGCAACTTACCGTTCCCGTCATATGATGAAAGTCGCTCTTGTAGCAATGGTTCATCACCGTGGTACACGATTAGCCCCTCGTTTTGAAGACCAAGAATGATTTCAAGCTTTGCATCTGCAATGGCTTCTCTTGAACCCAGGTCAAGAAGGTGGGATTCTCCAATATTTGTGATGATGACTGCATCTGGCTGAGCTAGCCTAGATAAAAATTCAATTTCCCCTCTGCTACTCATTCCCATTTCTAATATGGCTATTTCTGTCTCTTCTTTCAAACGCAAAATAGTCAGCGGTAAACCTATATGGTTATTGAAATTCCCCTCTGTTTTTTGGACTTGAAATTCTTGTCCAAGTAGGCTCGCGACCATGTCCTTGGTGGTTGTTTTTCCGTTACTTCCAGTAATTCCAAGAACTTTTATATTTAACTGTTGACGATAATTCCTAGCAAGTTCTTGTAATGCGATTAATGTGTCTTCCACAATCAAGATTGGGAGATGAGTGGGAGGGTTCGGCACATCCTTTTGCCATAGAGCAGCAGCTGCTCCCTTATTAATTGCGTCCTCAACAAACCGGTGACCGTCGACGTTTTCCCCCTTAAATGGGATAAATAGATTCCCTTCGTCAATTTTACGGGTATCAATCGTCACACCTCGAACCGAGATATCTTTAATTGCGGAACCTTCAGTTTCGTGCTTAATCATGGCCGCAATTTCAGCTAGTGATTTTTGAATCACAAAATCTTCCTCCTAAAAAACTAATTTTAACTGCATGCACAAATGGAACACGGTTGAGGATTGCCGCTTCCTTACCGTGTTCTCTCATGGTTAAAATGTATATTTAATCTTTTGTTTTTCTTCGTGTCGGTCAATCGCTAACTGCACTAGTCTTTCAATCAGCTGTGGGTATTCAACACCGGTATGTTTCCACATCAGAGGAAACATACTGAATGGGGTAAATCCAGGCATTGTATTTACTTCATTAATCAAAAATTCTCCTTTAGCCGTAAGGAAGAAGTCTGCTCGCACTAAACCAGAACAGTCTAAAGCTTTATAAGCCTTTATGGCTAATTCCCGAAGTTCGATATACTGAGCTTCCGAAATCTCAGCTGGAATAATGAGGCCTGTATCCCCATCTTCATACTTGGCCTTATAATCATAAAACGCTTTTTTCGGAACAATTTCCCCTGGAACCGAACATTCTGCCTCATCATTGCCAAGTACCCCAATTTCAATTTCTCTTGCTGTAACTCCTTGTTCGACAATAATTTTACGGTCAAATTGGAAAGCTTCCTTAAAGGCTTCTTCTAGTTCTGAGCGATTCGTACACTTTGAAATTCCTACACTTGATCCAAGGTTTGCCGGCTTCACAAAGCAAGGGAACCCAATCTTTGTTTCAACCTGCTGGTAGGATACTTCTTGTTGTTTTTCCCATTCACTTCGAATGAAGGATACATAGTCAACTTGATTCAAGCCAGCTTGTGCAAATATATTCTTCATGATTACTTTATCCATGCCTGCAGCTGAAGCCAGAACACCGTTGCCGACATATGGAAGGTTAAGCAGCTCGAGCATCCCCTGAACTGTCCCATCCTCACCATTTGGACCATGCAATAAAGGGAAGATGACATCTAATCTTTCCTCTTCTGAGTTTGAGTTTAGGATAGCTGGACTAGATTCAGCTGTCCCTAAAGAAAGGGAAGAGCTTGAAAATTCTAATGCTGCCACATTTTCCGCTGGGCTATTTAGCTGTGGTCCCTTCATCCACTGTCCATCTTCCGAAATATAAATTGGATGTATTTCAAATTTTTCATAATCAATTGCTTTTGTAACAGCAAGTGCTGTCTGCATAGATACCTTATGTTCTGCTGATTTGCCACCGTAAAGCAAACCGATTTTAATCTTCATAACTCGAACCTCCAGTTTTTCAATCACTTTTTCTATTTTACCACTATCTCAATTAAGATAGGGATACATTCTTATTACAATTATCGATACCTATACTCGTTATTCTTCCCCTATTATCGTATGAACCATCAAGCTTGATTTACAACCAATGTTTTAGAATATCATAGCGGTTCCCCCTTCCACCAATTGAACATATCTTTTAAAAAGACTGATTTCAATCTATGGAAGTTGCAAAAATTCTAAAGCTGAATTCACTTAAAAATCACTAGTATTAGGTGATAGCTTATTATCAAAACCCTCTGTGGCTAAGAACCATGATTAAGCAACAAAGTTTGAGAAACGCAAAAAAAATAACGCTTAGACAGTGCCTAAGCGTTTCTTTCGCTGAACAATGATAACAGCTTGTTTTACTTTTTTCAGGACAGTGGGGTACTCTTTAGGCTAAGCTCCATTCTTTTAATTTTTTATCGAAGACAAGTTTGCCGTCAGGGGGATTGATTCCTGCTTGGACATACTCATCAAACATATCATCCATATTAGTAAAATCTCCAATAACCCAGAGAGGGATTTCTAGGCGATTGCGATTTTGCTCGACCTTTTTTAATGAGAAAACTGCCCCTTCTTTAAATACATTCGTTAAGGATTTTAATACCTCTTTGCCTACGGGTGGATACTCCCGCTTTCTCCGAAAACTAAGGAGGTTTTTCTCCGTTCGGACCCCCGTAAGTTTCCCTGAGATTACCAGACTAAGCATCCGATAAAAATCATTCATATTCCGGTAATATACCTTGCTAAACCAGCCATCATCATGTGACATATAAGCAAATCTATTTCCTAGTTGGTTATAGAACGGAAGCTTTAAATGGTGTTTCGTATGTCCTAGGTATAAAACTTCGGCAATTTCTTGAGCGGAGAGAACGTTCAGTCCTTCTATTTCTTCGAAGTCGATCCAACAAAAATCACCGTACCCTGCAATATTTTCCTCCATTAGCTTTTCAAGATCACCCTCCGAAACATAATAAAGCAATGTATGAATATTAAAATCTGCTTCATCAAATTGATGCTTCAAAAGTAGAATGTAATTTAGTGAATCAGACAAGGAGCGAGCAAATTCAAAGAACTCAATTCCAGAAGATAAAACGTATTGATCCCTGTCGTTTAAATGAATATATAAAAGTTCATGATTATTCGGATGATTTCTCTTCAAAAGTTATCCCCCTAGCCTTTCTTCATAACATTCTCAAGCTTGATGTTGACCCAAAGCACTTAATATTGTTGACAGGATAAAAATCCTTATTTCTATCTTATAGAACATCTCGATAAATCTATATATTGAATTATAGTATGATGTTACTTGTTATACATAGTAGGAGCGCCCTTTGTCCATAAAAGGCGCTCTATATTATCAAATTATGTATGCAAAATGCTTACGAAAAGTTATTTATAAAAAACATAACAAGAAAAATGAGGAAGGCATAAAAGGTGAGATGTAAAAGAACAGTTGCTAAAAATTCCTTTAATCTTTCAAGTGAAATGGTATTATTTTTTTTCACACGTGCTCTCATAAAATCCCCCTTGAGAAGTTTTATCCAAACCCACCAATATTTTCTTTTTATTATCATACCATATCTAACTGGGTTTGTATTAGAGCGGAACTGGAAAAGAGCGAACATTTGCAAAAAAATAAGCTAGGAGAATGTTCCTCCCCTTTTTTTAGGTTTATGAGAATAAACCTATTTCTATCTGCCTATATCAATTCCTTTTAATCCTCTCCTTCCGACAAATAGAAAATTGTCATATTTCCAGGGAAATTGGCCATTTATGTCTATTAGTCCATTTTCTCGTTCACTTCTTTATTTGCCAGCTTATTTAAGAAGGTTAAAGCATAATTAATTCAGCTATTTATATTTAAAAGCTTCAATTTGAATACTATCCAAATGAAGCTTTATAGTAATAGTTATTCACCGTTCTCAACAGATCCAGCCCTAAACTGATCTTCTTTATTTGCGTCTGCATAAAGCTTTCTTGCTGGAACTGCAATAGAAACTCCTTCGGTTTCAAGAATTTTCATTATTTCAAAGTTAATCTCTTCTTTTATCCGTAAGAACTCTCCCCACACAGTTGTCTTGGTAAAGAAGTAGAGGAATATTTCGTACCCATTTTCACTATATTTATCGAAGGTGATAAAGATTGTTTCTGAATCAATTTCCTCATGCTGAGTAACTAGATACTTTATTTGCTTTACGACATCCTCCAACTTTTCCCTCGGTGTGTCATAAGAAACTCTTAAATTAAAACTAATTTGCCGCTTCCCCATTTTACTCCAGTTTGTAATATTTTCATTGGCTAATGTTGAATTGGGGACCGTTACAAGTGCCTGCGCAAATGTTCGCACTTTTGTGCTACGAAAACTAATATCCTCTACCGTTCCCTCCACACTTGGAGTCATGATCCAATCCCCAATTGAGAAAGGTCTTTCTGAGATAATCACAACCCCTCCAACCAAGTTACCAAGGGCATCTTTAGCTGCTAGTGAAATCGCAAGACCGCCAATTCCTAAGCCTGCGACAAAACCGCTGATATTGTACCCAAACTCTTGAGCAATAATGCTGAAACAAATAGCGACAATAATCACTTTTAAAGCTTTAGATAAAAATGGAATAAGAATTTCATCTATTTCCATACTGTATTTATTGTTTAGTCTCTTAAAAAATATCGAGGATGAAGAAGATAAATTCACTAACCCCCAACCTATTAAAAAGATTAGTGAAGATCTAATCAAACTAAGATATAATGGGTTTTTTTCATTAAAATATGGAAGATAATCTGCCGAGAGAGAAACACCTAAAATTAGAAACACCCATTGTAAAGGTCTTTCGAAAGCTAGCATTACTTGTGAAAAGAAATCGCTAGGCGCTTTCTTCACCACCCAAAGTAAAAATTTAAAAACATACCTTGAAAAAATTTTTCTGAAAATCATAAATAAAATAAAGATCCCCATTGATATCCCTATATTTTCTAATACTTCATAAGAAATCCATGTCCCTAATATGAACATCCATTTCCCCCCTAATAAAATTCAACCCTATGCTATCCTACTCATAAAAAGATTCATTAAAAAGGACAAAATAGCAGGTTTGATTTACCATGTCAAAATGTGTTTTTTGTTGAAAATTGTTGATTTATTTCCCTCCGTTATATGCTACGATTAACTTTACTAATGGAGGTGTGAAATGGCCGATTTTAAACAAAGATTGAGCATGACAATAGGGTTAATTGTCGTTACTTTGTTTGTGCAACTCTTTCCAATAAATTCATTGTGGAGTGAGATTCTCCTTTCCTTTCTTGTTCTCTCCTTCTTTATTCCTTCTATATTAGAATACCGTAAGGTGAAAATTTTATCGGAAAAGAATCAACAATTAATCACTCACAACCAAGAACAACAAACAAAAATTGAACAATTAACAGAAAACAATTTGTCCCTACAAGGCTGTTTATCTAAATATAAAACTCTTTTAGAGGACCTAGATTCTATTGCCTTTACCTTCGATTTGAAAAATGACATATGGTCAATTTATTCTGGGAACAATAGGAAAACAGAGCAGAATAATATTCACGAAGGAATGTACATGATTGAAAAGAATGTCCACCCTGAAGATAGAGTGTATTTTATAAAAAAGACTAGCCAATGGCTTTCTGGGGAAGTTATGACCTTTGAATATCGGACTTTAGAGTCAAATGGAGAAGTGCAATGGAAAGAATTACGCCCAAATTCAATCGTAAATACTGTTGATGAGGTTGAAAGAATTTCCGGCATGATTATTGATATTACTGATAGGAAGAAACATGAAGAGAAGTTAGCTCAAATGGCCTTTTACGATACTCTAACACAATTGCCAAACCGATTAATGTTAAAAAACCATTTGAAAAAGGTCTTATCTCGTGCCAAACGTAAAAATCATGATTTTGCGATCATGTTTATTGATTTAGATGGGTTTAAACATATCAACGACACGCTTGGACACGATGTTGGAGATGCATTGCTAAAAGATGTAGCGATTCGCTTAACCTCTACTGTCCGAGAAGAAGATTTGGTATCTAGAATCGGTGGGGATGAGTTTATCATTGTCTTTGAGGAGACTAGTCAGGAAGAATTAGAGACGATTTCATCTCGACTTATTGATAGTATCGGTAACCCCTATTTCCTTGCTGATAAGGAGGCACATGTCACACCTAGTATTGGAATTGCCCTATTTCCGGAGCATGGAGTTGAGATTGATCTATTAGTGGATCATGCGGACAAGGCCATGTATGCTGCCAAAAACAATGGAAAAAGCACCTATCAATTTTACAGTCATGATCTGCAGTATGAAGAAGAATCTCATAGAGAATCTCTAATCGATAAGTTCAGGAAAATATTCCTAAAATAAAAAGGCATAGGAGGGTTAATCCCTCCTATGCCTTTTATCATTCTACCCGTTATTCCTTTAAGCCCATTTCTTGTTCAACAACCGCGACGATACGGTTAACATATTCTCTGCACTGATCCTCTGTCGGCGCTTCAGCCATTACTCTAACTAAAGGTTCTGTACCTGACGGACGAACGAGGATACGACCATTGCCGTTCATTTCTTCCTCTACCTGCTTGATTACTTCACTTACCTTCTCATTATCTGTCACGTGGTGTTTATCAACTACCCGAACATTCACTAGTACCTGAGGGAACTTTTTCATTTCAGCCGCAAGTTCAGATAATCTTTTTTCAGTTAACTTCATAATATTGACTAACTGCAGGCCTGTGAGTAGACCATCCCCAGTAGTATTGTAGTCAAGGAAGATAATATGACCTGATTGTTCTCCACCGAGATTATAGCCATTGCGCTTCATTTCTTCGACTACATAACGATCTCCAACTGCTGTAGGGATACTCTTTATTCCTTTTGATTCCAGCGCTTTATAAAAGCCCAAGTTGCTCATTACTGTTGAAACAACCGTATTCTGCTTCAAACGACTTTTTTCATTTAAATACTTTGCGCAGATATACATAATTTGATCCCCATCAACGACCTGTCCATTTTCGTCAATCGCAATGAGTCGGTCTCCATCTCCATCGAATGCTAGTCCAACATCCGCTCCCTTTTCTTTCACATACGCAGCAAGTACCTCAGGATGAGTAGACCCTACTCCATCATTGATGTTGAGACCATTAGGAGATGCTCCCATTGTCGAAATATCTGCGTCTAAATCAGCGAATAAATGCATGGCTAAAGATGATGTAGCACCATGAGCGCAGTCTAAAGCTACATGGATACCAGAGAAATCCTCATCAACTGTTTGCTTTAGATATTGTAAGTATTTTTGTCCGCCTTCAAAGTAATCATTTACTTGTCCTAAGTTGGCTCCAACAGGACGAGGTAACTGATCCTCTTCAAGGTCCATTAATCCTTCGATTTCTAGTTCTTGTGCGTCAGAAAGCTTATAGCCATCTGGTCCAAAAAACTTAATTCCATTATCTGCAACTGGATTATGAGAAGCAGAAATCATCACCCCTGCTTGGGCACCTAAAGCTTTCGTTAGATAAGAGACTCCAGGGGTAGAAATAACCCCAAGACGCATAACTTCCGCGCCAATCGATAATAGACCCGCTACTAATGCTCCCTCCAGCATATGTCCAGAAATTCGTGTATCACGACCAATTAATACTTTTGGTCTATCCTTGTCCTTTGTTAAGACATATCCACCAAATCTACCTAGTTTAAAAGCTAACTCAGGAGTTAGTTCACTATTTGCCACTCCGCGTACTCCATCAGTACCGAAATATTTTCCCATTCTATCAATCGCTCCTTATTTAACGGCCAGTACATTCAAGCCAGCCTTCTTCTCTATATCATTTGTATCCTAAGAAATAGAATTAGTCTTTTATGTTTCTTTTTTCGTAATAGAGATATTAGCCTTTTGTGATGCTAATTTCCAACTAATCTCATCTGGTGCTGAAACCTGGATATCCACACTATGCTCTCCTTCGACTAGACCCGATATATCGATTAGCAATTCGAAATTGGTAGGCTCCAATGACTCTACCAATTCAGTTTGTCCACTAGCCTGTACACTAGTCCGGCCATTAACCGGGTCGATGAATTCTATCTCTAGATCATCAGCCTGTCCCGAAACATTAATTGGGATATCAGAGATTGTTACCTCTTCCTGTTTTTTCACTTTAACCGTCAGCTTAGCTGTCTGAGGAGAAACCTCCACTACACCGTTTGAGATAATAATTGGGAGGGTTACTTCAGAGTCTTCAGTAATATTGCTGACATCAACCTCAACCCTGACTTTCTTCACATCAGCTAATATATCAGGGCTTGCTGTTATTGTAGCTTCCTCAACATCGGAAGTGATTGAATCAATTGTCACTCCTTCGGGCGGTGTACCTTTAGGAATTATATCGATCGGAACCTTTTTACTTGACCGTTCTACAGGAATTGTTACCTCAACCACTCTAGGTTCAACAATCACATCAAGCTTATTCATGTCCTTGTCCAATACAAGAACTTCAGCTCCCTGGGAGATGGCTTCTCGAGTTTTCTCCCCAATATTAACATTCGCTTTAACATAACTGATTCTATCAACTACATCTTTCGCTCCAGTTATCTTTACCTTTGCAGGTTTTATGCTGGCAGCCCCTGATATAAATCCATCGGCAATCATGGTTGAATTAAACTCAGCATCAACTGGATAATCTTTTGTTACACGCTCCTGAATTGAAACAGTGATGTTCGAAGGATCAATCGTTACGGTCAGCCGTTCAGAAATATCGCGGATATTAATTTGAATTTGATGTTCTCCCATTTCAAGTTCAGTTAAATCCACATACACTTCAAAATCCCTTAATGCTTTAGCTTGTTGTACGATATTCCTTGGCCCTTGAATCGTTACATCCACGGTTTCTGGTATTCCTGTAACAACCAAATTTTCCGAATCATAGTAACTTTTAACTGGTACATCAGAAATCAATTCAGTATTTTCATTTGAAGGGACGTTTATATTCCCCGGTTTATCCGGGTCTGTTTTTGGTACGGATGAAAATAATAAAAAAGCTAAAAGCAGAGCAACACCCCTAAGGAACCACGGGTTATCTAACCATTTATCCATTCTTCTTCACCCTCCAATTCCACCGGGTTGAAGTTGTACCATTGATCTTTGTAGATGACATTAATTCGTTTTGTAATAGCTCGGTTAACTGCTCCATACTTACATCCCGATATAACTCAGCATTTTTGGTAAGGGAAATATTTCCTGTCTCCTCTGAGACAATGACGGTGACACTATCTGTCACCTCACTGATTCCGAGTGCTGCCCGGTGCCGCGTACCCAGCTCCTTAGAAATAAAGGGACTTTCAGATAAGGGTAAATAGCAAGCGGCAGCAGCGACATGACCCTTTTGAATAACGACAGCCCCGTCATGAAGTGGGGTATTCGGTATAAAGATATTGATAAGCAATTCAGATGAAATCTTTGAATCAAGCTGAATTCCAGTTTCAATATAATCCCCCATTCCCGTTTCTCGTTCTATTGAAATAAGGGCCCCTATCCTTCGTTTAGCCATATAATCTGTTGCCTTGATGATGGCCTCGACCATTTTCTCTTCATTCTCTTCCTCGGTAGCAGCTGACCTTGAAAACAGACGACCTCTTCCCAATTGTTCAAGTGCCCGCCTAAATTCAGGCTGAAAGATAATAATAATAGCGAGAAAACCCCAGGTGATCGCTTGTTCCATGATCCACCCAAGTGTATTTAACCCAAACACATCACTGGTGAATTTAATGATTAAGATGACAAAGATTCCTTTTAATAGTTGTACTGCTTTCGTTCCTCGTATATATCCCATCGCCTTATATATGACAAACCAAACAAGGAGTATGTCAACAATATTGGCTAGATACTTTACTAAATCATAATCAGCAAATGGCATTGCCTTTCCTCCAAAAGTTTAGTTAGAACACGATGTACAGTTCAATGGATGTATCCAGATTATTTTTAACTTTACTATTATATCACATTAGAGGGGGTTTTTATGAATACTCTCAAAAAGCCATTAGAAAAGCGGAAACGCCCTATGCGTATGTCCTAAGCCCTCCAACTGAGATAAGGGCAACACGAAGCTCCAAAAGGAATATTCGATGTTGACCTATCGTAGGGCGGAGAGCAAAGAACATTTGCCGCCAGGGCGCTGAGCAGATCATTCTCTTAGTTAACACATATATACTTCTTTAGCTTTTTAAAAGAGAGGCACTCATTACTGGAGTGACTGTTCTTGTTCATCTTCTAGGTTTAATGTTTCTTGGGCTGTTGTTTTTATATGATACCAAATCCATTCAAAGAGTGCATCTACTTCCCTAATTTCTCCGGTAACATGCCCAGCGGAAGCCAAGTATTTCTCACCGTTAATAACTGTTACATCCCCTTGAACTTCACCCTCAATTTGCACCTTACCATTTCGAACAACGATGTCACCTGTAACAACTTCCCCTTCAGGAACAATTACCGTATTATTCTCAACAACTAAATTCGGTTGCTTTGAAAATGAGAATTGATCGTCTTGGTTCCAACTCGTAAAAAGACTTCCAGCCATAAGCACGATAAACAGTGATGCGGCGGCGAGCAATGGATGATGTTTCAACCATCGGCTCACTTCTATCTTTTTATCCTCCTTGGGGAGGTTCGCCATAATACCCATGGTAAAATTATCTGGTGCTTTAATATGTGCGGTACTTTGAACAAAGGCAATCGCCTTTTTTAATTCTTTAAAATGTTGTTCACAACTAGGACAGGTCCGCAAGTGATCCCTAAGTTCCTGTTCATTTTCTTTAGATATATCTTCATCTAGAAATTCATGCATATAAGCAATATATTTTTCTGGACAACTCACTTTCCTTCACCTCAGCTTTATAGATTCTTTAATCGTTTCCTAAGGTTTTCCCGTCCTCTGTGCATTCGGGTTTTTACAGTTCCTAATGGTAAATCTAAAATCTCACTAATTTCATTTAAAGAGAGCTCTTCGATGTATTTTAAGACGATTACAGCTCTATACTTTTCAGGTAGATTCGAAATTTCCTTTTGGACCACTTCCTGAAGCTCCATTCGAGCTAATTGGTCTTCAGGCATGTCTGTATCCGAAGCTATTTGAGAATACATGGTCAACCCTTCTGTTCCTGGTACCTCTGCATCAAGAAAGTAATCAGGTTTTTTCTTCCGAATACGGTCAATACATAAATTAGTCGCAATCCGATAAATCCAGGACGAGAACTTCTTACTTTGATTAAATCCGTGTATATTTATATATGCACGGATAAATGCCTCTTGTGCAACATCCTCTGCTTCATGACGGTTCCCGAGCATCCTGTAGCAGAGTTGAAAAATTTTATCTTTGTATAGTTCAACGATTTCTCCATAAGCATTTTGGTCACCTTTTAAAACTTGTTTAATCCGCGCATTAACGATTGTTTCCATTCTAAACCTCCGCTCTACTACCTGCGGCTATCCTAAATACGTACTGATAGCTAAAAAGGTTTCACTTTTAGAAACCTCAATATTAAACATTCTAACAAATTTTACAAACTTTTGTTTAAAAAGACTGGAAAAGGATATAAAATTAATAGACCAGCGAAAAGTGGTGAAGAGATATGAACCTCCCAATATTAAAGAGGGATATTGAAAACTGCCGAGAAGAAATGGTACAGTTAGCCTTAAATACTTCTATGAACGACCAGCGTGTGATTGAAGCAAGTAAAAAGCTTGACCATTTAATAAACTTGTATTTTAAAGTATCTTCTAAATGCTCTTAAATAGTGAAAAAGGAATGCAGTGGTTGAAATCAACCACTGCATTCCTTTTTAGCTTTCTCAGTTAAGCAAAGAAATTATAAAAAACGTCATAAATCATATCGATTCATGACGTTGTTAAAGTATGTAATTGGTGGAGCCTAGCGGGATCGAACCGCTGACCTCCTGCGTGCAAAGCAGGCGCTCTCCCAGCTGAGCTAAGGCCCCATAAACTAAAATGGAGCGGAAGACGGGATTCGAACCCGCGACCCCAACCTTGGCAAGGTTGTATTCTACCACTGAACTACTTCCGCATATAAAGGATTGTAGACTCAATAATTGTAATACAAAAAACCATAAAATTTGTAATTAGGAGTGAGCCATGAAGGACTCGAACCTTCGACCCTCTGATTAAAAGTCAGATGCTCTACCAACTGAGCTAATGGCTCAAAAATTGCCTCCGCAGAATTTGCAATGGCATAGATGATGTTCAAAAAATGGCTGGGCTAGCAGGATTCGAACCTACGAATGACGGAGTCAAAGTCCGTTGCCTTACCGCTTGGCTATAGCCCAAAGAACAAAATAAAAAGGACATTAATAGCTTGTCCAAGTTTACTTAAAACTATAATGGTGGAGGGGGACGGATTCGAACCGCCGAACCCGAAGGAGCGGATTTACAGTCCGCCGCGTTTAGCCACTTCGCTACCCCTCCAGAGAGTGCCGGCCAGAGGACTTGAACC
>Ga0182742_1002086_pt1 | contig 23155 bp, 19 predicted proteins | sample eDN5th37CBELigMG_FD_128880 | JGI IMG/M metagenome (GOLD analysis project Ga0182742, IMG submission 128880) | Enriched Miracle-Growth compost microbial communities from Emeryville, California, USA - eDNA 5th pass 37_C BE-Lig MG (version 2)... ... | reverse complement strand
TATGCCAAAAATAAAGAGAAAGAAGAAAACTAGAGCTAATATGATATATAATATTTTATAGCCCATCGTTTCACTACGTTTAAAATATTTAACTCCTAAATATAAGCCTGCTATTGAAAATAAAAATTTGATCATGCCATCAATAAGCGTAAATAACGCTAATGAAACGCCTGTTAATAAAGCATAAAAAATCGTCCAAAGCACTTTCGAAGTTCGTGTACCTTCCATAACGAGCGACTCCTTTTAAACGATTAACGTAAGCTCCTGACAGCTAGCTTGCGATCGTTAGCATTAAAAATATAATTTCCCGCTACAAGAACGTTTGCTCCTGCTTCCTTAACCATTTTTCCCGTTTGCTCATTAATGCCGCCATCTACTTGAATATCGATATGATTTAGCCCTCGAGCAGCGAGTATTTGTCGTAATTCCTTTATTTTTTCAACCGTATATGGAATAAATAATTGTCCACCAAAGCCAGGATTTACAGTCATAATAAGAATTAAATCAATATCATCTAATACCGGAATTAACGTTCTAATGTCTGTTCCAGGATTAAGTGCTACTCCAGCAGGTAACCCTTTATCTTTTATACTATAAATAGTACGGTGCAGATGGGTGCACGCCTCCTGATGAACCGTAATTCGATTAGCACCAGCAGCAATATATTCTGCTAGAAGCTTATCAGGATTTTGTACCATTAAATGAACATCAAACGTAAGCTTTGTTAATGGGCGTATAGCAGAGATGATAGGTGGTCCGAATGTTAAGTTAGGAACATAATGTCCATCCATTACATCGATATGAACCCAATCTCCTCCTATGCGTTCTATATCCTGTACATCAGCACCTAATGCGGCAAAATTAGCTGATAATATTGATGGTGCAATGATAGTCATAAATTAATACCTCCGTTTTTGTTCATTCATCTCATTTAAAAATAGTATGTAATGATCGTAACGACTTTGTTCTATTTCACCATTTGCGACGGCTTCACGAACAGCACAGCTAGGTTCCTGCACATGTGTGCAGCCTCTAAACTTACAATTTACAGCATGTTGACGAATCTCGATAAAGCCATAGCCTAAATCAGATATACCAAGTTCATTGAAATCTAACTGGCTAAAACCAGGAGTATCAGCTACATAGCCACCACCAATATCAATCAGCTCAACATGTCTTGTCGTATGCTTACCACGACCTAAGCGATTACTAATTTCATTTGTTTCAAGATTAATGCCTGGTACTAAAGCGTTAAGTAAAGAAGATTTTCCTACACCAGATTGGCCAGCAAAGACGGCAACCTTGTTTTGTAAAGCTTGATGTAAGTCTGTTAAGCCCTCCTCAGCCCTTGCACTTGTCCCAAACACCTCATAGCCTAGCTTCGTATATATGCGCTTTACTGCCTCTATACTTTGCAATGCTTCCTGACGAATAGATGGATCAAGATTATCATCACTAGACAAATCTTGCTTACTTAAACAGAGTAAAGGCTGGATCCCTGCGTGCTCAATATGAAGAATAAACTTGTCCAATAGCTGTAGGTTTAAGGTTGGCTCTGTAACTGAAAATACGAGCACAGCTACGTCTACATTAGCAACCTGTGGTCGAATTAATTCATTATGGCGAGGATTGATATCCATAATAAAGCCTTCATTATTTTCAGTCTCATAATAAGACACATAATCTCCAACTAAAGGGTTTATTTTTTTCATTTTAAAAACACCTCTAGCACGACATTGCACCGTGCTAGAGGATTTACGATTGTTAAGTGGCTGAACATAATAATAACCACTTAGTGCCTTAACGATGACACCTTCTAATAGTGTGACATCGTCAGGTAAACCAAGTATTATATCACGTTCATCAACATGCTTTGTTTTTGATTGCTTATGGGTTTTCTTGCTCATTACCGTTATTTTCCCCCGTGTTTTCCGATTCTGGCTCAGTCATTGTGGACTCATCATCTTCATCAGTTGGATCCAATATAGTTTGCTGCTCATCTAAATAGAATCCATCAGTATGACCAGAGGTTACCTCACTATATTCTACTACTTTAGAATCTACAAAAGAGCCATCACGATATACGTATACTTTAGCAGTCGTATCGGGACCTAATACAAGCGTAACCGGTATAGTTACTGTATTATTAATTTTTACTGGTTCAAGCTGAACATTTTCGCCACGTGCATCGCTATAATAAACTTTAATTTCACTTGTGGCATTCATATTCGCTGGTGAGATACGAACATTTAATTGATAAGTTTTAGCGTCCTTTGGATAGCCGGAGCTTACTTCTATATTAATACTCGTACCTTTAGGAATATCCGAATTAGGCAATGCATCGCCTTGACTGATAACAAAATCAGCTTCATGTAGATAGCTCGGAACATACTTAATATTGCTCTCTTCAAGTACAAGCTCATTAGCTATAATCCATGAGCGAACATCCTTTAATCGCATGTCTGTAAAATCTATCATCTTAACAGTTTCTGGACCTGCTGAAACAGTAAAGTTAATTTGCTGGGTATCAGTATTAATCTGTGTTCCCGCTGGTGGATCCTGCTCCAAAATCGTACCTACTTCTGAATCATCATTAATTTCAGTATACGTAATTTGTTCAGGTTTTACACCTAATGCACTTAAGGCATTTTGTGCACTTACTTTATCTGTTCCAATATAGCTAGGCATTTCCTTTAGCTCTGGTCCAGAGCTAACTGTTAACTTAATATAGTAACCTAGCTTAACTCGCATACTCATTTTAGATTGATCAATAACTACACCTTGCGGAACGGTTTTACTTGCTTCATAGATATGAGGGTATTCTACACTTAACCCTCTATCCTCTATTTCTTTAATTGCTTCTTCCAAAGTCATATTTACGACATAAGGAATCTCTACTTCTTCAGTATCTAGTTTATCTATTAGCTTAAAGAATCCAAAGATGAGAGCAGCCAAAAGTACAAGAGTTACAGACGCAATTGTAACGGGTTTCTTCCAGTTTGCTTTTTCCTGTAGCTCTTTCGTATTAAATTCATTTGTCTGATAATCACCCGTGTTCATATTTACAGGTTTCGTTGCCTGAAAACGTTCTGTATAGGAGCCTTTTAATGCAGGTAATACTTTAGTTTCCTCTAAATCGTCATCATAACGATTAGCAAATGTAATTTTCGGCTCATTTAAGCGAGATTGATCTAGGCAAGTAGATAAATCGTTCATCATATCTCGAGCTGAATCGTAGCGTTCACTAGGATTTTTACGCATTGAGCGTAAAATAATATTTTCCACAGATTGCGGAATATAAGGATTAATCGTTTTAGGATCAGCGAAGTCATCCTGTAAATGCTTTAATGCAATACTAATAGGACTTTCACCATGGAAAGGCAAGCTATTAGTTAACATTTGATATAGCACTATACCAAGTGAATATAAGTCAGATTTTTCTCCAGTATTTATTCCTTTAGCATGTTCTGGTGAAAAATAATGTACAGAACCAACAACAGAACCAGTATGAGTAATAGTAGATGATGTTACGGCTCTAGCAATACCGAAATCTGTTACTTTAATTCTTCCATTTGAACCGATTAATATATTATGTGGTTTAATATCACGATGAATAATATGATTTGCATGTGCATGATCAAGAGCATCTGCAATTTGATAAGCGATATTAACAGCTTGATCAACCTGCAGAGGTGCACTCTCTGTAATAAGCTCGTTTAGATTACGACCTTCAATATATTCCATGACGATATAATGTGTATCGTCTTCCTGTCCAACATCATATATACTTACAACATTCGGATGAGAAAGAGCAGCAGCAGATTGTGCTTCTCGTCTAAACCGACGAATAAACTCATCATCATTAACAAATTGCTGACGTAGCACCTTTATCGCAACTTTTCGATTTAATAATAAATCTTGAGCCTTGTATACAAGTGCCATGCCACCTCCGCCAACTCTAGATATTATCTCATAGCGTCCAGCTAAATCGTGTCCAATCACTGCGTCTCCTCCTCTCTAATCGTTGTATCCTTCATACATAAAACAAGTGTAATATTATCTTCTCCACCTGATTCTAGTGCATGCTGGATTAGTTGATCCGCTTTAGTTTCAAGACTAACCTCTTGATTTAAGACTTCTATAAACTGTTGCTCAGTTACACGATTTGATAAGCCATCGCTACAAAGTAATAAATAAGGCTTATCTCCCCATTGATATGAAGCTATATCAATTTCAACTTGATTATCAGTACCGATTGCTCGTGTTAATACATTTTTTCGAGGATGATGTTCGGCCTCTTCCTCTGTTATTTGTCCCGTTTGAATAAGAACATTTACTAATGAATGGTCATCAGTAAGACGTTGTACCTCTTGCTCTGAAATGAAATAAGCTCGACTATCTCCTACATGCCCAATAACAACTTGGTCTTTCCATATTAGAGCAGCAACTATAGTAGTCCCCATATTGTGATATTGCTCCATCTTTGAAGCTAATAAATATATGTCTTCATTAGCTTGACGAATGGCCGTTTTAACGATACGTTTTCCATCTTCAACTGTTAATTGCTCAAGTTCTTCATGCTGAGAAATTATTTTTCTAAAGGCTTCGACAGCTAGCTGACTTGCAACATCACCTGCTTGGTGACCTCCCATACCATCAGCTACAATTGCAAAATGGATATCATTATTTAATTTTCCAATTAGCATAGAATCTTCATTGACTTGACGTACTCTACCAATATCACTTCTACTTATCATTAACATTAGAGATCACCTCGGATTAGATTCCATATGTTTCGCACGCAGCTGTCCGCATGCTGCTGCAATATCATGTCCTTGCTCTCTACGAATAGTTACGTTAATGTTTTGTTTTTCTAAAGCACGTGCAAAAGCAAAAATATCTTCTTTAGGCGTTCTTACATAGTTACGTTCAGGTACGTGATTGACTGGAATTAAATTAACATGGCATAGCATGTCTTTAATTACAGATGCAAGCTCTTCGGCATGCTCAACCTGATCATTAACTCCACCGATAAGTGCGTATTCAAATGTAATTCTACGCCCAGTCTTAGCTTGGTAATACTTAATAGACTCGATAACATCATCAAACGGGAAACGTCGATTTACTGGCATTAGCTTTGATCTTAATTGATCGTTTGGTGCATGTATCGATAATGCTAAATTAATTTGTGTATTTTCATCAGCAAACTTATAGATGCTTGGTACTATACCCGAAGTGGATACAGTAATATGGCGTTGACCTATATTCAATCCCTTTGGATGAATCATCGTACGCAAAAATGCCATTGTTGCATCATAATTTTCAAATGGCTCTCCTGAGCCCATAATAACGATACTCGACACACGCTCATTTGTTGCATCAAGCATTTTTTGAGCTGTAACAACTTGAGCTACAATCTCACCTGCTGTTAGGTTGCGTTTAAGTCCACCTAAGGTTGAAGCACAAAACGTACAACCGATTCGACAGCCGACCTGAGTCGTCACACATATACTATTACCATAGCTATGACGCATAATAACTGTTTCAATTGCATGGTTGTCATTTAATCCGAATAAAAATTTAACCGTTCCATCTCTTGACTCAAAGCGAGTAATTTCACTTAACGTTAAAAATTGAAACGACTCATCTAGCTTTTCACGCAGCTTCTTTGATAAATTGGACATTTCTTCGAAGCTATTAACACGCTTAACATATGTCCAATCAAATATTTGCTCTGCACGAAAGACCGGCTCACCTTGCTCCTTAACCCATTCCTGCAGTTGTTCAAATGTATAATCATAAATAAAGGGTTTCATCTCATCACACCTATTTCCGTAAATTACATTGTATTGTCACTTTACTATATTAACATATTGCTACTTATCTCACCATCTTGACTAAATTTCTAGCGTTTAATTAATCTCGCAATAAAAAATCCATCGCTATTGGCTTGATGTGGTAGCAACTGAATATAGCCTTTAAATGACTCGTTAATGACACCAGCATGTCGTAGTCGATCGAGCAGCGAGTCATCCCAATTAGGATCTAATTGAAATTGTGGATGTGCAGCTAAAAATCGTTCTAACTGAAGTTCATTTTCTTGTTTTGCAAGCGTACATGTACTATACACTAAGCTACCTCCAGTTTTAACTAAACGACTTACTACATCTAACAAATTAGTTTGGATTTTAGCGATTTCTTCAATGTCTTGCTGCTGTTTAGTCCATTTTATTTCAGGCTTTCGCTTAATAACCCCTAATCCACTACATGGTGCATCAAGCAATACTGCATCAAACGATTCAGGCTCATAAGCACGATCTAACAAAGCAGCATCGCTTGCCGAAACCTCGATATTAAATAATCCTAACCGCTCTGCCTGCTGCTTTATTAACAATGCTTTATGCTCGTACAAATCATTGGCATAGATTGTCCCTTTGCCATGCATTCGTTCAGCAATATGCATAGCTTTTCCACCAGGAGCAGCACATGCATCTAGTACACGCATATTAGGCTTTGCAGCTAATACTTCAGCAACGAGCATAGAGCTTTCATCCTGTATAGAATAGTAGCCTTGATTAAATAATTCATTTGCAGCTAAATGACCGCCCTGCTCTACGACTAATCCATCAGCCGCAAGTAAAGAGGGCTTAGCAATAATCTGTTGCTCTGACAGCTTGTCAATAAGTACGGCTTGCTGTACTTTTGTTGTATTAACTCGAATTGAGCTATGAGGCGGAATATTACTGCTATGCAAGATTTGCTCAGCAAGTTCACTTCCGTATTCACTTACAAAGTGCTTTACAAGCCAAACAGGAAAGGAATAACGAATAGACAGCGTTTCAACTTCATTTTTCCCTTCAAGTTTATCTGGAATAAAGCTTTCCTGTTGACGAATAATATTTCGAAGTACACCATTTACCATACCAGAAATGCCTTGATGACCTTTTTTCTTAGCAATTTTAACAGCTTCATTTACAACTGCATGAGCAGGAATACGATCTAGCCAAATAATCTGATATACGCTTAGTCTTAAAAGCTGGTGCACCCATAGCTGTAGTTTTTTTACACCCTTAGCCACACATTGATTAAGAATATGATCAATAGTTAGCTTACGGCTAATTGTTCCGTATACTATTTCCGTTACTAATCCTGCATCAGCTCTAGTTAATGAGGCTTCCTGCAATGACTTATTAAGTTGTATATTACTAAAAGCTCCTGCTTCTTCAATTTTCACTAATACCTGTAGTGCGACTTGACGTGCAGAGCTTGATGTTACTTCTTTATGACTCATCACTTAGTCCTTCCTCAAAGGTACGACCAACAATTGCTCTAGCCCCTTGTATCCACTCCGAAACGGGCATCATACGTTTCCCAGCAGGCTGTATCGTCTTTAGTAGTAATTGTCCGTTACCTGTTTGTACAACAATGCCTTCATTTGAAGCTGATAAAATTGTTCCAGCTGTACTATTTTGTGCGATAGCTTTCTCATCTAATATAGAGGATTGCCATATTTTAAACACTTCACCATTTAAGTAGGTAAATGAGCCAGCCATTGGATATAGACCACGTATTTGGTTGAAAATGTCTCGTGCTGACTTTTTCCAATTAATTTTTTCATCCTCACGTGTCAAATTAGGGGCATATGTTGCTTCATCATGATTTTGTGACACAGCTTTTATCTCACCTGAAATTAGCTTGGGTACAGTTTCTAACAATAATGTAGCACCTAGTGTACTTAGCTTCTCAAAAATTGTACCAGCTGTATCCTCATCTGTAATTGGCAGCACAACTTTACTTAGCATATCACCTGTATCTAGTCCCTCAGCCATATACATGATTGTTACACCTGTTTCTGTTTCGCCATTAATAATTGAGCGTTGAATAGGAGCTCCACCACGATATTTAGGTAAAAGTGAGCCGTGCACATTTATGCAATGATACTTAGGCATATCCAATACTGCTTTAGGTAAAATTTGTCCATATGCTGCTGTAACGATTAAATCAGGTTTATATGTAGCTAGCTCTGCTACCGCTTCAGGTGAACGAAGCTTTTCTGGCTGAAGCACAGGGATATTTAATTGTAATGCCGCTTCTTTTACTGGAGGAGGCGTCATAACTTTTTTTCTACCCTTTGGTCGATCCGGCTGTGTTACGACCGCTACCACTTCATAACCAGCATCAATTAAAGCATGAAGAGAAGGGACAGCGAAGCTCGGTGTCCCCATAAATACGATACGCATATTAATTTTCTCCACCTTTTCTAAGATGTTCAGAGATGTCATAAGTATTTAACGCAATGTCAGTAAATAACACACCATTTAAGTGATCAATTTCGTGTTGAAATGCACGTGATAAATAACCTGAAGCTTCAACCTTAAATACATTACCATCACTGTCTTGTCCTTGAACAATAATGTCATCAGCACGTAATACTTCACCGTTTAAGTTTGGAATACTCAAGCAGCCCTCAGGTCCAATTTGTTCTCCTGAACGCTCTAAAATAACCGGATTAACCATTTCAATTAAACCACGTTCATCGCCTACATCTACTACGATAACACGTTTACTAATCCCTATTTGTGGTGCTGCTAAGCCTACTCCGTTAGCATCGTACATCGTTTCAGCCATATCTCTTAATAATTTTTTTAAATTGGAATTAAATTTAGTGACTTCCTTTGCCACTTCTCTTAATACTGGATCTGGATCCTTTACAATTATACGAATACTCATACTGAAAACCTCTCTTATATGTTTTATAATAGAATATTAATTTAACTCTATAAATTTTACTTTATTATTTTTACATTATCGTTTGTGGATCAACATCGATAATAAACTGAACCTTTTTTTGTGCTGGAACTTCTAAAAAAGGCTCTAATGCACGATTGACTAGCTCAGCTGCATCTATTCTACCACGATATTTTAGCACACATTGATAACGGTAGCGATCTTTGATTTTTGAAAGTGGTGAAGCGACTGGTCCTAATACCTCTAATGCACGCTGCATTGGGCTTGTCAGTGGAACTAATAGCCCCTCATATTCTGCTAATTCTTTTAAGTTATTTACAAATGCTGAACTAGTTTCGATAAGCTGCGGTAATGCTTCATGCTGCATTGTAATCGCAATTAATCTACAAAACGGTGGATACCCCATTACAGATCTAAGCTTTAGCTCATGCTCTATAAACTGCTCGAAGCTATGATTTTGTGCAGCCTCTATAGCATAATGATCCGGTGAATAAGTTTGTACAAGCACCTCACCAGGTAAATGATGTCTACCTGCACGTCCAGCTACTTGCGTAATAAGCTGAAACGTTCGTTCAGCTGCTCTAAAGTCTGGTAGATTTAAAGTACTGTCTGCTGCAATAACACCAACTAATGTGACAAGAGGGAAATCTAACCCCTTTGCTACCATTTGCGTGCCAAGCAATACATCAGCCTTATGCTCACCAAATGCTTTTAACAGCTTTTCATGTGAATGCTTTTCTGTTGTGGTATCAACATCCATTCGAATAACACGTATGCCTGGAAATAGCTTTGCTAATTCCTCTTCAACCTTCTGCGTGCCTGTACCAAAAAATCTGATATGCTCGGAGGTACAGCTAGGGCAAACCTTTAGAGATTGCTCTGCATGTCCACAATAATGGCAACGTAACATATTCGTTTTTTGATGATACGTTAGTGAGATATCGCAATGAGGACATGTACCAACATAGCCACAGGAACGACACATAACAAACGTGGAGTACCCTCTACGATTAAGTAAAATAACAGTCTGCTCTTTTTTAGCAAGTCGATCCGCAATCGCATTGTACAAGGGCTTACTAAACATAGATCGATTACCACTTTGTAATTGCTCACGCATATCAATAATTTTAACAGGCGGCATAGATTGCCCATGTACACGATTGGGCAATGATATCAATGCCTCCTCAGCATTTCTACTCGCAGCAGCGTACGATTCCAGAGATGGTGTAGCTGACCCTAATACAACAGCAGCCCCATGCTGCTTTGCTCGATATACCGCTACATCCCTTGCATGATATTTAGGTGTTTCCTCTTGCTTATAGGAACCCTCATGCTCTTCATCGATAATAATTAATCCAATTTGCTTAAATGGAGCAAAGATAGCTGAACGTGCTCCAACAACTACTTTAGCTGAGCCATAACGGATTTTACGCCATTCATCATAGCGCTCTCCACTAGAAAGTCGACTATGCATAACGGCAACCTGTTGCCCAAATCGAGATTTAAATCGTTCAACCATTTGTGGCGTCAAGGAAATTTCCGGAACAAGTACAATCGCTTGTTTTCCTTTATCTAAACATTCTTGAATGGATTGTAAATAAACTTCAGTTTTTCCACTTCCCGTTACACCATGAAGGAGCATCGTTTGGCCAGATTCAGCATGAACATGAGCAATGATACGTTTGTATGCCTCATATTGCTCTGAAGTGAGTGACAATGAAGAGCTCGGTTCAAACTCTCTATGCTTATATGGATCTCGAGCTATCTCCTGCTCTGATATTATAACAAAGCCCTTTTTTTCTAAACTATGTATGGTCGATGAATTTGTTTCAGCCTTTGCAACTAACTCTGTCAACAGCATAGGCATTTTTTCTAATTGTAATACTTTTATAACCTCAAATTGCTTAGGAGCACGACGCTGCAGTGCAGCAAGCTCCTCCTCTGAAGGTATGCTAGAGGAATTTAGTGAAACGGTTAGCTGCTTTTTAATTGATACTTTATCTTTTACTATAGAGTGAACATGAAATAAGCCTAAGTCTAAGCCTTTCTTTAACAGGCTTGCCCACTCGGGATTTCGTTCGATGATTTTATCCCATGCCAAATGCCCTTGTTGCTTTAATACAGCTAACAAAGGTTTAAAATCTGAATCGGCTAGCAGACTTTCATCAACCTCTGCTAGTGTAATATATTTTTCTTCTTTTCCTTTTAGAGCCGAAGGTAGCATGACCTGTAATGCTGAAATACGAGAACAACAATATTTTTGACTTAGCCAATCAGATAAATCCATTAAATCAGGTAGCAATGGAGGAACTGGATCAAGTAGCTCTTTAATTGGTTTTAGCTTACTTCTATCAAATTCAGTATTGTCTGATAAACCAATAACAAAGCCCTGTAATGTCCTAGGTCCAAATTGAACCGCCACTCTACTACCTACTTTAACAAACGGCTGTAAGCTAAGTGGGATTTCATAATCAAAAGGCCGATCCGTTTGACGGCTCGGCACATCTACAATAATGTTTGCAATCATGTACATTCATCCTTAATTAGTTTGCTGTGCAATAAGATGCAATAATCGATAAGCCACTTCCTGCTTAGTTAGAAGAGGATAGTCAACGATTTTTCCTTCCCTACTAAACACACTTACTATATTAGTATCCACATTAAAGCCTGCACCAGCAATACTAACATCATTTGCTACTAAATAATCACAGTTTTTGCGTATTAATTTATCATACGCATAGTGGTCTATATCATTTGTTTCAGCAGCAAAGCCGACTAATATTTGATTTGTTTTACGCTCGCCTAACGTTTTTAAAATATCCGTCGTTTTTTCCAATTGAATAACAAGCTCGTCGGCAGACTTTTTCATTTTTTTATCTGATACATTAATAGGTCTATAATCAGCTACTGCAGCTGCTTTAATAACAATATTCGCATCATCAAAGTTTGACAATACTGCCTGCAGCATCTGCTCTGCAGATTCAACTCTAATCGTATTTAAATAAGGAGGAATTGGTGTAGACACCTTCCCAGCTATAAGCGTCACATTCGCACCAAGCTGATAAGCAGCATCAGCAATCGCAATTCCCATCTTACCTGAGGAGTCATTTGTAATATAACGTACTGGATCAATTCGCTCCATTGTTCCACCAGCGGTTACAACTACTTTTTTATTTATTAATATTTTTTCTTTTAATGAAAATAGCTGCTCTACATAATTTACAATAGCCTCTGGCTCCTCTAGACGCCCTTTCGCTACATAGCCACAGGCTAATTGTCCTGTACCTGCCTCAATAATATGAACACCACGACTTTGTAATGTTGTAATATTTTGCACTACAGCTGGATGCTCAAGCATATGCACATTCATAGCTGGTGCAACGACAATCGGACAGGTTACAGCTAACATGGTCGTACTAAGCATATCATCTGCAAGACCTAATGCTAGCTTAGCAATTGAATTAGCTGTAGCAGGGGCAATAATCGCTAGATCTGCTTTATCTGCTAAATCAATATGTGTCACTACTTTCGGATTTTGCTCATCGAACGTATCAATGTGAACAGTGTTTTTAGATAAGGTTTGTAGTGTTAATGGGGTAATGATTTGAGTTGCAGATGCTGTCATAATAACATGTACATCTGCCCCTCTTTCCACTAAACGACTAACAATAGTTGCCGCTTTATATGCAGCAATTCCTCCTGTTACGCCTAAAAGTATCGTTTTCCCCTTTAACATTCAACCATCTCCTAATTTATGTGTAAAGAACTATTGTTTTTATTTCGATTCATTTAGCTTCTCACGTACATTTTGAATATGTGCTAAATGATGATAAGAATGCCATTTTGAAAATGCTAAAAAATACTTCAGCGTCATTTGCTGAACCTTTTCAGGATGATAAAATTGTCTTTCAAAGTCCGCTGTACTCATTGAACGTAATAATGCTCCGAGCCTAGCATAGATGCCATCTATCATTAATAAACTAGGTTCAATTGGCAACTGTGCTGAGTCTGCAAGTGCGACCCAACGATCCTCTAAAAATGGTTTAATCGTCGGATTATTTTCTGTTAATGCTAACTTAAAACGAATAAGCACATGACTTGCAAAATCACAAATATGATGAACAGCTTGGCGAACAGTCCAACTACCGATTCTATAATTTGAATCTAGCTCTTCCTCTGTAAACGTTTTAAGCAATTCACGAAGCAATTGTGGAAACTGCTCTATTTGTAATATAGCCTCATCTCTTTGCGAATTTGTCATGCCTTCAAACACAAATCTTCCAATAGGATAAATCGAATTAGTCATCTTACTTCCCCCTCAGAATTATTTTGTATTATTCGCTTGAAGTATACATATATAAGCATTTTACCATTTAAACTTATTTATTGACAGACATGCGAACTGTATAACATATTCAACAAAAGTAGATTTTTAACCTTCTTTTTGTGCAAATTTTTTAAGCTATCATATATCGTCACTAAATGACTTAATTTATAGCTTACCCATCTAAAATTTCGACGATTTGTACCAAATTAAACGAAAAAGGTATATGGTTGAAAATAACCATATACCTTTTAGCAGTTAAGCTTTAAGCAATATGAAATACGAAACTATTTCGCTTCTTCACGTGCATCTTTTTGCTCATCTTTTTCCTTACCAGGAATATGCTCAACTTTAATGAGATCAGCATAAATTTCTTCAAGTGCAAAACCGACAGCCTTATGAGAACGAGCTTGTCCAAGTTCCGATTTATCACCATTGCGAAGCATTCTCGCACGTTTTGATGCAGCAACAACTAAAGTGTATTTGCTATCAACTTTTTTTACCAATTCGTCAATTGACGGATATAACATATTTCATTCTCCTCACTTATGCTTTCTCTGTCGCATTACCCATTTGTAAAATATGAGCTGGTAGACGCTCTCGCCTACAATTTTCTGCGATAATAATACTTCTAATCTTATCGCATGCCACCTCAATCTCATCATTCATTACAGCATAGTCATAATGATTAAGTAAGCTTAGCTCTTCCAGTGCAACATTCATTCTTGTATTAATCGTCTCCATCGTTTCTGTCCCTCTTCCCGTTATACGAGATTTCAGTTCATCTATAGACGGAGGAAGCAAAAATACCATGATAGCTTCAGGGAACTTTTCTTTTACTTTCATCGCACCCTGAACTTCAATTTCTAATATCACATTTCTCCCAGATGCAAGCGTGCTGTCTACGAAATGACGCGGCGTTCCATAGTAGTTACCTACGTACTCTGCATATTCAAGCATTTCATCTCGCTCAATTAATGATAGAAACTCCTCTTTAGATTTAAAGAAGTAGTTCACTCCATCAACCTCGCCCGGTCTTGGTGAACGTGTTGTAGCAGACACAGAGTACACCAGCTCCGGCATACGTGAACGTAAAGCAGTACATACTGTACCTTTACCAACACCAGCGGGACCGGATAAAACTATTAACAAACCCATTGTTCAGATCTCCTCGTACTATTCGTCATTGTCATCATCTTTTGTGGATAAACGATGAGCGACTGTTTCTGGTTGAACAGCTGATAATATTACATGATCACTGTCCGTAATAATAACAGCGCGCGTGCGACGACCGTATGTAGCATCAATAAGCATATGACGATCACGTGCTTCTTGAATTATACGCTTAATTGGAGCAGATTCAGGACTCACAATGGCTATAATTCTATTTGCTGAAACGATGTTACCGAACCCAATATTTATTAGCTTAATCGCCAAGCTAGTTCCCCCTCACGCACACTTCTTAATTAGTCAAGACATATTGAAAACATGTTTAACTATTCGCAATTTAACAGTCTCTAGCTTTTTTTCTAGTGTAGACGAAAAATTATAGTCACATACTAAGTTATAAACTTCATTATAATTGATTTTTAATCGATGAACAAGCATAGATTCAATTTTAACAGCTTATTTGTTTGTTTTCGTTTTATCCCATACATACTTAGTAAGCTCAACAGCCATATTATAGTGCATAAACGGAGTAATCAGATATATACCATTAAAATGCTCAATAGCACAGTCTAATAGCTCCTTTGCAATTTTCACACCTTCTGCTCTACCTGCTTCACCTTCTAAACCAGACATTCTAGCTCTTACTTCATCAGATAGCTGAATACCAGGCACTTCGTTGTGTAAATATTCTGCATTTCGTCCGTTTGCTAATGGCATAATTCCAATAAAAATGGGAACAGTTAGATGCTTTGTTGCCTCTGCAACCTTTATTATTAGTTCTTTATCGTAAACAGGCTGTGTCATAATATAATCAACACCAGCTGCAATTTTACGTTCAAGTCGCTGTACAGCCTTATCTAAATGCTTAACATTTGGATTAAAAGCACCGCCAACAATAAAATTAGCTTTTTGCTTTAACGGTTTACCTGAAAACGCAATACCTTCATTTAACTGCTTTGTCATTCGAATCATTTCAAATGATGTTAAATCATAAACCGACGTAGAATCAGGCAAATCACCAAATCGAGACGGGTCACCTGTTACAGCTAAAACATGATTAATACCAAGAGCATCTAAGCCCATTAAATGAGATTGGGTACCAATCAAATTTCGATCTCGGCATGCAATATGGATAAGTGGAGTAATATTTATATGCTCCTGCACCAAAGCAGCTAGTGCTAAATTGCTCATTCTCGTTACTGCTAAAGAATTGTCAGCCATTGTAACTGCATCTGCACCTATGTCCTTCAGTGCTTGAGCACCTTCCATAAATTTAGTTATATCTAAATCACGTGGAGGATCAAGCTCAACAATAATAGTATGACGCTCTTTTACTGTTTCCACTATATTTATATCACTATAGCGTGCAGCCCCCCATTTTTTTTGATCCACATTAGCTTCTTTATTTGAAGCTTTCTTTGGTGCAATTTGAATATCTGCAACTGGGTTAGGTACATAGTTGTGCATGGCCTCAGCGATCGCTTTAATATGAGCAGGCGTAGTTCCACAGCATCCACCTAACAGCTTAACGCCACGATCAGCAAAGTTTTTTGCCATCGTTGCAAAATATTCAGGTGTAGCTGAATATTCATATTTACCATCTACATAATCTGGAATACCCGCGTTTGGATATACAGATAGTTTTCCAGCAAATGTTTTACCTGTCTGGGATACAAGCTGATCAACCTGCTTCAATATGCCATTAGGACCTGTTCGACAGTTAAATCCTACTAGGTCAGCACCTAATTGAATAAGTTTATCAAACGCCTCTTTTATTTCTATCCCATCTAATGTACGTCCGATTTCATCGACTGCAAATTGACAAATAATCGGAATATTTGTTTCCTCTCTAGCTATTTTCACAGCTAGCTCCATCTCATCGTATTCATAAAATGTTTCAAATAAAAGACCATCTACATTTTCAGATAGTAAAGCACGAATTTGTGAATAAAGGGCTTCAGTTAAATCTATAGTTCGAACATTACCACGTTTTCCATCGCGAACAGAGCCGACAGTGCCAACGACATAAGCTTTGTCTTTTGCAGCTGCACGAGCTATTTTTACTGCAGCTTTATTTATATTTTCCATTTGGTCAGCAATACCGTATTTTTCAAGCTTAATTATATTGGCTTGATACGTATTCGTTTGAATAATATTCGCTCCAGCATTTACATAGCTACGATGAGCATCTTCAATAACTTCAGGCTTTAATACATTGTATTGTTCATATGGAACGCCAAGAGGGAACCCTATACTGTATAATAAGGTTCCCATTGCTCCGTCTCCAATTAGAATGCCATTTGTTATGGCATCTTTTAAACTTAACTTATTCATTTATTACAACGCCACCTATATTACTCTACTCGTAACCTACCTGAATAAACCTCCTCAGCAGGCCCTGTCATATATAGATGATTATCGCTCGAATTCCACTCGATGTAAAGGTCTCCACCTTTTAAAGATATCGTGGATGCACGATCTGCCTTGCCTCTTAATACTGAAGCGACTAATGTTGCACAAGCTCCTGTACCACAAGCTAATGTAGGCCCTGCACCTCTTTCCCAAACTCTCATTTCAATATGATTACGATTATATATCGTAACAAACTCTACATTAATTTTTTTAGGAAATGCTGGATGAACCTCTAATTTTGGACCTATTATGCTATAATCGAACGTTTTTGCATCCTCCACTTCAATGACACAATGTGGATTTCCCATCGAAACTGCCGTAAAGGTATAGCTCGTATCCTCAAGCTCAATTGTTTGATCAACAACACAATCTGAATTGAATATAGTCGGAATAGCTAGTCCATCTAAGATTGGCTCTCCCATATCAACACGCACCTGTTTAACTACTCCGTTATCAACCGTCAACTGAACAGGCTGTACACCTGCACCGATTGTTTCGATTGTAAGCTGCTCACGATTAATGTGGCCATGATCGTATACATATTTTGCAACACAACGGATTGCATTACCACATTGTTCAGCTTCCGATCCATCAGAATTTATAATGCGCATTTTAAAGTCTGCTAGCTCTGAAGGTAGAATGTAAACTAAGCCATCAGCTCCAATACCAAAAAAACGATCACAAAGCTTCAACGCAAGCTCATTTGCATTATTTGGTATATTTTTTTCACCATATATCACAATAAAATCATTTCCTAAACCGTGCATTTTTGTAAATTCCATTTCTCTCCGCTCCTATAAATCTTTATATTTGTTGATAATATCATATCGAAATATAAGAACGGAGAGAATTAACCATCTAAACAATTATTTGCACTATTAGTATTTTTCTATCGTTTAGTTAAACTGGTGATAATGTAGAATTATTTATATTTAATCCTTTTTTCTTCTTTTTACCGCTATAAACACTACCTATTCCAAAGAAAATAGTTGGAAAGGCTGCCATGACGATAACAAGTGCCCACTCTCTTAAATGCAGTGAAACAGTATTAAATATTGGCTGTAGTGGTTCGATGTACATGACACCAAGCATTAAGATTAATGAGGAAAGTACAGCTAATACTAGCCATTTGTTTTCGAATAAATTACGATGGAAAATCGAGCGTGAGCTACGACAATCAAATACATGAATAAGCTGTGCCATCACTAATGTTGCAAAGGCTACGGTTTGCGCTTTTACTAAGTCACCTTCTCTTAACGTTAACCAAAATGCTGCTAACGTACATAAACCAATTAATAAGCCGCGACTAATAATTTTCCAGCCAAGCCTGCGAGCAAAGATTTTCTCCTTTGCCTTTCTAGGCTTATCTGTCATCAGATTGCTCTCAGCCTGATCAACACCAAGTGCCATAGCTGGTAAACCATCTGTAACTAGGTTGACCCATAAAATTTGTATAGGGACTAATGGTAACGGTAAGCCAGCGAGCATCGCTAAAAACATAACTAATATTTCGCCTACATTCGAAGCTAGTAAGTAACGAATAAACTTTCTTATGTTCTCATAAATACTACGCCCCTCTTCAATCGCAGCAACAATAGTAGAAAAATTATCATCGCTAAGTACAAGCGAGGAGGCTTCCTTTGATACATCGGTACCTGTTATGCCCATCGCTACCCCGATATCTGCGGCCTTAATAGCAGGGGCATCATTTACTCCATCACCGGTCATCGCTACTACATGTCCTTTATTTTGTAAGGCCCTCACTATTTTTAATTTATGCTCAGGAGATACGCGAGAATAAACATAAATATTATCAACTTCAGCGTCTAATTGCTCATCGGTGTATTGATCCAGCTCAGCTCCAGTAATCGTTTTTCCACCAGTTGGAATAATACCAATCATATTTGCAATCGCTTCTGCTGTAAAACGATGATCTCCAGTAATCATCACCGTTTTAATACCAGCTGCTTTACATGTTAATATCGCTTCCTTCACCTCAGCACGTGGCGGATCTATCATACCCGCTAAGCCAACAAACGTCATTTTTTGCTCTATATCCTCTGGTTTGCTCTCTTTATTAACTGTTGCAACATCCTTAAATGCAAACCCAAGCACACGTAGAGCATCCTTACCCATACGCTCATATGCCTGCATAATACGTTTACGTAAGGCATCATTTAACGGCACAATTTTTCCGTCAGTTAATAAATGTGAGCAGCAGGCTAATAGCACATCTGGTGCGCCTTTAGTCGCGACTAAATGTCCTGTTTGCTGCTCCACAGCTACACTCATACGCTTACGCTCTGATTCAAACGGTAATTCTAATACACGTTTATGCTTTGAGCGTAGAAAACTTGCATGAAAACCTAGCTTTTCTGCTAGTACGACTAATGCCCCTTCGGTTGGATCTCCCTTTAAGACCCATTCCTCTTTTCTATTATTTCCCTTATCTCCATTTGTCTCAGTTAATTCAATTGACGCATTATTACATAGAGCACTTATTTGCAGCAAGCGCTTTAATGATGCACTTTGTTTACTATCAAAATGTGAGCCTAAATATGTAATCTCACCTTTAGGTGTATAGCCATCACCAGATATATCTAGTAAACGGTCATCAACCCAAACCTTTGTAACGGTCATTTTATTTTGAGTTAGCGTGCCAGTTTTATCTGAACAAATAACCGATGCACAGCCTAATGTTTCTACTGATGGAAGCTTTCGCACAATTGCTTTTCGTTTTATCATTCGCTGCACACCAAGCGCCAGAGCTACAGTAACAATAGCAGGTAAGCCTTCTGGAATGGCAGCTACCGCTAATGTTACCCCTGCTAAAAACATATTGTAAGCCGGCTGTCCATGTAAAATACCTGCAACTACGACAACAACAGTTAATAATAAAGCAACGCCAATTAAAATTTTACCTAATTGCTCAAGACGATGCTGTAAAGGAGTTTGCATCGATTCTGTTGATTGAATGAGTGAAGCGATATTACCCATTTCAGTTGCCATGCCGGTACGAATAACGACTGCCTTAGCCGTCCCACGAGTTACTAAGGTCCCCATAAATCCTAGGTTACGCTGATCGCCTAGAGGTATCTCACTATCATAAATCATTTGATCGTGTTTACTAACAGGAACAGATTCACCAGTTAATGCAGATTCTTCAATATATAGTTGATTCGCTTCTAAAAAACGCACATCAGCTGGTACACGATCACCACTAGCTAATAAAATAATATCGCCTATAACAAGCTCATTGGCAGGCACCTGAACCTCTTGTCCATTTCTTCTTACTGTTGCAAACGGTGCTGAAAGTAGCTTTAGCGCTTGCAATGATTTTTCTGCTTTAAACTCTTGTACAAAGCCTAATATTGCATTAATGACAATAATTAAAATAATAGTAATCGCATCTAAATATTCACCTAAAAATCCTGAAAGCAATGTTGCCCCTAGTAGAACTAGTACCATAAAATCTTTAAATTGGTTTAAAAATAAGTGAATCGGAGAAATCTTCTGACCTTCACTTAATTCATTTGGACCATGCTTTTCTAGTCTAGATTTTGCTTGTTCTGCAGATATGCCCGCTTCAGTTGAACTTTGAACTGCTTCTAGCACTTCATCCTGTGTTAACTGATGCCACTTAATTTGCTCCATTACCTTTCCCTCCTAGTTTTGCAACACACATCGCGAATTTGCGTCTTTAACCTAAATGTATGAGGACAACCAGTAAAATATATCTAAAATGACTTAAGTTTTTGCTTTACTTATGGCATGATATAAACATAAACAAAAAAGTGAGGAAAATAAGATGGCTTTAGACGGCATTGTAATATCATCTATTGTAAAGGAGCTTCAACAATGTGTTGGTGCTCGTATCAATAAAATACATCAACCTACTGAGCATGACCTGATGATAAGCTTTAGAGGAAATGGCATTAAAGATAAATTAATTGTTTCTGCAAATCCAACCTATCCACGTGTCCATTTTACGAATACAAATCAGCAAAACCCTTTAGAAGCACCTATGTTCTGTATGCTTATGCGCAAGCATTGTGAAGGCGGCGTTATAGATGCGATAAGTCAAGTTGGACGTGAGCGTATTATACATATTGATATTACTCATCGTGATGAAATTGGCGATCGCTCTGCAAAAAAAATTATTGTAGAGCTTATGGGCAGACATAGTAATATTATTTTAGTTGATCCGTCGACCTTGAGTATTTTTGATGGTATTCATCATGTGACACCCGCTTTAAGTAGTTACCGAATTATTATGCCAGGTACTGTGTATAGTGCTCCACCTGAGCAGCATAAGCTAGATCCTTTTGAAATAGTATCCATTGATCAGTTTAAACAGGCTTTAAATATTGAGGAGCAGGGGGATGACATTTCCGTTTCAAATAAGCAGCTAGTTCAGCAATTTAGTGGGTTTAGTCCACTACTAGCACAGGAAATAGTATATCGCTCTATAACAGGAACTGATATGGTTATGGAGGACACACAGCAAAGACCACTCATTATTGGCAACGATTATATCACCTATAATCTAAACGCATTATGGGATGCCTTCTACTCTCTGCTAAATCAGGTAAAAGCAGGGCATATAAAGCCTGAAATCGTGACGGCTAAGCAAAATGAAAAAATGAGCTTTTCAATTACCTCGCTCACTCACATTGATGGTGCTCGTCAAACGTACACCACAATTAGTGAATGCTTAGAAGCATTTTACGGTGATAAAGCTCAGCGTGATACTGTTAAGCAAAGAGCAAATGACCTTATACGCTTTGTAACAAATGAGAAGCAAAAAAATGAACAGAAGGTTACTAAGTTAGAAGAGGCATACTCTGAAGCAAAGGATGCTGATCGTTACCGTATTATCGGAGAGCTGCTGACTACGTATATGCATCAAATTAAACGTGGTGATGCCTCAGTCGAGCTTATTAATTATTATGATGAAAACCAATCCCTTATTAAAATCGAGCTTGACCCTCAGCTTAATCCTTCTGAACATGCACAGAAGTATTTCAAAAAATATACGAAACAAAAAAATGCATTATCGATCATCGAGGAGCAGCTTGAAAAAACTAGACAGGAAATTGAATACTTCACTTTACTGCTAGCTCAACTCGATCAAGCTTCACTTGTCGATATTGAAGAAATTCGTGAGGAATTAGTAAGCGAAGGCTATATGAGAGAGCGTGTAAAAAGAGGAATGAAGAAAAAGAAAGCAAATCGCCCTTCTGTTTTACATTACAAATCTAATGAAGGCATTGAGATTGTTGTAGGGAAAAACAACTTGCAAAATGAGTATGTAACAAATCGTTTAGCAGATAGCCAGGATACATGGCTACACACGAAGGATATTCCAGGTTCTCACGTCGTGATACGTAGTAAAGCATATAACGATGAGACGCTTGAGCTAGCAGCTATGCTTGCTGCTCATTTTTCGCAGGCAAAGCATTCAAGCTTAGTGCCAGTTGACTATACATTAATTAGACATGTGAAAAAGCCGAGCGGTGCTAAACCTGGCTTCGTCATTTATGACCATCAAAAAACGTTATATATTACACCAGATGAAGCAAAAATAAAAGCTGCACCATGTGAGATTAAATAAATGACAAATAAAAAGGTATTGGACAATTTAACAGTCCAATACCTTTTTGACATTTATTTGCTTCTATTTATTTAATGATAGGCGACTTCATGGTGTAGAATAGCTAAGCCTGCTTAAACGCTGCTAGCGCCTCGTACAGCTCGTACGGTACATTGGAACAGCCTAGATCACCATGCACCTCTACCTTTTGTCCTGCTAATCCATGAAAATCCGATCCACCTGTTTGCAATAATCCATAATGCTCAGCACGCTGCTTAAGCCATATTATATCATCTGCGCTGTGGTCTGCATGATAAACCTCTACTCCATCAGGCTTAGCCGCTAACAGTTGCTCTACAAGCTCTGGTGCACCATATATGCCAGGATGAGCAAGTACACATATCCCACCAGCTTCACGAATCCATTGATACGCGTCAGTAGGCTTAATTTTTTCTGTCGTTACATATGCCGCTTTACCTTTAGCAAGATAAACATCAAATGCCTCTTTTTTACTTGAAACAACACCCTTATTTATTAGCACTTGTGCAATATGAGGGCGACCAATCGTTGTATCCTCCCCACTTACGACAGCTTGCACCTCTTCTATCGAAATGGATATGCCAAGCTCATTAAGCTTCTGAATCATTTTTAAGTTGCGAGTATCTCTTGCCTGAATAACTTTTTGAATACGCTCCTGCCAAACAGGATCCTCATTGTTTGTAAAATAGCCAAGCACATGAATAGAGTGACCATCTGCTGTCGTGCTAATTTCTATCCCTGGTACAACTGTAATACCAAGCTTATCCCCCATAGAAGCAGCTTCAGCAACCCCATTAAACGTATCATGGTCTGTAATTGCTATAGCTGACAAGCCCTTCTCCTTAGCGTAGCTAACAAGCTGACTAGGT
>Ga0182742_1002085_pt1 | contig 23157 bp, 20 predicted proteins | sample eDN5th37CBELigMG_FD_128880 | JGI IMG/M metagenome (GOLD analysis project Ga0182742, IMG submission 128880) | Enriched Miracle-Growth compost microbial communities from Emeryville, California, USA - eDNA 5th pass 37_C BE-Lig MG (version 2)... ... | reverse complement strand
CCCCCGGTCCCCACCTCCACTCTGCGGGTCGACCAGAAGGTCATCGACCGCTACGCTGCGGTCTCCGGTGACCGCAACCCGATCCACGTCTCGACCCTGGGCGCCAAGGCCTTCGGATTCCCGAAGACCATCGCCCACGGCATGTGGAGCGCGGCGGCCACCCTGTCGGCCGTCGAAGGACGGATCCCCGGCAAGGTGACCTACGCGGTGCGGTTCGGGAAGCCGGTCCTGCTGCCGTCGTCGCTGAGCCTGTATGCGCAGCACGTCGCCGACGGATGGGATCTGGCACTGCGGCATCCGAAGAAGCAGTACCCGCACCTGACCGCCACGCTGCGGTAGGGCGGGGAACCACCGAGACTTCGGGCGGGGCGGGACGCGATGGGGGCGTTCCGCCCCGCCCGAACCCTCGTGTGGTGAATACCCTTGTGGCCGAGGCGTTCTCAGTGAGACGGTTCAGTGCATCTGATCGGAACGCTTGCGTCCCGCAAGACCACGCCAGGCGAGGTTCTCGAGCAGATCCGCTGCCTGCTGCACGTCGATCTCACCGCCGGCGATGCGGTCGGCGACGGCCTCACCCGCACCGACGAGTGCGACGGCCATGATCGTGAAGTTCGTGTCGGGTTCCGGATCGCGCGTGCTCGATTCGAGCAGGTGCGCGGTGAGTTCGATCAGCCGGTCGCGGCTGCCCTGCACCTGGGGTGCGAAGGCCTGCTGCGACAACGCCTGACGATAGAGGACCATCCACGACGGCCGGTGCTCGTCGACGAAGCCGAGGAACGACTCGAGCGCGACCCGCAGTTGTTCACGCGGGGCGAGGGTGGGGTCGCCTGCCGGTGTGAGCGCCTCGACGAACCGCTGCCCCTCGCGCGCGATGCACGCCGCGAACAACTCGTCCTTCGACCCGTAGTACAGGTAGAGCATCGGCTTGGAGATCGACGCCCGCGCCGCGATGGCGTCCATGGACGTGTTGTGGAAACCGTGCTCGGAGAACACTTCGACGGCGGCGTCCAGCATCTGTTGCTCGCGGACCGCACGCGGCAGTCGCTTGGTTCCGCCCGCCATGACTCCTCCCAGACTCCTCGAATGAAGTTCTTACTCTACGGTAGGTAGCCTGCGGTCGAAGCAACCTGCGTCATTTCAGCAGTCCAGAGCGCCCTTCGCGCGTGTCACGGTCCGCACCGATTCGTCGACCCATTCGGGTGAGAGCGTGCCCTCCGCGACGACCTGCTCGAGATGGTCGAGCACGGCGGGCACCTCGTCGGTGGTCAGCCACAGCGCCTGGTTCACACCCGCCACCATCGCGGCCTCGACGGCCTCGGTGATGCCGTAGGTGTCGGTGATCGCGCGCATCCCCGACAGGTCGTCGGTGAAGATCACGCCGCCGAAGGCGGGGCCGCCGTAGGCACCCGAGCGGAGCAGGTCCACCGCCGCCGGGCTGATGCTCGCGGGCAGTCCGCCGGTCAGTCCCGGCACGTCGAGGTGGCCGAGCATGACACCCACCTCGGGCGAGACCAGACTGCGGTACGGCACGAGATCGCTCTGCTGCAGTTGTTCGATCGGCGGGGTGGTCACGGCACCGGTGTGCGAATCGCCGGAGGCCGAGCCGTGTCCCGGAAAGTGCTTGAGCACCGGCATGATTCCGGCGTCGATCAGTCCCCGCGCGTAGGCGCCGGCGTACTGCGTGACGACCTCGGGATCGTCGGAGAACGAGCGGTCGCCGATGACGGAGTCGTCGGGCTGACTGCTCACGTCGACGTCCGGCGCGAAGTCGACGGTGATGCCCAGCGACTTCAGTTCCTGTCCGCGTTCGAACGCCATCCGGTAGGTCTCGTCGACCGTCATCGTCTGCGCCGTCTCCCGCGCGGACGGGTCGGGCCCGAACAGGTCGCCGACGCGCGACACGCGGCCGCCCTCCTCGTCGATCGTGACCATGAGCGGCAACGCGCTCTGCGCAGCGACCTGCGGCACGAGACGGTCGGTGAGCATCGACGCGTCGGTCCAGCTGCCGATGAAGATGCCGCCGATCTGCTCCGACTCGACGACGGCCTGCGCGTCGGCGGCGCTCGTGACCCCGACGTTGAGCAACTGGGCGAGCTTCTGCCGCAGCGTCAGCCGGGCGAGCAGATCGTCGCCGCAGGTCGCCGACGTCGCAGCTGCGGTCGCCTCGGTGGTCGTGGCGGTCGCGGTGGTGGACGGGGCGGTCGCCGAACTCGACGTCGCCTCGACCGGGTCGTCGCCGCCCGAATCGGACGAACCGCATCCCGCGGTTGTGAGGGCGACCGCGAGCACGGCGGCGACAGTGTGACGGATCCGCATGGTGCCGACGGTAGCGGACGAACCTCGGAGACCCACAGCTCGAACCTCCCCCAGGGACGCTCCGGCGGGTTAAGGTGCACCCGAGCATCCGAATCCGACCCAGGGGGTACGCGGTGGGCGCAGATCTGATCCTCATCGCCTACGACGGTTCCGAGAACTCGAAGCGTGCCGTGCAGTATGCGGGTCGCTTCCTCGAGTCCTGCCGCGCCGTCGTCGTCACCGCCTGGGAACCGATGGTCCGGCAGGCCGCCCGCATGTCCGGCCTGTCCGGCGTCATGCAACCCGACTGGGTGCCCGACGAGGACAGCGAGGACGTCGCATTGTCCGACGCGCGCATCACCAACGACGAGGGCCTCGAGTTGGCCCGCTCGACGGGTCTGCACGCCGAGGGCCGCACCGTCGAGGTCGTCAACGCGGTGTGGTCGGCGATCATCGAGGCCGCCGACGAGCTCGACGTCGACATCATCGTCACCGGTACCCGCGGCACCACCGGTCTGCGGTCGCTGTTGCAGTCGTCGGTGGCCGATCATGTGCTCCGGCACAGTCACAGACCGGTCCTGATCGTGCCGCCGGGTCGCTGACGCCCCGCACCGGGTCACCGGCGCGCCGGGTACAGGCAGGGATATTGTCGATCCACCATGGACGGATTCCTGCTCTCGCGCGCCGAACGCTCGGTGCACGCCACCGGCACCCGCCGGTTCTTCGACGACGTCCACTCCGCCACGCAGGCACTCCGCAGCGGCAAGGCGACGATCGTCGTCGGTGCACTGCCGTTCTCGCGGCACCGTCCGGTGGCCCTCGCGCAGCCCGACGACGTCGAGATCACCGACGGCCCGTGGCAGGCCCCGTCCGACCTGTCGGACCTGCCACCGGTGCGGATCTCCGCCGAGCTGCCACTGCCCCGCGTGCACGTCGAGCGGGTGCGCCGGCTCGTCGAGCGGTTGTCCCTCGGGGAGATGGAGAAGGTCGTCGCCGCCCGGCGGGTCGCGCTCGAGGCCGACGACCCCCTCGACCCGCTCGCGCTCGCGGCCCGCATGATCGAACGCCATCCCGACGCGGCGACGTACGCGCTGGACCTGAGCGCGGCGGGTGAACGCTACTGGGGGCACACGCTGGTCGGCGCGACCCCCGAACTGCTCGTGAGCCGACGCGGTGACACCGTCACGTGCCGTCCCCTCGCCGGGACCGCCGCACGCCGGGCCGATCCGGACGAGGACCGTCGTGCCGGTGAGGAACTGCTGACCTCGGACAAGAACCTCACCGAGCACGGTTTCGTCGTCGACTGGATCCGCACGCGACTGGCCCCGTTGTGCAGCGACCTCGACATCCCCGACAAGCCCGAGCTCACCGCGACCCCCGATGTCTGGCATCTCGCCACGCCGATCACCGGCACCCTCCGCGACCCCGGTACCGACGCGCTCACCCTCGCCCACGTCCTGCATCCCACCCCGGCCGTGGCGGGCACCCCGACCGAGGCCGCGCTGGACGTGATCTCCCGGGTCGAGGGCGACCGGCGCTTCTACGGCGGCGCGGTGGGCTGGTGCGACGAACAGGGCGACGGCGACTGGTTCGTCGCCATCCGGTGCGCGGAGCTCAGTTCCGACGGCCGACGCGCCGTGGCCTGGGCCGGAGGTGGCATCGTGGCCGATTCCGATCCCGTCGCCGAACTCGACGAGACCACCGCGAAACTGCGCACGCTGCTCGGCGCGCTGGGCGTGTAGCGCACCGCCGCGACGGTGAAGATCGACTCGGAGGCTCGCACCGTCCGCCGACGCCTTCCGGGGTGATAGTTTGGCGCGGACCGATAGACAGCGTGGCGGCCGGCGATGACTGCCTGCGTCACTGGAGATGGGGAGACGGAATGGGGAAGTTCCTGGGACCGGGCCTGGGTAGCGTGGTCGTCGGTGCCGTACTCGGCGCCGTGGCGGTCTTCGGCGTGACGGCCGCTGTACAGGAGAATTCGCGCCCTCAGATCGATCGCAGTGGCAACGCCGATTCGTCCCTCCTGAACCAGGTTGAGTACGGCAGCCGCTGACGGCGCCGGCAACGCTTCGAGTTCACGCACGTACCGAGGCGAGACGGAGCTCCCGTCCGCCGAACCGCTGTCCCGTCGGTGGCTGTACGCAGTCACCGCGGTGGCGGTGGTCCTGTCGTTCGCCCAGGTTCCGGGCCTGGTCGTCGCCGACACCAAGTACGACCTGACGCAGAACCCGATCGGCTTCCTCACGCGCGCCGCTCACCAGTGGAGCAGTGTGGCGCCGCTCGGGCAGGTGCAGAACCAGGCGTACGGCTACTTCTTCCCGCACGGATCGTTCTTCGCCGCGGGACAACTGCTGCACATCCCCCCGTGGATCACCCAGCGGGTGTGGTGGGTGCTGCTGCTCGTCGCCGGATTCTGGGGCCTCGTCCGCCTCGCCGAAGCTCTCGGCATCGGGAGCCGTAGCTCCCGCCTGATCGCGGCGACGGTGTTCGTGCTGTCCCCGCGCGTCCTCACGACCCTCGGTTCCATCTCGTCGGAAGCACATCCGATGATGCTGGCGCCGTGGGTGCTGCTGCCGTTGGTGCGGTATCTGAACACGCAGAACCCCGGCTCGGCCCGCCGGCTCGCTGCGCAGTCCGCCGTGGCGGTGGCGCTCATGGGCGCGATCAACGCCGTCGCGACCGCCGCGGCCTGTCTCGTCGCGGCCCTGTGGTGGGCCGCGCACCGCCCGAACCGGCGCTGGTGGCGCTTCACGCTGTGGTGGCTGCCCCTGTGCGTCGTCGCGGTGACCTGGTGGATGGTGCCGCTGCTGTTGCTCGGCCGCGTCAGTCCGCCCTTCCTCGACTTCATCGAATCGTCCGGTGTCACCACCGAGTGGACGTCGCTCACCGAGGTGCTGCGCGGCACCAGCAGCTGGACGCCCTTCGTCTCCCCCGAACGCATCGCGGGCGCCGTGCTCGTCACGCAGCCCGCCGCCGTCCTCGTCACCGGCGCCCTGGCCGCGGCCGGTCTCGCCGGTCTCGCGATGCGGTCGATGCCGGCGCGCGGTCGCCTCACCCTGATCCTCGTGGTGGGCCTCGTCGGCATGGGCGTCGGCTACGTCGGCCAGCTCGACTCGCCGTTCGCCGAGCAGGTCCGGTTGTTCCTCGACACCACCGGTGCGCCGCTGCGCAACGTCCACAAGCTCGAACCGCTCGTGCGACTGCCGATCGTGCTCGGGCTCGCGCATCTGCTGCGCGCCGTGCCGCTGCCCGGATCGGTGCCGTGGACGCGCGCCCGGAACGCCTTCGCACATCCAGAACGCAATCCGATGGTCGCGGTGACGACGTTGATCCTCGTCGCGATGACGCTCGCGACCTCGCTCGCGTGGACCGGCCGGCTCGCCCCGCGCGGCGCCTACGACGAGGTCCCCGAACACTGGCACGCCGCGGCTGCCTGGCTCGAGGACAACACGAGCGAGCGCGGCGAACGCGCCCTCATCGTTCCCGGCGCGCCGTTCGGCAGCCAGCTGTGGGGCCTCACCCGCGACGAACCACTGCAGGCCCTCGCGTCGACGCCGTGGGCCGTGCGCGACGCCGTGCCGCTCGTGCCGCCCGGCGCCATCCGCGCCCTCGACGCCGTGCAACGCGACATCGCCGACGGCCGCCCGTCCGACGGTCTCGCCGCCACCCTGCGCGGCCAGGGCATCGGATTCCTGGTGGTGCGCAACGACCTCGATCCCGACACCTCCCCCGCTGCGCGACCGGCCCTCGTGCATCGCGCGCTCGACGGTTCGCCGGGCATCGAGCGGGTCGCCGAGTTCGGTGACGACATCGTCTTCGACAACCCGGAGGATTTCGTCACCGACGCCGACCTGCGACCGACCTATCCGGCCGTGGAGATCTACCGTGTCGCCGAACCGGCCGCGGCGCCCGTCGGTCCCTATGTCGTGGACGCCGCCGACGTGCCGGTCGTGCAGGGTGGCCCCGAGGCTCTGCTGCGCCGCAACACCGCGCAGCCCGATTTCGTCGGTCCCACACTCCTCGCGGCCGACGCGGCCCGCGCCGGTCTCCCCGTCGACGAGGTGACGGTCACCGACACCCCGACGGACCGCGAGACGGACTACGGGCAGGTCGATCATCATTCGTCGACGATCCGCACGGCCGACGACCCGCGCCGCACCCACAACGCCGTCCCCGACTATCCGGTGCCCGACACCGAACTCGTCCGGGCCGAATGGGAAGGCGCCCGTATCAGCGTGTCGAGCGCGGCGTCGGATGCCACCCAGCTCGGTGGCACGTCGGTGGCGAGCAGCCCGGCCGCGGTGGTCGACGGAGACCCGACGACCGGCTGGCACAGCAACGGACTCGAATCGGCGGTCGGCCAGTGGCTGCAGCTCGACCTCGACCGGCCTATCGAGGCGGGTCTGCTGCACCTGACGACGAGCTCCGGTGCTCTGGGCGATCCCGTCAAGTGGCTCGAGGTGTCCACCGACCGGGGCAGCACGGCGGTGCGCGTCGACAAGCCGGGACGCGAGCAGACGGTCGCGCTGCCGCTGGGCACCACCTCGTGGATCCGCATCACGTCCGTGCACACCGAACGCGGCACGGTCGGCAACCAGTTCGGTCTCACCGAGGTGGTCGTCGAGGACTTCACCGACCGGAACGATCCGCGCCCGATCGACATCCGGCGCCGCATCGTGGTGCCGGGCCCTGCCGAGGACGCCGCGGTACGCGGATGGCAGCTCGGACAGGAGTTCCCCGGCCGCGGCAGCTGCGTCGACACCGACGACCGCGTGCGCTGCGCGCGAGGGCTCGCCACCTCCGCGGAGGAACCCGGCGTGTTCACCCGCACCCTGGATGTGCCGCAGGAGACCTGGGTCCGCCCGGAACTGCTCCTGCGCGCACGTCCCGGGCCTGCACTCGAAGATCTCGTGGACCGCTCGGACCGGGTCGTCGCGCGCGGTGACGCCGACGTCGTCGACCTGCAGGGCTCGGCGTTCGCCCTCACCGACGGTGATCCCCGGACGTCGTGGACCGCGGAGGAGAGCTCGCTCGAAGCGGGTGCGCCGAGGCCGTCGCTCACGTTGGAACTGCCCGAGGAACGACGCGTCACGGGGTTGGACATCAGGGCCGCGCTGGGAGCGCTGCCGGTCGCGCCGTCGCGGGTCGCGGTGAATCTCGGCAACGGACCTCAGGTGCGCGAACTCGACGGTGACGACACGATCGTCGACCTGACCCCGCACGCCACGGACCGGATCGAACTCACCGTGGTGCGCTGGCGCGACACCCTCGACCGCACCGTGCTGGGTTTCTCGAAACTCACCCCTCCCGGGCTCGCCGAGGTGTCGGTGCTCGGCGACGACGGGCCGATCGGCGCACAGGGATCCGTCTACGACGAGACCGTGACCGTCGACTGCGAGCGCGGACCCGTCGTGGAGATCGACGGGCGCAGTTACCGCACGTCGCTCACCGCGCGGGTCGCCGATCTCGCCGCGGGCGTGGAGGTTCCTGCGACGCTGTGCGACACCGACGTCGTCGGCATGAATCCGGGCCGGGTCGACATCGACGTCGATCCCGGCGCGGCCTTCGTCGTCTCGGGCCTGCGGCTCGACGTCCCCGGTTCCGATGCGCCCGTCGCGGAGCCGACGGAACTCGACAAGGGCCGCTGGACGGAGAACCTGCGCGAGGTGACGGTTCCGGCGGGCGACGAGGACCGGCTCGTGGTGGTGCCCGAGAGCACCAACGTCGGCTGGGTGGCCCGCACCCCGGACGGCACCGTGGCGACGCCGGTCGTCGTGGACGGCTGGCAGCAGGGCTGGATCGTGCCGGCCGGCCCGCAGCAGACGCTGACCCTCGAGTTCGCTACCGACCGCTGGTACCGGCTCGGGATCTTCGGCGGGCTGTTGTTGCTCGTCCCGCTGTTCGCGGCGGCCGTGTGGCCCCGCAGGCGCGACGAGGATCCGGGTCCGACGCCGCGCACCTGGGGTTCGTCGGCTCTCGCACTGGCCGGTGTGCTGGTCGCCGCGACGCTCCTCGCGGGATGGGTCGGTGCCGCCGTCGCGGTCGTCGGCGCGGTGGGGATCGGTGCGCTCGTGCTGCGCCGCGGCCCCGTCGTGACGTCACGTGTGCTCGTGGGCACCGCGGGCGGCGCAACGATGCTGGCGATGGCGCTGCTGTCCACCGGGCCGTGGCGATCACCCGACGGATATGTCGGGCACTCGTTCCTGATTCAGTTCGCGGCGCTCGTCGGCGTGGTCGCGGTGGGCCTGGCCGCGGTGCCGCGCCGGGCCTTGTCCCAGCGGTGGAAGGCGGCGCGCGCCGGCTCCTCCACGAGGGCGTAACTGACGGACGCGACCGCCAGGCTCAGCACGACCGTCACCGTCAGCACGAACCAGAAGTGCCCCGCGAAGGCCGGGATCCCGAAGACGGGGAAGACGATCGACAGCACCGCGAGGTGCCAGATGAACAGGCCGTACGACCAGCGCCCGACGGCCAGTGCGACCGGGCTCGCCAGAACGCGGTGCTGCCGGCGCGGCGCGAGGGTCAGCGGGGCGAGCAGCGCGAAGCTCATGATCGCGCCCAGGGCGATCTTGGCGAAGTACTCGGAGGGTGCGAGATCGGTCAGCGTCTCCGGTCCGGCCAGCGGGGTGGCCGCGGCCGCGAAGGCGCCCACCGCGATCGCTCCCATCACCGCGCGTCGCGCCGCGAGCCGGTGGATCCATGTCTCCGGTCCGGTGACGAGTTCGGCGAGGATCATGCCCGCCGCAAACCAGGGCAGATAGCCGGGCAGCCAGTTGGTGTGGTTGATGTGGTCGGGGGTGCCGACCGGAATCCACGCCCACAGCAACGACAGTCCGCTCACGGCGAGCAGCAGCGGGACGCGGTATCGGGCGGCGTCCCCGCGCAGCCCGCTCACCGCCAGCGCCAGCAGTGGCAGCACGAGATAGAAGGCCACCTCCACCGACAGACTCCACATCTGGGTGAGGCCCTCGGTGAGAGTGAGTGGGACGAACACTTGCACGAGCGTGAGATTCGACCACCACACCTTCGCGCCGCCGCCCGCGCCGGGCAGCAACCACAGCACCAGGATCACGACGGTCCAGTAGGCGGGGAGGATGCGGGTGGCGCGGGAGAGGAAGTAGCGGGTCGCCGAGGGGGACGGTCCGAATCCGCGGGCCGCAGCGGCGTGCGGACGCCACAGCAGGAAGCCGGACAGGGCGAAGAACAGGGCGACGGCGAGGTCGAACCGTGCCCACACCCGGCCGATCGGCGAGTCGTGCACTGCGCCGGTCTGGAACGCGACGTGGGTGATCAACACGCCCACTGCGGCGAAGCCGCGCATCCCTTCGAGTGCCGGAAGGAATCCGCTCACGCTGCGGTTCCGGTCGGTGGTGGTGGTCATCGCGCACCAGTGTGCCGTGTCGTCGGAGCGGCGGACAGAGCAGGATCGTCCGGAACAGGACGATCCCGGCAGCGACGAAGATCGACTACGGATCCGTCCCAGCGGTGAGCGGGCGCGCATATTGCCATACCGGGCTGTTAGTGTCTGAGCTCACGTGGTGTTCGCGGGCCGGATGCCAGGCGATCCGTGCAGCCCTGCTGCTGCCGGTGGGGGTACTCGATGACGACCGTTGAGTGAGGAGAAAGCATGGCTGAGCGTTCGAGCTCCGGCCGGATACTGGCAATGATTCTGGTGGGCCTGGGGGCCTTCCTCCTGGTGATCGCGATTCTCGTGCCGACGTACACGCTCGGGAAGCTGAGGACGACACCGCTCGATCTCGAGGTGACCACGGTCGCCGAGGGCACGGGCGACATCCTCAACTCCCGCCAGCTGCTCGCCGGCAACGCGCAGGTCGATCGCGACGTGCCGATCGTCGCGCAGCGCTTCGTCACCGTCGAGGATCCCTCGGATGCCGAGATCATGACGCTGCAGTCCGGTCAGACGGTGCGACGACTCGACATGCAGGGGGACACGGGTCTCGTCTCCGCCATCGTCGACCGCGTCACGGTGAACCGCAAGACGTCCATGCCCGTCTCGGCGGAGGAGTACCCGGATCGTGTGAGCACGGTCCAGGTGAGCGCCGACCAGCCGCCGGTGGAGATCGACAACCGCGAGGGACTGCAGTACAAGTTCCCGTTCGACGTCCAGCAGGAGTCGTACCCGTACTACGACATCAACGCTCGCGAGAACTACCCCATCGACTTCGTCGGTGAGGAAGAGATCAACGGCATGAAGGTCTACCACTTCCATCAGGAGATCGGCCCCGTCGACCTGTCGAAGGCCGACCCCGAGGTCCAGACCTACAAGCTCAGCCTGCCCGCCTCCACCTGGGGTGTCGGTGAGGGCGACGAGCCGATCACGATGACCCGCTGGTACAACAACATCCGCGACCTGTGGGTCGACCCGGTCACCGGTGTCGTCGTCAAGGGCCAGGAGCAGCAGGACCAGTACTACGCCCGCGAGGCCGACAAGCCCGAGGTAACGGTCCTCAACGTGACGTTGCCGTTCGACGAGGAGACGATCGAGTACCAGATCGGCCAGGCCAAGGACGGCCAGGACACCATCTCGCTGTTCGGCCGCACCCTGCCGATCATCCTCGGCATCCTCGGCGTCATCCTGCTGATCGTCGGCTTCGTGCTCGGCATCCGCGGCGGCGGCAACCGTCGTCCGGCCACCGCGACCGGCGGCCCCGCTCCGGCAGGCCCGGCCACGACCACGGTCGGCCCGGCGCATTCGGCCGGCGCGCAGCACGATCACACCGATGACCGCACCGAGGTCATCCCGCGCCAGACCGACCCGAACGCGCAGCAGCGCGACTGGACGACCGATCAGACGCAGGAGATCCCGCGCACCGATCTGCGGAAGCCTCCGACGCAGGAGTGATCGTCCGTTGGACGAATCGAACCGCCCCTCACCGATCCCGGTGGGGGGCGGTCTCGTTCGTGGGTGACCCGTCGGTGGACGGGGCCGCTGCAGCCCCGCGCAGAGCGAGCACCGCGACCACCGCGGCCGTCGCCGCGGCCACACCGACGGCGACGGCGATGAACTGCCGCAGGGTCGACGCCACCGTGAACATCAGCACCGCCTCGAGGACGAGGCCCGCCCACGCGACGAGCGCGAGATGGGTGCGTTCCCCGGCGATCGCCGACAGCAGCGCGCCCTGCAGGACCGCCAGACACGCACCCTGCAACGCGAACAGCCACAGCAGCGACTGCACCGGCCCGTAGGCGTCGCCGACCAGCATCGGGACGATCGGTGCGCAAATCGCCGCGCCGGCGACGAGCACCGCGCCGATCGCGACGAGGACGGTGAGCGCCGACCGCACCGCCGCCGCCGACTGGGCGGGGTTCGCCATCCGCGGATAGAGCACCACACCGACCGCCTGCGGCAACCAGAAGGCGACCTTCGTCGCCACCGCCCCCAGTGCGTACAGGCCGGCCGAGTCGGGGTCGAGCAGCATGCGGGCGAGCAGCAGGTCGAGCGACGTGAGGGCGATGAGGGCCAGCTGCACCTGGGAGGCACGCAGCACCGCCCCGGCGGTCGGGACCGGCTCCGTCCTCCCACCCGACGTCCGGCCCACGAGCACGCTCGCGGCCAGCGCGACCACGCCCGTGCCGAGCGCCCCGGCGAACAGCGCGGCGCCGGGACCTCCTCCGACGGCGAGCACCGCCACGGCCGGCACCACCTTCGCGATGCCCGCGGCGGCCAGGACGACGCTGAGCGCCGCGAACCTGCCCCGCCCCTGCAGCAGACCCTGTTCGGCAGCGAGGAGGACGAGCAGCGGCGCGGTGACGAGCGATCCGAACGCTCCCCCGACGCTCGTGTCGAGCGCCCACGCCACGACGGGCACGAGAAGCATCGCGACGACGAAGGCGAGCACGGCGCAGCGATAACCGAGACGGCGCAACGCCGCGGCACCGGTGCCGTGCACGGCCTCCCGGGCGACGACCGTCTGCAACGCCAGCGCCGGCACCGCGAGGACGAGCTGCGCGGCGAGCAGGCTCGCGAACTCGCCGTATCCGGCGGGCCCGAGCCAACGTCCCGCCGGCAGGTGCAACAGATAGGACGCGAGGTTCGCGGTCATCGCACCGACCGTCACCAGCGTCATGCCGGCGACGGCGGTACCCGTCGAACCACGGGTGGTCTCGGTGCCCTCCGACGCGGGTCGGGGTGTTCGCGGCATCCGCTCATCCTCCCATCCGGAACGACACCGTATTCTGCCGCCATGCCACGCCCGGAGTCGTCCCGCATCTCCACGACGGCGGCTCTCCCGGCGGTCTGGTCCCTCGTCCTGACGGTCGCGGTGCTCGGCCCGTTCCTCGTCTCCCCCGGCTACCTGCTCTTCCGCGACGCGGTGAGCACTCCCCGATCGTTCCCCACCGACTCCGCACTCGGTCTGTCCGACGCCGCCGCCCGCGCGGTTCCGCAGGACGCCCTGCTGGCGTGGGTGAGCACCGTCGTCGACGGTGGTGTCGCGGTCACGGCGCTGCTCGTCGCGTCGTTGTGGGCGGCGGGGTGGGGTGCGGCGCGGCTGGTCGCGGTGGTGCTGCCGACGAGCGGAACCGGTGCCCGGCTCGTCGCGGCGACGGTCGCGATCTGGAATCCCTATGTCGCCGAGCGGTTGCTGCAGGGCCACTGGAGTCTGCTCGCCGGGTACGCCGCGCTGCCGTGGACGATCTGCGCGGCCGTCGCGATCCGGCGGCGGAGACGCGGCGGGTGGGCGTCGTCGGCGGTCTGCCTGGCCGCCGCGGGGCTGACCCCGACCGGGGCCCTGCTGGCGATCGTCACGGCCTGCGCCGTCCTCGTCGCCCCCGGCGGCCGGACGCGGGTACTGCCGCGCGTGGGCGGCACGCTCGCGCTGGGTGTCGCGGTGTCGTTGCCGTGGCTGGTCGCGACGGCACTCGCCGGTGGCGGCACCGAAGCCGACCCGGCCGGTGTGCGCGCCTTCGCCGCCCGGGCCGAACCGCTGCTCGGCACGATCGGTTCGGTGGCGGGACTCGGCGGGATCTGGAACGCCGAATCCGTCCCCACCTCGCGCACCACCGCATGGGCGCTGATGGGCACCCTGCTGCTGCTCGCCGTGGTGGCGTGCGGGGTGCCGGCGCTGTGGCGGCGACGCAGGAATCCGGTGATCGTGGCGGTCGTGGTGCCCGCCGTCCTCGCGGTGCTCGTCGTCGCCCTCGCCGCGACCGGACCGGGACTCGCCGTCGGCGAATGGGCGATGGTGAACGTGCCCGGCGCGGGACTGCTGCGCGACACCCAGAAGTGGGTCGCGTGGGCGATGCCCGCCTACGCGCTCGCCGCGGCGGCCGGCACGACCGTCCTCGCGCGGCGCTTCGCGGCGCCCGAACCGGTGTGGGCGACTGCCGCGATCGCCGTCGTGCTGGTCGCGCTGCCCGACCTGGTGTGGGGTGTGGGCGGGCAACTGCAGCCCGTGCGCTATCCGCCGGGCTGGGAACGGGTGTCGCAGATCGTCACGGCCGACGACGGCGACGTGGCGGTGCTGCCCGCCGGCATGTTCCGGGTCTTCGACTTCTCCGGGCCCGTGCCGGTGCTCGATCCGTCCCCGCGCATGCTGCGCGCCGACGTCCTGCAGACCGGAACCCTGATCGTCGCCGAGGGCAGTGTCGCCGGGGAGGGTCGCCGCGCGGAGGACGTCGAAGCCTTGCTGCTGTCCGGCGCGGACCCGAGTGCGCTCGCCGCGCGCGGGGTGGGCTGGGTGCTCGTCGAGCACGGCACGCCGGGCGAACTCGGCGACTCACAAAGCACACTCGACACGCTCGAACCCGCCTACCGCGACGAGGATCTGAGCCTGTACCGGGTGGAGGGCGTCACCTCGACCCCGTCGCCCCACCGCGCCCTGGCGATCGGGGCGCACGTGGCGTGGTTACTGGTACTGGCCGGCGGCGCTGGGTGCGCGCTCGGGCAGCGGGTCGGCGAGAGTCGACGGCTCGTCGGCGCGCGGGAACAGCCCTGAGACGGTGTGCCCGAAGGTCGTGACGGACAGGACCTCGTGCACGCCCTCCCCCGTGGCCTCCCACGAGAACTCGCCGGCGCGGATGCGGGCCTTGTTGCCGAGCTGACGACGACGGTCGGCGTCGGCGAGCAGATCGGCGACGGCGGCGGTCAGTTCGGCGGGTGAGTCCACGAGCACTCCGGTCACGCCGTCGATGATCGAATCGGTCAGTCCCTTGGAACTGCGGTAACCGATGGTGGGCACACCGTGCTGGGCGGCCTCGACCACCGCGAGACCCCACCCCTCCTTGCGTGAGGGCATCACGTGAACCCAGGCGCGGGCGAGCAATTCGTGCTTGCGCTGTTCGTCGACGTGGCCGTGGAAGGTGACGGCGTCGCCGATGCCCAGTTCTGCGGCCGCATCGCGGAGGTTCTGCTCCCACCAGCCGCCGCCGATGACGTCGAGATGCAGACCGGGGACGGTGCCGCGCAGCGCCGCGACCGCGGCGAGGGCATCCTCGATCTGCTTGTGCGGCACCAGCCGTGAGAGCACGCACACGCTCGGGTGGGCCGTGCGTGTGTCGTCGCCCCCCACTGCGACACCGGTGGGGACGGCGTCGACACCATTGCGGACCACGGCGATCCGTTCCCGGTCGACGCCGAGAGCGCGCAGCTCGTCGGCGGACGGAAGGGAGACGGTGAGGTACTGGTTGCGGCGGTGCACGCGCGGCGACAGGGACGACTCGATCCACCAGCCGAGCTTGGCCATCAGCCTGCCTGCGACCGGCCACTGCTCGCGATGACAGTGGTGCACGAGCACCGTGACGGGGGCACCGACGACGAGCCGGGCGAAGAACGGGATGCCGTTCTGGGTGTCGATGACGGCGTCGGGACGGATACCGGCGAGGGGGCCGACACCGAATCTGCCCGCGAGGATCGCGGCGAGCGCGCGCGGATAGACGGTGAGCCGTCCCCCACCGCGACTGACGGTGATGCCGTCGATCCGGTCCCGCTCGGGAGCTCCGGGATAGGAGGCGGTCCTCAGGACGACGCGGACACCGCGCGCCGCGAGTTGCGCCCCGACCTGTTCGAGATACCGCTCGCTGCCACCGCCCTGCGGATGCCCGCTATCGCGCCAGCAGAGCAGCAGAACCTCCCGCACGCGGTGACCCCCCTGTATGTCGACTCGACCACCCGGCCGGGCAGATGTGACTCGGACGATGACAGGGACACAGTAGCGGGTGCCGGTCGGCGACAGGTGAGGGACGAGCGCGGGGCCCGCACTAAGGTGACTGGACGTGCCATCGACGACCCGACCCCGCACCGACGTGACCCGGCTGTTCGCCCGCCGCGCCACACTGCGCCGTTCCGTGGGGTTGCTCGGCAGCTTCCGGTTCGAACAGACGGAACCGGAGAAGTTCTACGGCGGTCTCGCGCGCGACACCGTCGACCTCATCGGCGATCTCTACACGGGGCTGACCGGCGCCGATCTGACGGGCACCACGGTCGTCGACGTCGGCGGTGGACCGGGTTACTTCGCGGATGCGTTCACCGAGGTGGGTTCGCGGTACGTGCCGATCGAGCCCGACCCGTCGGAGATGCACGCCGCCGGTCTGCAGGTGGGCGGTGCGATCCGCGGCTCGGGCCTGGCACTGCCGCTGCGTACCGGATCGGTGGACGTGTGCTTCTCGTCGAACGTCGCCGAACATGTTCCGACGCCGTGGGTGATGGCCGACGAGATGCTGCGCGTCACGCGTCCCGGCGGACTGATGGTGCTGTCGTACACCCTGTGGTGGGGGCCGTTCGGCGGGCACGAGACCGGTCCGTGGCACGCCTTCGGCGGCGAGTACGCGGCCCGGCGCTACGCCCGCAAACACGGCCGGGAACCGAAGAACCGGTACGGGGTGTCGCTGTTCGACGTCGGCGCGAGCGACGGTCTGCGCTGGGCACGTTCGACACCCGACGGTGAACTGCTCGCGGCGTTCCCCCGCTACCACCCGAACTGGGCGTGGTGGCTCGTGAACGTGCCCGGTGTCCGAGAGTTCCTCGTCAGCAACCTGGTCCTGGTCCTGCGGCGACGCTGACCCGTCGCTTAATGTCGTCGCCATGACCGCACTGGCCCTGGACGTCGGCGGCACCAAGCTCGCCGCGGCCGTCGCCGCCGACGACGGCACCCCGCTCGAAGCCCGTTCCGTGCCGGTCCCCCGCAAGGACGTGTGGGACGCGTGCGCGGGGCTGCTCCGGGAGGTCGCGGAGGTCGGTGAGGAACCGGTGACCGCCGTGGGTATCGCCGCGGCAGGACCGGTCGACACGAACGCCGGGACGATCGGCCCGATCAACATCTCCGAGTGGAGTTCCGGCTTCGCACTCGTCGACGCCGTGCGTTCGGTGTTCCCCGAGGCGCGTGTCGATCTGGTGATGGACGGTGCGGCCGCGACCCTCGCCGAACAGCGCTTCGGTGCCGGACGTGACGTCGCCGACCTGCTCGGGGTCGTGCTCGGCACCGGCATCGGCGGCGGTCTCGTGCTCGGCGGCCGGATCGTGCGCGGCCGCACCGGAAACGCCGGCCACATAGGGCACGTCGTCTCGCCCTACGGCACGACGGTGTGCGCGTGCGGAGGCGTCGGCTGCATCGAGACCGTGGCGAGCGGCCCGTCGGCGGTGCGCTGGGCCCGTGCCCACGGCTGGCAAGGCCCCGACGGTGTCGCACTGGCCGCGGACGCCGAGTCCGGGGTCGGCGTCGCCGCCGCGGCACTCGAACGGGCCGGGACGGCGCTGGGGCAGGTCATCGCGTCGGCAGCGGCACTGGTGGATGTGGGACGGGTGGTCGTCGGCGGAGGCTTCGCGCAATCGGGCGGGCACCTGTGGCGGCCGATGCTCGCGTCGGCGGCCCGGCACGCCCGCCTGCGGTTCGTACAGGACCTGCAGATCGTCCCCGCCGAACTCGGCGCACTGGGCACTCTCACCGGCGCATCGATCGTCGCCGCAGGTCACGACTGGATAACCTGACCCGGCACACCGGGCTTTCCGGCCTACCCTGAGGACCACATCGGAGTCCCGGCGGAAACCGGTAGCGGGCCGCCGGGATGCTCTGCGAGCAGATCGGCGGTACCGGATGCGGATTGCTGACATTTTGCGGAACAAGGGTTCGGCGGTGCACACGGTCGGGCCCGACACCACGGTATGCGAGCTCATCGGCGACTTCGCGCGGTTCAACATCGGCGCGATGGTGGTGTGCGAGGGCAGGAGCGTCGCCGGGATCGTCACCGAACGCGACGTCGTACGCGCCCTCCACGAACGGGGCCCCTCGATCCTCGCCGCGCCGGCACACGAACTGATGTCCCGGACGGTGACGACCTGCCTGCCCACCGATTCGGTCGACAGTCTCGCCGAGACCATGACCGAACAACGGATCCGGCACCTGCCGGTCGTGGTGGACTCTCAGCTGGTCGGGATCGTCAGTATCGGCGACGTGGTCAAGAGCCGCATCGACGAACTACAGACCGAACGCGACCAGCTCGCCTCGTACATCCACGACGGTGGCTGACTTGTCGTTCCACGACGGTGGCTGACTTGTCGTTCCACGACGGTGGCCGATCTGTCGTTCCACGACGGTGGATGAAGCCTGATCAGTTCTCGCCGGTCGTGTCGTCGGGAGCCGTGTCCCCGGTGGCACTGTCCTCCGCGGCACTCTCGTCTGTGGCGCTGGGGCGGTCGAGGATGCTCACGCTCATCCCGTAGGGCAGGAACCGCACCGAACGTCGCGGGTCGGTGTTGCCCTTGAGCGTGCGCAGCGCGTCGAGTTCGGTGCGATGGACCTGGTCGACGCGGGCCACGCCGTCGTCGTCGGTGGTGTAGACGACCCAGACGCCGTCGCCCTTCTCACCGGTGGTCTCGGGCCGCGGCTGCGTGCGCGTCGGCGCTACCGGCGGCTCGAGGAACGAGAAGATGCGGTCCTTCAGTTCCCGCAGTTCCTCACCGGCTTCCCGCACCACGCGGTCGAGATCGTCGGGGTCGAACCCGAACGGATTGTTCTCCGCCATGTCATGTCTCCTGACCGTTGGGCACCCTCCAGTGTGGTGACGGTCGCCGATTCGCGCCACCCGGCTCCTCCCCCGCCCCTACTGTGCAGCCGAGGGAGGAAGAGACATCGATGGTGAACGACACGGATCTGCAGCATCTGCGGCGGTGCGTCGAACTCGCGGAGGAGGCGGTCGCGGCCGGCGACGAGCCGTTCGGGTCGGTGCTCGTCGACGCGGACGGCAAGGTCCTGGCCGAGGACCGCAACCGCGTCGCAGGCGGCGACAGCACCCGGCATCCCGAGTTCGAGCTCGCACGATGGGCCGCCGAACATCTCGAACCCGACCGGCGCGCCACCGCGACCGTCTACACCTCCGGTGAGCACTGCCCGATGTGTGCGGCCGCGCACGGCTGGGTCGGCCTGGGGCGGATCGTCTACGCGGCGTCCTCCGAGCAACTCGTCCGGTGGCTCGACGAGATGGGCGTGCCACCGGCACCGGTCCGTCCACTGCCGATCCGCGAGGTCGTGCCGGATGCCGTCGTCGACGGGCCCGTTCCCGAACTCGAACAGGAGATCCGCCTGCTGCACCGGCGCTGCCACCTCGGGGAGTGAGGCCGTCCGGTCCCATTCGATCTGGTGACCCTCTGGCCTCAGGCTGTAACGTGTTCTAGTGTTCGGGGTCACAGCACCGCGGCGCGCTCGACGGCCGCGCGATCCGAGACGTGAGCACACAGCAACGGATGAGGAAGACATGACCGACTACGACAAGTTGTTCATCGGCGGCGAATGGGTGGCACCGTCGACCGACGAGAGACTCGAGGTGTTCTCCCCCGCCACCGAGGAGCGCGTCGGCTCCGTGCCGGTCGCGGGACCGAAGGACGTCGACGCCGCGGTCGCCGCCGCCCGGCGCGCCTTCGACGACGGGCCGTGGCCGCGCACGTCGCCGGCCGAACGCGCCCAGGTACTCGCCAAGGCCATCTCGCTCATCGAGCAGCGCAACGACGAGATCGCCGGCGTCATCGCCTCCGAACTCGGACAGCCGGGCCCCTCCGTCCAGATGGTGCAGATGACCCCGGCCCTGGGCACGCTGAACTACTATGCCGGACTGGCGGACTCGTTCAACTGGGTCGAGGAACGGACCGGGTCCTTCGGCCGCACCCGAGTCACCCGCGAACCGGTCGGCGTCGTCGCCGCCGTCATCGCGTGGAACGTGCCACTGTTCCTGTGCGCCAACAAGATCGCACCCGCACTGCTCGCCGGATGCTCGGTGGTGCTCAAGCCCGCACCCGAGGCTCCGCTGGCCGTGAACCTCATCGCCGAGATCTTCACCGAGGCAGGTCTTCCCGAAGGCGTGCTGTCGGTGGTTCCGGGCGGCGCCGAGACCGGCGAGAACCTCGTGTCCCATCCCGACATCGACAAGATCACCTTCACCGGTTCGACCGCGGTGGGCAAGCACATCGGCGAGATCGCAGCACGCAACCTCAAGCGCTGCTCGCTCGAACTCGGCGGCAAGTCCGCGGCCATCGTCCTCGAGGACGCCGACCTCGACTCCACCATCGCCATGCTCGTGATGTCGGGGCTCATCAACACCGGTCAGGCATGTGTCGGCCAGACACGCATCCTGGCTCCGCGCTCCCGCTACGACGAGGTCGTCGAGAAGGTCGCCGGCGCAACCGCATTCTTCCCCGTCGGCCCTCCCGGCGACGAGGCCGCGCAGATCGGTCCGCTGATCTCCGCCAAGCAGCGCGACCGCGTCGAGGGCTACATCGCCAAGGGCAAGGAAGAGGGTGCCCGCGTCGTGATCGGCGGCGGCCGTCCGGCGCACCTCGACAAGGGTTACTTCGTCGAGCCGACGATCTTCGCCGACGTCGACAACTCGATGACGATCGCCCGTGAGGAGATCTTCGGTCCCGTGCTGTGCGTGCTGCCCTACGACAGCGTCGACGAGGCCGTGAAGATCGCCAACGACTCCGACTACGGCCTCGCCGGTTCGGTGTACACCACCGACATCGAGAAGGGCCTCGAGATCGCGTCGCGTGTGCGCACCGGAACGTACGGAATCAACTGGTACGCATTCGATCCCGGTTCGCCGTTCGGCGGGTTCAAGAACTCGGGCATCGGGCGTGAGAACGGCCCCGAAGGACTCGAGGCGTTCTGCGAACTGAAGTCCGTGCTCTACCCGCCCGGCTACGAGGGCTGATCCCCGACGACGAGGGGGAGGATATGTGCGTTCTCGACGGAGAACTCGCACATATCCTCCCCCTCGTTCGTGTTTCGGGAGGACGCGACCTCAGATGTACATCGCGGGATCGATGTACGTCGTCGGATCCACGAGCGGTTCGTGCTTCTTGCGGGACCGGACGGTCGCGGGGATACCAGTGGCGATCGAATCCTCCGGCACGTCGTGGGTGACCACGGCGTTGGCGCCGATCGCGCTGTCGTCGCCGATCACCACCGGGCCGAGGACCTTCGCCCCCGCCCCGACGGTGACACGGTTGCCCAGCGTCGGATGACGCTTCTCCTTCGCCAGCGACCGGCCGCCGAGCGTCACGCCGTGGTAGAGCATCACGTCGTCGCCGATCTCGGCCGTCTCACCGATGACCACGCCCATGCCGTGGTCGATGAAGAAGCGCCGGCCGATGGTCGCGCCGGGGTGGATCTCGATGCCGGTGAGGAACCGGGTGAACTGCGCGAGGATCCGCGCAGGTCCCTTCAGGGCGGGCACCTGCCACATCCGGTGCGCGATGCGGTGCGACCAGATCGCGTGCAGCCCCGAATAGACGATGGCGTTCTCCGCGTCGCTGCGCGCGGCCGGATCGTGGCCGCGCGCCGACTGCAGATCCTCCCGGAGAGTGTGCAGGATACCCACGACGGCGATCAGTCCCGGATGTGCTCGAAGAGCGGGGTGGAGATGTAGCGCTCGCCGAAGTCGGGAACGACGACGACGATCAGCTTGCCGGCGTTCTCCGGACGCTTCGCGATCTCGAGTGCGGCCCACACGTTGGCGCCGGCCGAGATACCGCCGAGGATGCCCTCGTCGGTGCCCAGGCGACGGGCGACCTCGATGGCGTCGTCGAACTTCACGTCGACGATCTCGTCGTAGATCTCGCGGTCGAGAACCTCGGGCACGAAGTTCGCGCCGATGCCCTGGATCTTGTGCGGTCCGGGCTCACCGCCGGTGAGGATCGGCGAGTCGGCGGGCTCGACACCGACGATCTTCACGTCGGGCTTGCGGGCCTTGAGGGTGCGGCCGACACCGGTGAGCGTGCCACCCGTGCCGATACCCGCGACGAAGATGTCGACGGCACCGTCGGTGTCGTTCCAGACCTCTTCACCGGTGGTGCGCTCGTGGATCTCCGGGTTCGCCGGGTTGCCGAACTGGCGGGCCAGGATGGCGTTCTCGGTGTTCGCGACGATCTCCTCGGCCTTCGCGACGGCGCCCTTCATGCCCTCGGAACCCGGGGTCAGGACGATCTCGGCACCGTAGGCGCGGAGCATGACGCGACGCTCGGTCGACATCGTCTCGGGCATCGTGAGGATGACCTTGTAGCCGCGGGCAGCGCCGACCATGGCGAGCGCGATACCGGTGTTGCCGGAGGTGCCCTCGACGATCGTGCCGCCGGGCTTCAGCTCACCGGACTTCTCGGCGGCGTCGATGATCGCGACACCGATGCGGTCCTTGACGCTGTTGGCCGGGTTGTAGAACTCGAGCTTCGCGGCGACGGTGGCGCCAGCGCCCTCGGTCAGACGGTTGAGCTTGACGATCGGGGTGCGCCCGACCAGCTCGGTGACGTTGTTGTAGATGCCGCTCATATTGGGCCGATCCCTCCTTGCGGTCGTCGCGACGACCGGGTCGTTTCCGTCACACCATTGCATCATCTGCTGGTACGTGCTGTGCAGCCGGGGAGCCGTGCGCTCACCCGGCCACGCGCATGCGCGGGCACAGTGCAGCGGCGACGGTTTGTCGGTCCGGCGTACACGGGTACTCAACGTCATCGGCCGCCTCGATCTTCCCGACAGCCACTGTGGCGTACGTCCTCGATCCGGCGACCGGCAGATCTGTCCGTCCGTACCGGTGAGGAGACGACGGTGGTCGACTTCAGCAGGGTCGTGCAGAACGCGGGCCGAGTCGTGGAGAACGCTAACAGGGCGATCGACGACGCCGGCCGCTCGGTGGGTGGCTTCGTCCGGCGTGCCGTCGACCGGCCCGTCGACGCCCGGAGACCGCAGACGGTGACCGTCGCGGCTCCGCGCGCGCAGGTCATGCAGTTCTGGCGTGATCCCGAGAACCTGAGCAGAGTCTTCGGCGACCACGTGCGGGTGGAGACGGTCGAAGCGAACCGGCTGCGCTGGACATGGGAGGGCCCCGGCGGAACGACGACCTGGGACACCCGCGTCGACGTCACCTCGGAAGGGCTCGCATTCGTCGGCGAGGACGACGCGGACACCCCGGGTCCGCGCGTGGTGCTCGCGGTGGCCGACGCGCCCCGGGGCGGTACCGAGATGACCCTGCGCGCCGAGGTTCCCGTCCCCGATCTCGTCACCGGGGCCCTGACCTTCACCGCGCTCTACCGTGCGCGGGCCCTCATGCAGACCGGTGAGATCCCCACCCTGCAGGGCAGTCCGAGTGCCCGCGAATCGGAAGGAGACGCCTGATGCGAGCGCTGTGCTGGATGGGTGTGAACGAGTTGTCGGTGGAGACGGTCGACGATCCCGGCCTGGTCAACCCGCACGACGTGATCGTGCGGGTCCGACTCACCACGACCTGCGGTTCCGACCTGCACTTCCTCGGCGGATACCTGCCGGGGATGCGGGAGGGCGATGTGATCGGCCACGAGTTCATGGGCGAGATCGTCGACACCGGCCCGGAGGTGACCTCGGTGCGGGTCGGCGACCGGGTGGT
>Ga0182742_1002084_pt1 | contig 23157 bp, 25 predicted proteins | sample eDN5th37CBELigMG_FD_128880 | JGI IMG/M metagenome (GOLD analysis project Ga0182742, IMG submission 128880) | Enriched Miracle-Growth compost microbial communities from Emeryville, California, USA - eDNA 5th pass 37_C BE-Lig MG (version 2)... ... | reverse complement strand
TTCAAGCTGGCCGACATGGCCACGCACCTGGTGGCGGCCCGCCAGATGGTGCGCCTGGCGGCCTGCAAACTGGATGCCGGGGCACCCGATGCGGCGACCTACTGCGCCATGGCCAAGCGCTTCGCGACTGACATGGGTTTCCAGATCTGCCTGGACGCCCAGCAAATCCACGGCGGCTACGGATACCTGAGAGACTATCCCTTGGAGCGTCTGGTGCGCGATACTCGCGTTCATCAGATTCTGGAGGGAACCAACGAGATCATGCGCGTGATCATCGCCCGCAAATTGTTGGAAAAAGGAGCAGACATAAGATGAACGCACCGGTGCTGTTCGAAGAGAAGACCGCTGCCAATGGAGTACGGTTCGGGATTGCGACGCTGAATTCGCCGCAAACCCTGAACGGCCTGTCACTGGAAATGGTGGACCTGCTGGCCGAGCGGCTGGATGCCTGGGCACGCGACCCGGGCGTGGCCCTGGTGGTCATGCAAGGCGCGGGCGAAAAGGCTTTCTGCGCGGGCGGAGACCTGCACGGGCTGTACCGCAGCATGACGGAGAATGCCGGCAAGCCGGGCTGGAACAACGCCTATGCGCGCCGTTTCTTCGAGCACGAATACCGGCTGGACTACCGGATCCACACCTATCCCAAGCCGGTGCTGTGCTGGGGCCATGGCATTGTCATGGGCGGCGGCATCGGCCTGATGATGGGCGCCAGCCACCGCGTGGTCAGCGAGACCTCGCGGCTGGCGATGCCGGAAGTCACCATCGGCCTGTTCCCGGACGTGGGCGGCAGCTGGCTGCTGAACCGCATGCCGGGGCGCACCGGCCTGTTCCTGGCGCTGACCGGCGCCAACATGAACACGTCCGACGCTTTTTTCGCGGGGCTGGCGGACTTCCGCCTGAACCACGCCGACTGGCCCAGGCTGCTGGAATCGCTGCAGGAACAGCCCTGGGCCGGCGCGGCCGACGACGGCCTGGCGCCGCGCTCCATCAACGACGGCCTGCTGCGCCGCGCGCTGGCCGCGCTGGAGCCGCAGACCCCGCTCGAACCGGGCCCGCTGCGCCAGCATTCGTTCCTGATCAACAGCCTGTGCAGCGGCAACCGGCTCGACGACATCCACGAGGAGCTGGCCGCGCTGAAAGACCACGAGGACCCCTGGCTGGCGCGCGCCGCGGCGACGATGCTGGCGGGCTCGCCGGGCTCGGTGCGCCTGTCGTTCGCGCTGCAGCAGCGCATGCGGGCGCGTTCGCTGGAAGACGTGCTGCGCGCCGAATACATCGCGGCGCTGGCCTGCACCGCGCACGGCGATTTCGCCGAAGGCATACGCGCGCTGCTGATCGACAAGGACAAGAAGCCGCGCTGGAATCCGGCCACGCTGCAGGAGGCCAGCGAGGCCTGGGTCGAGAAGTTCTTCGAAGACCCCTGGCCCGAAGGCGAGCCGCATCCGCTGGCGGACCTGGGACAGCAAGGGCGCTAGTCGCGTCCCGTCCCGGCGCCGGCCGGCCCGCCACGCAGCACAGGATGATTTCACACCTATAGCAGCAGCAACAGGAGACAAGACATCATGAGCAGTATCGCGTTTATCGGATTGGGCAATATGGGCGCGCCCATGGCATTGAACCTGGTCAAGGCCGGCCACAGCCTGACGGTCTTCGACCTGGTGCCGGCGGCCGTCAAGGCGCTGACCGACGCCGGCGCCAAGTCCGCCGCTTCCGCCGCCGAGGCGGTGCAGGGCGCCGAGGTGGTGATCTCGATGCTGCCGGCCAGCAAGCACGTCGAAGGGCTGTACCTGGACGGCGACCTGCTGGGCAAGATTTCCTCCAGCACGCTGGTCATCGAATGCAGCACCATCGCGCCGGACTCGGCGCGCAAGGTGGCCCAGGCCGCCGAGGCGCGCGGCGTGGCGATGATCGACGCGCCGGTGTCCGGCGGCACCGGCGGGGCGGCCGCGGGCACGCTGACCTTCATCGTCGGCGGCCAGGCCGCGGCGCTGGAGCGCGCCCGTCCGATCCTGGAGAAGATGGGCAAGAACATCTTCCATGCGGGTCCGGCGGGTGCCGGCCAGGTGGCCAAGATCTGCAACAACATGCTGTTGGGCATCCTGATGGCCGGCACGTCCGAAGCGCTGGCGCTGGGCGTGGCCAACGGGCTGGACCCGAAGGTGCTGTCGGACATCATCGCCAAGAGCTCGGGCCGCAACTGGGCCACCGAACTCTACAACCCCTGGCCCGGCGTGATGGATCACGCCCCGGCCTCCAAGGGTTATGCGGGCGGCTTCGGCGTGGACCTGATGCTCAAGGACCTGGGCCTGGCGGCCGAGGCGGCGCTGTCGGCGCGCGCCTCGATCCCGCTGGGCGAACTGGCGCGCAACCTGTATTCGCTGCACAGCGCCGGCGGCTCGGGCCGGCTGGACTTCTCCAGCATCGTCAACCTGCTCAAGCGCGAGCCCGACTGACATGGCGCAGCCCCAGGCATCGGACTGCCCGGCCTCGCGGGTCCAGGCCAGCTTCGCCCGGCAGAGCATCATGGCGCTGCTGGGCGCGGACCTGGACGTGGTGGAGCCGGGGCGGGTCGATATCGTCCTGCCGTACCGGGCCGATCTGTGCCAGCAGAACGGCTTCCTGCACGCGGGCATCTCCACCACCATCGCCGACAGCGCCGGCGGCTACGCCGCCTACACGCTGTTCGAACCCGGCGAGGACGTGCTGACCTCGGAGTTCAAGATGAACTTCCTGGCGCCCGCCAAGGGCGATCGCTACGTGGCCAGCGGCCGCGTGGTCAAGCCCGGCAAGCGCCTGTCGATCTGCCAGGTCGAAGTGCATGCCTACGAAGGCGAGCAGGCCACGCTTTGCGTGATAGGCTTGCTTACCGCGGTGCGCGTGACGCCGCGCTGAATCCTGCTTGCGGCGGACCCGTCAACACGAGGGCCGCCGCAAGGTTTGTCGCGCGTAGCATGGGTATCTGGCAATGCCTCCTAGAGAACATCATCGGATTTTCCGCGCCAACTGGCTGCGCGCCGCGGTGCTGGGCGCCAACGACGGCATCGTTTCCACGGCCAGCCTGATCTCCGGCGTCGCGGCCGCGCAGGCCTCGCACGGCGCCATCCTGACTTCCGGGCTGGCCGGCCTGGTGGCCGGGGCGCTGTCCATGGCCGCCGGCGAATACGTGTCGGTGCGGTCCCAGGCCGACACCGAGGCCGCCGACCTGCGGCTGGAGCAGCGCTCGCTCAAGCGCAATTCCAGCGAGGAACTGGCCGAACTGATCGATATCTATGTCTCGCGCGGCCTGACCCGCGACCTGGCGGCGCAGGTGGCCGGCCAGCTGACCAGCCACGACGCGCTCGACGCGCATGCGCGCGACGAACTGGGCATCTCCGTGCACAACCGCGCGCGGCCGGTGCAGGCCGCGGTGGCTTCGGCCGTGTCGTTCGCCGGCGGCGCGGCGCTGCCGCTGGTGGTGGCGGCGGTGGCGCCCCTGCCGCAGCTGGTGGGCTGGGTCATAGGCGCGTCGGTGGCCTGTCTGGCCGGATTGGGGGCACTGGCCGCCGGCGCCGGGGGCGCGCCCAAGGGACCGGCCGCGCTGCGGGTGACGATCCTGGGCGCCCTGGCGATGGCGGCGACCGCGGGGGTCGGCGCGCTGTTCGGGGTGGCGGTCTAGTGTGCTGTCCCGTAGATACGCCCGCACGAAATTCCCCCCTTGACGCCAAGGCGTCGTTGCAAATCCTCGCGATACCTACGGGTATCGCTGCGGTTTGCGCCTAGCCCTGACGCCAAGAGGAAAAATTTCGTCATGCGGACGCATCTACGGGGCAGCACACTAGGGCGTGATGGAATAAGGCAGGTCGGCGGGCGCGATGCGCGGGCCGTCGGCCGCGCCCAGGCGCAGGTCGCCTTGCGGCAGCGCCGCCAGCGTGGTTTCGAACAGCACCGAGACCACGCCCTGCGCGCTGGCGGCATCGACAATGCGGCCGGTGGGCTCGCCGGGCTGGCTGGCGTCGTAGACGTCCTGGCCGGCCAGCGACGCGCCCTCGGCGCCGGCGACGGTGCCGTACGCCATGCGCCGCTTGACCGTGCCGCGGTAATGGCTGCGCGCCACCACTTCCTGGCCGGGATAACAGCCCTTGGTGAAGCTGACGCCTTCGATCAGGTCCAGGTTGACCGTCTGCGGAATGAAAACGTCCTGCGTGGCGGCGGTGATCCACGGGATGCCCGCGGCCAGGTCGGCGGCATGCCATTGCGCGGCCGGCGCCAGTCCGAGGACCTCGGCCAGCGCGCCCGACTGCTGCAGCTGCTCGTCAGAGGCGATCCACCACCAGCGCAGCCGCGCGTCGGCCGAGGGCGCGGCGATCCAGGTGCCGGAGGGGAGTTCCGCGCGCTGCCACGGCGTGCGCGGCAGCGCGCCGGCGGCGGCTTCCAGCGCGGCGGCCTGTTCGGCCGTGGCCAGCACGCCGGCCACGGACAGCGGCGCGGGCGCCAGCTTGACCTTGGCGCGCAGCACGAACATCGACAGGCGCTTGAGGAGGGCCTGGGCCAGGTCCTGGCGCACCAGGCCGTAGAGCCGGGGGGCGTCGTCGGTTTGCGCGGCGGGCGCCAGCCACATCACCAGCGTGGCCAGCAACCGGCCCTTGGCCGTGCAGTAGCCGGCCAGGCGGGCGGCGTCGGCGGGCAGGCCGGTGACGTCCTGGGTCAGCTGGCCGTGCAGGAAGGTGAGGGCGTCGGCGCCGGAGGCGGCGAAGACCTGGAAATCATCGAGCGGCGCGCATTGCGCGCAACCTTCGGCGCGCGCGGGAATCGAAGAATAGAAAGCATGCATGGCGGCGGCGTTATCGCATCATCAAAGTGCAGATGATAGCCGCCTTCCCCTCGGGGCAGGGCCATGCCCGCGCCGCGCGCAGGGACGAACGGCGCGCTCCGGCCCCGCTTTTGGCGCGACAGGGCCGCGCGATCAATTAAACTTCCGGGACTTATGAAGAAGCGACTCTTTTTTTACGTCTTGTGGTTCTTCCTGCTGGTCGTGCTGGCCGCCGCGGGCGCGGTCGGCTCGGCCTGGTACTGGATGCACCGCCCCATCCCGCTGGCGGCCGACAAGATCGATTTCGTGGTGGACCCGGGCAGCAGCCCGCGCACCGTCGCGCGCACGCTGAACCAGGCCGGCGTGCCGGTGTGGGAGCCGGGTTTCGTCTGGATGGCGCGGCTGTCCGAACTGGACAAGCAGATGAAGGCCGGCGGCTACCAGGCCCATAATGGCGACTCGCCGTGGCGCCTGCTGCAGCGCCTGGCCCGCGGCGACATGACGCAGCGCCAGATCACCTTCGTGGAAGGCTGGACCTATCGCCAGATCCGCCAGGCGCTGCGCGCCAATCCCGACGTCAAGCAGACGCTGGACGGCGTCTCCGACGAGGCGCTGATGGAGCGCCTGGGCTCTTCCATCAAGCATCCGGAAGGGCTGTTCTTCCCCGACACCTACATCTTCACGCCGGGCAGCACCGACTTCGACCTGCTGCGCCGCGCGTACGAGGAAGGCCAGCGCATCCTGCAGGACACCTGGGCCCAGCGCCAGCCCGACCTGCCGGTCAAGACCGCCTACGAGGCGCTGGTGCTGGCCTCCATCGTCGAAAAGGAAACCGGCCACGGTCCGGACCGCCGCCGCGTGGCCGGCGTGTTCACCAACCGCCTGAAGGTCGGAATGCTGCTGCAGACCGATCCGACCGTGATCTACGGCATGGGCGAGGCCTACCAGGGCCGCATCCGCAAGCGCGACCTGCAGACCGACACGCCGTGGAACACCTATACGCGCCCGGGCCTGCCGCCCACGCCCATCGCGGCGGCCGGCCGGGCGGCGCTGCTGGCCGCGGTGCAGCCCGAGCAGCACAAATTCCTGTACTTCGTGTCGCGCGGCAACGGGACCAGCGAATTCTCGGCCAGCCTGTCCGAGCACAACCGCAATGTCTCGCGCTACGTCCTGGGCCAGGGCCGCAATGCCGCGCCCGGCCCCGAACCGGCCGCGCCGGCCGCGCAGCAAGCCGCACAACCCCCCGCACCAGAACCCAAACAAGGACCAGACCAATGACCTCGCGTGGACGCTTCATTACGCTGGAGGGCGTCGACGGCGCGGGCAAGAGCACGCATACCGTCTGGATCGCCGACTTCCTGCGCGCGCAGGGCCTGGAGGTGGTGTCCACGCGCGAACCGGGCGGCACGCCGCTGGGCGAGAAGCTGCGCGCCTTGCTGCTGGCCGATCCCATGGGGCTGGACACCGAGACCCTGCTGATGTTCGCGGCCCGCTGCGAGCACCTGCGCCAGGTGATCGAGCCGGCGCTGGCGCGCGGGGCCTGGGTCGTGTGCGACCGCTACACCGACGCCAGCTACGCCTACCAGGGCGGCGGGCGCGGCCTGGGCGCCGGGCGCGTGGCCGCGCTGGAAGACTGGATGCAGGCGGGCCGGCCCGACCGCACCTGGCTGTTCGACGTGCCGCTGGAAGTGGCGCGGGCGCGGCTGGCCGACTCGCGCGAGCCGGACCGTTTCGAGCGCGAGGGCGCGGCCTTTTTCGAACGCACCCGCGCGGCCTACCATGCGCGCGCGGCCGCCGAACCGGACCGCATCCGCATCGTCGATTCGACCCGCCCGATCGCCGAGGTGCGCGCCCGGCTCGAGGCCGGGCTGCGCGAACTGCTGGAGCAGGCGGCATGAACGCCGCCCGCAACGCTCAGGACGCGGCCGCGCAGGGCGGCGACGGCGCGGTCTCCAACGCGCCGCAGTTCCTGCCGTGGCAGATGGACACGGCGCGCGCCTGGCTGGGCGACCGCGACCGTTTCGCCCATGCCTGGCTGGTGCATGGCCTGGCCGGCATCGGCAAGCTGGACTTCGCGGTGGCCGCAGCCGCCAGCCTGCTGTGCGAGGCGCCCGAGCACGGCCTGGCCTGCGGACGCTGCGCCGCCTGCGCCTGGTTCGCCAGCGGCAACCATCCCGACCTGCGCCGCATCCGGCCCGAGGCCATCGCGCTGGAGGAGGGGGCCGACGCCGCCGAGCCCGCCGAAGACGCGGAGCCGGCCGCCGGCGCCAGCAAACGCGCGCCGTCCAAGGAAATCCGCATCGACCAGATCCGCTCGCTGGAGTCCTGGTTCAACACCGCCACGCACCGCGGCGGCTGGCGCGTGGCGCTGCTGTATCCGGCCCACGCGCTCAACGTGGTGTCGTCCAACGCCTTGCTCAAGGTGCTGGAAGAGCCGCCGCCGCACACGGTTTTCCTGCTGGTGGCGGACGCGCCGGACCGCCTGCTGCCCACGCTGGTGTCGCGCTGCCGGCGCCTGCCGCTGCCGGCGCCCGATCCGGACACGGCCCTGCAATGGCTGCGCGGGCAGAACGTCGAGCCGGCGCGCGAATGGCTGGCGGCCGCCGGCGGCGCCCCGCTGGCCGCGCTGCGCCTGGCGCAGTCGGGCGCCACCGCCTGCCCGGCCTGGCTGGGGCAGCTGGTCGCGCCGCTGGCCAGCGGCCAGGCGCCCGACGTGGGCACCCTGGCCGAGTCCCTGGAGAAGGTGGCGGCCAGCGAATGGATCGACGCCTTGCAGCGCCTGTACACCGACCTGATGCTGGCCGGCGCGGGCGCGCCCGCCCGGTATTTCCCGTCGCTGGCCGAGGGCGTCGCGCAGGTCGCAAAACGCATGAACCCGGTCAAGGTGGCCGAGGGCGCGCGCTGGCTCACGCGTCAGCGCGCCCTGGCCACCCATCCCTTGAACGCCAAGCTGTTCGCCCACGCCGCCCTGCAGCGCGTGGTGCTATCCTGCCAGGCGTAAGCCCTTGATCCGGCGGCGCTTTGCCCGGCTGCGGGCGGGGCGCCGCGGTCCTTTATCCGATTCACCATGTACGTCGATTCTCACTGCCATCTGAACTTTCCGGAGCTCGCCGCCGATCTGCCCGCCATCCTCGAGCGCATGGCCGCCAACCAGGTGACCCATGCGCTGGTCGTCAGCGTCAACATGCCCGAATGGCCCTCGCTGATGTCGCTGGTCGAACCGCAGCCCAATTTGTGGGCCTCGGTGGGCGTGCACCCCGATTACGAAGACACGCCGGACCCGTCCGTGGACGAACTGGTGCGCCTGTCGGCGAATCCCAAGGTCGTGGCCATCGGCGAGACCGGACTCGACTACTACCGCCTGTCGGAGCCGCTGGACTGGCAGCGCGAGCGTTTCCGCTGCCATATCCGGGCCGCGCGCGAGACCGGCCTGCCGCTCATCGTGCATACCCGGGCCTCGGCCGAGGACACGGTGCGCGTGCTGCGCGAAGAGCAGGCGGCCGAGGTGGGCGGGGTGATGCACTGCTTCACCGAGAACTGGGAAGTGGCCCAGGCCGCGCTGGACCAGAACTTCTATATTTCGCTGTCGGGCATCGTCACGTTCAAGAACGCCCAGGTGGTGCATGAAGTTGCCGCCAAGGTGCCGCTGGACCGCCTGCTGATCGAAACCGATTCGCCGTACCTGGCGCCGGTGCCGTACCGCGGCAAGCTCAACGATCCGTCCAAGGTCATTCACGTGGCCGAGAAGATCGCGGACCTGCGAGGCATACCGGTGGCCGAGGTGGCGCGTGCATCGACCGATAATTTCTTCCGTCTTTTCAATAAGATAAAGAAATAATTGAATCTATTTTATTTAAAGTAAATTCTAGGATATCCATGGCTATCAGTGTCGCTTCCGCTCATCGGACCGTGTTGACGTGCAGCCGCGCCGCGCTGCTGGCGCTGGCGCTCGGGCTGGCCGCGCCGGGCGCGCAGGCGGCCAATCCCGGCGACTGGTGGGTCTATGTCGCCAACGACTATCCCGACGATATCCGCGACCTGCTCAAGCAGGGCGCCGATCCCAACGTGCGCTACAAGAACGGCCAGCCGGCGCTGATGCGCGCGGTGGTCGACGGCGCCTGGAAGGTGTTCGACGTGCTGGCGGCCGACAAGCGCACCGACGTGAACGCGGAGAACCCCGCGGGCGAGACGCCGCTGATGTACCTGGCCATCGTCGGGCAGACCGACCGGGCCAAAAAGCTCATCGCGCGCGGCGCCAAGGTCAACCGCCTGGGCTGGACGCCGCTGCATTACGCGGCCTCCAAGGGTCAGATGGAGATGGCGCGCCTGCTGCTGGCGCAGCACGCCATGCCCAACGCGCCCGCGCCCAACGGCGAGACGCCGCTGATGATGGCCGCGCTGTCGGGCCGCAGGCCCATGGTCGAGCTGCTGCTGAAATCCGGCGCCGACGTGGGCACCCGCGACACCAAGGGCCAGACCGCGGCCGACTGGGCCCGTACCGGCAAATCCACCGCGCTGGCCGCGCAGCTGGACAAGCTGATCGCGCAGCAGGACGAAGCCCGCAGCAAGCGCCGCGCGGGGGTGGAGGCCGCGCCTGCCGCCGAGGCTCCAGCCGCGCCCGCGCCGGCGGCCGAAGCGCAGGCTCCCGCGGCATCGTCCGGCGCCGTCCAAGGCGTCTCGGGCCTGAAGCTGAACAATTACGACGAGCCCGCAGCGCCTTGACGCCGCGTCGCCGGGAGCGCGAGACATGACCACCGGAGAATTCGACAAAAGCCTGTGGAAGGCGCGCGACGACAGCGCCGAACAGGGCGATACGCGGCGCCTGGCGCACATCGTGGCGCCGGCCGCCGGGCAGGAAGTCCGCGACGGCGAAGCGGTGCTGCTGGGCTTTGCCTGCGACGCCGGCGTGGCGCGCAACCAGGGCCGCGTCGGCGCCGCCGGCGGGCCGGCCGGCATCCGCAAGTTCCTGGCCGGGCTGCCCGCGCACGGGCTGGCGCGCCTGCTGGACGCCGGCGACGTGGTGTGCAAGGGCGACCGCCTGGAAGAGGCCCAGGAGCGTCTGGGTCTGCGCGTGGCGGAGCTGCTGGGGCAGGGGACGCGTCCGGTGGTGCTGGGCGGCGGCCACGAGATCGCCTGGGGCAGCTTCCAGGGCCTGGCCCGCTGGCTGCAGGCGCGCGCCGATGCCGGCCCGGTGCTGGTGCTGAACCTGGACGCGCATTTCGACCTGCGCACCGGACGGCCGGGCAGTTCGGGCACGCCTTTCGACCAGATCCTGCGCGACTGCGAGGCGCGCGGCCAGTCGCTGCAATACGCCTGCCTCGGCGTTTCGCGGCTGGCCAACACGCCGGCGCTGTATGCCCGGGCCGCCGAGACCGGGGCCTTCTGGGTCGAGGACCGCGAGATGCAGGAGCGGCACCTGGAGGCCAGGCTGGCCGACGTGGACGGCCTGCTGCGCGGGGCTGCCCACGTCTACCTGACCATAGACCTGGACGTGCTGCCGGCCGCCGTTATGCCGGGCGTCTCCGCGCCCGCGCCCTATGGCGTGCCGCTGCCGGTGGTCGAGGAAATCGCGCTGCGGGTCAAGGCCAGCGGCAAGCTGCGCCTGGCCGACATGGCCGAATACAACCCGGCCTTCGACATCGACGGCCATGGCGCGCGGGCGGCCGCGCGGCTGGCCTGGCAGCTGCTTGCGGACTGACGGCCGGGCGGGCTCGCTTCGGGAGGCGGCTTTCTTTCGGGAAAGCCGCCTTTTTGCATTGGCGCCCCGGGGTCGCGGCGGGCAGGGCATCGGGCTGGACGGGCGCAGTGCGGCGGCTTAGGATAGGACCAGATCAGGTCCGGGCTTGCGACCCGTTCGACATCCGCAACACAAATATGTCCCCATTAAATATTTTTCATATTAAATTGGGGACGCTATATTTTTCGTGGATAAAATGGCGCAACTCAGTCAGGAGAGCATGCTCATGTCTCAAACTCCCACCCACGCCTTGCCGTCGTACCTGAATGCCGATGACCTCGGCCCCTGGGGTAATTACCTGCAACAAGTCGATCGGGTCACCCCGTATCTCGGTTCTCTGGCGCGGTGGGTCGAAACCCTGAAGCGCCCGAAGCGTTCGCTGATCGTCGACGTGCCCATCGAGCTCGACAACGGCAGCGTCGCCCACTTCGAGGGCTACCGCGTCCAGCACAACACCTCGCGCGGCCCGGGCAAGGGCGGCGTGCGTTTCCACCAGGACGTGACGCTGTCCGAGGTGATGGCGCTGGCGGCCTGGATGTCGATCAAGAACGCCGCGGTCAACCTGCCGTACGGCGGCGCCAAGGGCGGCGTGCGCGTCGATCCGCGCAAACTGTCGCAATCCGAGCTCGAGCGCATCACGCGCCGCTACACCTCCGAGATCGGCGTCATCATCGGGCCGTCCAAGGACATTCCCGCGCCCGACGTGAACACCAACGCCCAGACCATGGCCTGGATGATGGACACGTACTCCATGAACGAAGGCGCCACCGCCACCGGCGTGGTCACCGGCAAGCCGATCGCGCTGGGCGGCAGCCTGGGCCGGGTCGAAGCCACGGGCCGCGGCGTGTTCGTGGTGGGCTGCGAAGCCGCACGCGACCTGAACATCGACGTCTCCAAGGCGCGCGTGGTGGTGCAGGGCTTCGGCAACGTGGGCGGCACCGCCGCCCGCCTGTTCCATGAAGCCGGCGCCAAGGTCATCGCCGCGCAGGACCACACCGGCACGGTGCACAACGCCGAAGGCCTGGACGTGCACAAGCTGCTCTCGCACGTGTCGCAGCACGGCGGCGTGGGCGGCTTCTCCGGCGGGCAGGCCATGGACAAGGACGAATTCTGGACGCTGGAAACCGAATTCCTGATCCCGGCCGCCCTGGAAAGCCAGATCACCGCCGAAAACGCGCCCAAGGTGCGCGCCAAGATCGTGGTCGAAGGCGCCAACGGCCCGACCACGCCGGAGGCCGACGACATCCTGGCCGAACATGGCGTGTACGTGGTGCCGGACGTGCTGGCCAACGCCGGCGGCGTGACCGTCAGCTACTTTGAATGGGTGCAGGACTTCTCCAGCTTCTTCTGGAGCGAGGACGAGATCAACCTGCGTCTCGAACGCATCATGCGCGAGGCCTACGCGGCCGTGTCGCAGGTGGCGCGCGAGCACAAGGTCACGCTGCGCACGGCGGCGTTCATCGTCGCCTGCACGCGCATCCTGCAGGCGCGCCAGGTGCGCGGCCTTTATCCCTGATACCGGCTTCGGCGGCGCGTCCCCGGACGCGCCCCGAGGAGGCAAGGAGACAAACCCGATCGCCCCGCAAGGGGCGATTTTCATTGCGGCATGCACGTCCGCGTTGCAGCCATGTGTACGGGCCCCATTTTTTTGGCGGTGTGGGCTGCCGGCCACAATATGTCCCGATTTGTGTCGCTCAGGGCAAATCCGGGCTTGCGCATAACGAATTGACACATTGCGTCCCTAGAATTCGCTGCAACCATGTGCCGGGGACGTCGCCCGCGATGCGAAGCAACCTGCTCATGGTCTGTTCAATCAACGGGAATTTGCAATGAAAAAGACTTTGTTCGCCGCCGCCATCCTGGGCGCGTTCGGCGCAACGGCACAGGCGGAAACCTCGGTGACGTTGTACGGCCTGATCGACACGGGCCTGGGCTACCAGCGCATCAAGGGCGACAACTACCACGAATCCAAGGTCGGCATGGTCAACGGCGTGTCCAGCGGCTCGCGCTGGGGCCTGCGCGGCAGCGAAGACCTGGGTGACGGCCTGCGCGCCGTGTTCACGCTGGAAAGCGGCTTCAATTCGGGCAACGGCCTGTCGGGCCAGAGCGGCCGCCTGTTCGGCCGCCAGGCCACCATCGGCCTGCAAAGCGATTCGTGGGGCAAGCTGGAACTGGGCCGCCAGACCAACATCGCTTCGAAGTACTTCGGCGCGATCGATCCGTTCGGCGCCAGCTACGGCCAGGCCAACGTGGGCGTGGCCTTCAGCGCCGCCAACACGGTCCGCTACGACAACATGGTGCAGTACTCCACGCCGTCGTTCAGCGGCCTGCAGTTCGGCGTCGGCTACTCGTTCAACGCCTCGGACACGACCAGCGCCCAGACCGGCTTCAAGACCGCCGACAACACGCGCGCCATCACCACCGGCCTGCGCTACGTCAGCGGCCCGCTGAACCTGGCCGTGACCTACGACCAGCTCAATCCGGCCAACCAGCTGAACACCGACGCCACGCCGAAGTCGTGGATCGTGGGCGGCTCGTATGACTTCGAAGTGCTGAAGCTGGCGCTGGCCTACGGCCAGACGCGCGACGGCTGGTTCACCGGCCAGGGCATCAACGCCTTCGGCAGCGGCAGCCCCGAAGCCAAGGGCTTCAGCAGCAACGTGGCCGCGTCCGGCTTCAAGGCCAATTCCTACCTGGTCGGCCTGAGCGTGCCGCTGGGCGGCGCCAGCAACCTGTTGGCCTCGTGGCAGCGCGCCGATCCGGACAGCGATGCGCTGACCGGCGACGACGCGACCATGAACGTCTACAGCCTGGGCTATACCTACAACCTGTCCAAGCGCACCAATCTGTACGCCTTGGCCTCGTACGCCACCGACTACGCCTTCATCGACGGCGTCAAGAGCACCGTGGGTATCGTGGGTATCCGCCACCGCTTCTAAGGCGCGGCCATGAGCGGGCGGCGCGCATGCGCCGCCCCTTGCGCCGAGCCGCGGTTGCACTGAGCGGACTGGGCGTCTTACCCGGCCACAGACGCGAAAAAAGCGGCCACCTCCCTAGCTCCACTCTCAGTCCGCTCACCCGAACCCCGGCCACGCCGCAGCCTGGCGCCTGCCACAGGCGTTCAGGACTGCGGCAGCAGTTCGGGCTTGAGTATCCCGCGCAGATCGGGATAGGCGATGCTCAGTTCGGGCTCGCCATGCGAATACGGCGCGATCGAATACGCGTCGTACTTGACCACGATGCCGTCGCGCGTGAGCGCGAAATTGTCGCTTTCCTGGAACGGCCACATGCGGTTGTACGTCGCCGGATCGCGGCGCGCGTCGGGATTCTGTTCCAGCCACTTGGCGTGCGCGCGCTGCAGCGCGGCGACGTATTGCGCGCGCCGGCCCGGTATCAGGGCTTCGTCCAGGCTCATCACGCGGCCGCGGCTGCGTTCCCAGTTCAAGTACTGCGTGGCGGGAATGCCGTGCGCGGCCCCGGTCAGGTACTGCTCGGTGTGCAACTCGATGGCGATCACGTCGCCGACGGTGTCCTTGACGCTGGCCTTGAAATAGGTGGCGTCGCGCGGGCGCGCGGTGGACCAGAAGTACTGCGTGTATTCGGACAGCGTGTCGTAGGGGCCGCGGCGGTTGGCGTCGGTGCCGGTCATGTAGGCCAGCACGTGATCGACCAGCGCCGTCAGCTTGGGGATGCCGGGAAAGGCCACGCTGTCGATTTCGATGCGCGGGCAGTCGCCTTCGCAGCCGGGCTTGTTCGAGGCCCACTGGATGCGTTCGGTGGCCAGGTCGCCCAGCTGCTGCGGCGTGGATTGCGCCGACGGCGCCGGCGAGGCCAGGGTGATGTCGGCCGGCGGCGCGCTGCTGCAGCCGGCCAGCGCCAGGATGGCGGTGCCCAGGATGAGACCGCTGGTCGCGCCTCGCGGCGTGTACATGCGACGCATTGAATTACCTCCAGAGAATCAGGACACGGCAGCTCAGGGGACGACGCCCGTCCACTGCGGCGTGGAGAACTTTTCCAGGGCCTGCGCCTGCGCCTGCGCCAGAGTGGCCTCGCCGACCTGCCCAGTGCTCAGACGATGGCGCGCGGCAAAAGTTTCCACCATGCGGTCGATGATGGCTTCGCGCGCCAGCCCGGTCTGGGTGCGCAGCGGATCGACGCGCTTTTTCGCGCTGGTGGTGCCTTTGTCCGACAGTTTTTCGCGGCCGATGCGCAGCACCTCCACCATTTTATCGGCGTCGATATCGTAGGACATGGTCACGTGGTGCAGCACCGCGCCGGAACGGCGCGCCTGCGCGGCGCCGCCGATCTTGCCGATCTCCGAGGCGATGTCGTTGAGCGGCTGGTACCAGGCCTTGATGCCCAGCCCCTGCAGCGCGTCCAGCACCCAGGCGTCGAGGAAGGCATAGGATTCCTGGAAGCTCATGCCGTGCACCAGCGCCTGCGGCACGCTGAGCGAATAGGTGATGGAGTTGCCCGGCTCGATGAACATGGCGCCGCCGCCGCTGACGCGGCGCACGACTTCGATGCCGTGGCGGCGCGCGCCTTCGGGATCGACCTCGTTCTTGAGCGATTGGAAGCGGCCGATCACCACGGCCGGCGCGGACCATTCCCAGATGCGCAGCGTCGGCGGGCGGCGGCCGGCGCCGACCTCGTCGGTGATGATGGCGTCCAGCGCCATGTGCAGCGCGGGCGGCTGCGGGCCTTCGTGGACCAGCTCCCAGTCGTAATCGTTCCAGTCGGTGCGCGTCATGCCAGCGCCCTCCGCAGCACCACGGCGACGGCCTCGGCCGAAAAGCCGAACATCTCCGCGCCGGGCGGCAGCGCCGACTGCACGGCCAGCGCCAGTTCGAGTTCGCCGGCGTCGGCCGGCAGGCCGTTCAGGCCGCGGTTGATGGCTTCGAGCGCTTCGGGGGGCTCGAGAAAAAAGTCGCCGCTGATGCGCACATCGGCCAGGCGGCCGTCGCGCACTTCCAGGTCAGCGACCACCAGTTTGCCGCCGGGGACTTTGTATTCGCCATGCATGGGCGCTCCTTGCTGATTCCAGATCGGTAATGAACAAACAGAAAAACAGTGGCTACAGGCTGAGCTTCATGCCGTCGTGGCTGGCCTTGAAGCCCAGGCTTTCGTAGAACCGGCGCGCGTCGGGACGCGCGCGGTCGGTGGTGAGCTGCACCAGGCTGCAACCCTGCACCCGGCACTGCTCGATCGCCCACTCGAACATGGCGCGGCCCAGGCCGGCGCCGCGCGCCGAGGAGGCGATGCGCACGCTCTCGATCTGGCCGCGCCACTGGCCCAGCCGCGACAGGCCGGGGATGAACGATAACTGCAAACAGCCGACCACGCTTCCATCGCGCTCCAGCACCGCCAGGAACTGGTTGCAGTCCTGCGCGATGGCGCCGAAGGCGGCGGTGTAGCGCGGGTCCAGGGGCAGCGAGGGATTTTCGCGGGCCGCGCCGAGTTCGTCGTCGGCCAGCATCGCGACGATGGCGGGAAGATCGGCCAGGCGCGCACGGCGGAACACCAGTTGCGGATCGGGCATGGCGGCTCCTGTCAGCGGGTGACGTTCTGGGCGGTCTGGCCGAACAGGATGCGGCGCGAGGCCTCGTCGCTGACCGACGGCGCGGTGTTGACGGTGTCGGCCAGCGCGTAGGCGCGCACGGTGGCGGGCCTTGCCGCGATGGTTTCGAACCAGCGCTTGAGGTGCGGGAATTCGTTGAGATCCTGGCCCTGCTTGGCGTGCGGCACGATCCAGGGATAGGCGGCCATGTCGGCGATGGAGTAGTCGCCGGCCACGAACTCGCGGTCGGCCAGGCGCTTGTTCAGCACGCCATACAGGCGGTTGGTTTCGCGGACGTAGCGGTCGATGGCGTAGGGGATGCGCTCGGGCGCATAGCCCGAAAAATGGTGGTTCTGGCCGGCCATGGGGCCCAGCCCGCCCATCTGCCAGAACAGCCATTGGGACACTTCGGCGCGGCCGCGCAGGTCGGCGGGCAGGAAGCGGCCGGTCTTTTCGGCCAGGTAGAGCAGGATCGCGCCGGATTCGAACAGCGACAGCGGCGCGCCGCCGTCGGCCGGGGCCTGGTCGACGATGGCAGGGATGCGGTTGTTGGGCGCGATGGCGAGGAACTCGGGCTTGAACTGGTCGCCCCGGCTGATGTTGACCGGGTGGATGTTGTAGGGCAGGCCGGTTTCTTCGAGGAACAGCGTGATCTTGTGGCCGTTGGGCGTGGTCCAGTAATAGAGATCGATCATGGGGGTGTCCTGTTCGTGGCGCCGGCGGCGGCGGCCGGGCGGAACGCCCATGATAGCGGGCCGCCGCCGGCCGCGCCCTGAATAACCGGGGACTGGATACGGGTTTGGCCGGCGGCGCCGCCATCCGCCTAACAGGCCGTGCCCGGCCGCGCCCGGCGCGGCAGGCGCCAGCTCCAGTTCAGGCTGACGCCGGCGGCCGCCATGAAAATCATCGCCACGCCCACGATTTGCGAGCCGTCCATGCGGTGTCCGTAGACCAGGAAATCAAGCATGATGGCAACCGCGGGATAGATGAAGCTGAGCGCGGCGGTCGAGGTCGTGGGCAGCTTCTGGATGGCCGAGTACATCAGGATATACATGAGGCAGGTATGCACCAGTCCCAGGGCCACCAGGCAGCCCCATTGCAGGGGCGCGGCGGGCAGCGCGCCGAAGTCCGCCATCGGCAGCAGCATGAGCGCGCCGAGCGCGACCTGCACCAGCGCCAGCACCTGCGGCGGGATGCCCGTCAGGCGCTTGACGATGAAGGCGGTCACGCCATAGAGCGCGGCCGCGCCCAGGCCCAGCAGCAGTCCCGCCAGATAGCCGTCGCCCGCGTCGCCCGCCTCGGACAATCGCAGCACCAGCATCAGCCCGGCGAACGCGATGACCGACCAGGCCAGCTTGCCGCGCGTGGGCCGTTCGCCCAGGAACAGCACGCCCAGGCCGATCAGAAAGAAGGGCTGCACGTTGTAGACCGCGGTGGCCAGCGAAATGGACGCCAGCCGGTAGGCCGAAAACAGCAGCACCCAATTGAGCACCAGCGCCGCGCCGGCCGCCAGCGCCAGCGCCAGCGTCTTGCGCGTGAACAGCCCGGGCCGCAGCAGCCCGCGCAGCCAGCAGTACAGAAACAGCGACGCCGCGCCGAAGACGCAGCGGAAGAACACCACGTTCCAGGCGCTCTGCCCGGATTCCAGCACGAACACGCCCAGCGTGCCCGACAGCGTCATTGCGGCCGTCATTTGCGCCAGGCCGATGCGTTCCGATGAGGGGGCCATGAGATTTCTCCAGGAGGCGCGCGGCCTCGGTATGCGATGGAAAAATTATCCCAGGCGGATCAAGCTGGTTATATGATGTTGTTGCGGTCAATCGTTCATAGAACCTTTGTTTAGGTGAAATTTATGCGCAACGACCTAAAAAACGAAAATACCAATGAAGGCCCGGTGCTGGACGGTATCGACCGCCGCCTCGTGGAGATGCTGGACGCCAACGCGCGCACCACCACCGCCGACCTCGCGCGCCAGGTCGGCATGTCCGCGCCCAGCGTGGCCGACCGCCTGCGGCGGCTGGAGGAATCCGGCGTGCTGCGCGCCTACACGGTGGACCTCGATCCCGTGGCGCTGGGTTACACGCTGCAGGCCGTCGTGCGCATCCGGCCCTTGCCGGGACAACTGCGCCACGTCGAAGGGCTGATCCAGGAGATCCCGGAGTTCGTGGAATGCGACAAGGTCACGGGCGACGACTGTTTCATCGCCCGGGTGGTGCTGCGCTCGATCTCGCACCTGGACGGCATCCTGGAACGCGTGACCGAATTCGCCGAAACCAATACGGCCATCGTCAAGGCGCACACCGTGCGCCGCCGGCTGCCGCCGCTGCGCTAATCAGTGCCGCGCCTTCAGGCGGACGCGGCCAGCGCTTTCTCGATGGCGCCGGTCAGGCTTGCGGGCGTGTCGGTGGGCGCGTAGCGCTTGATCGGGCGGCCGTCGCGCCCGACCAGGAACTTGGTGAAGTTCCATTTGATCCGGCCGGTGCCGAGCAGGCCCGGCTTTTCCTGCTTGAGCCAGCGGTAGAGGGGATGGGCCGCGTCGCCGTTGACCTCGATCTTGGCGTAGAGCGGGAAGCTGACGTCGTACTGCGTGCTGCAGAATTCGCGGATCGCGGCTTCGTCGCCGGGTTCCTGGTGGCCGAACTGGTCGCAGGGAAAGCCCAGCACCGTCAGCCCGGCCTCGCGGTACTTGCGGTACAGCGCCTCCAGGCCCGCGTACTGCGGCGTGAAGCCGCACTTGGAAGCCACGTTCACGACCAGCAGCACGCGGCCGCGGTACGCGTCCAGGGGGCGTTCCGCGCCATCGATGCCGCGGGCGGAGAAATCGTAGATCGTGCTCATCGGGCCACCTTTGTGCTGCCGGGTCTGCGCGCTCAGGCGTCGGAACGCGAGGGCGCCAGCACGCCGGCCGGTGCGTCCAGTGTAGCCGCGGCGTGGCGGCCGTAGTAGCGCGTGCCCCACAGCGTCAGCAGCAGCACGGCCAGCGTGATGCCGGCCGAGATCCAGGGCAGGTCGGTCAGCGGCAGGCCGTGGCCCAGCGCCAGGCTGCCGAGCCAGGCGCCGGTGGCGTTGCCCAGGTTGAACGCGCCCTGGTTCAAGGTGGAGGCGAGGTTGGGCGCCTCGGCCGCCTGGTCCACGATCAGCGTCTGCAAGAGCGGCACCACGGCGAAACCCAGCACGCCCCAGACGAACACCGTCAGCAGCATGGGCGCCAGCGCATACACCGCCTGGCTCAGCGCCAGGAACACCAGCAGCAGGCCCACGAAGATGCGGCGCAGCGAGGCCTCCAGATTGCGGTCCCCGAGCTTGCCGCCCAGCGTGCTGCCCACGGTCAGCGCCACGCCGAACAGCAGCAGTACGCCGGTGACGCCGCGTTCGGGCACGCCGGTCGCCTCGCGCAGCAGCGGCGCGATATACGTCAGCACGCAGAACAGCGCGGCCGAGGCCAGCACGCTGGCGGCCAGCGGCCACACCACGCGCACGTCGCGCAGCACCTTGAATTCGCGCAGGATATTGGCGGGCTGCATCGGGATGCGGGCCGGCAGCCATGCCGCCAGCGCGGCCACGGCAGCCAGTCCGATGGCGCTGACCACCCAGAACGTGGAACGCCAGCCCGCCACCTGGCCCAGCGCCGTGCCCAGCGGCACGCCCAGCACGTTGGCCAGCGTCAGTCCGGTGAACATGAGCGCGATGGCGCTGGCGCGCTGGTTGCGCGGCACCAGGTCGGCGGCCACCACCGCGCCCAGGCCGAAGAACGCGCCGTGGCAGAACGCGGTGAACACGCGCGCGGCCATCAGCAGGGCATAGCCGGGCGCCAGCGCACAGAGCAGATTGCCCAGCACGAAGGTGCTGGCCAGGCCGATCAGCGCGGCCTTGCGCGGCAGGCGGGCGGTGACGATGGCCATGATGGGGGCGCCGACCACCACGCCCATGGCGTAGCCGGTGATCAGCAGGCCGGCGATGTCGATGCCGACGTGCAGGTCGTCGGCGACGTTGGGCAGCAGGCCCATGATGACGAACTCGCTGGTGCCGATGCCGAAAGCGGCAGCGGCCAGCGCGATGAGGTGCAGGGGCATGGAGGAAAACAACGGTGGGCCGCGGCGGCGGCATGGAAAGGGCAAGGGCGCGATTCTAGGGCAGGGCGGCCGCGTCGCCCGGACAAAGCCCTGTCGTCGTTAAGGGTATACCCGTAGGTCGGGCGGGCCTGCGCCGATTCCTTGCGCGGCGCGGGGCCATTGTGCGGGCCGCGCGGGCGCCGTCCTATCATGTACGGCAACGAAATCGTCAAGCGGCTGAAGGAGAGCGGCTATGGATGGAATGATCGAACGCCTCGAGGCGATGCTGGCCAAGGGCACGGACAACATGCTGCTGCGCTTTTCGCTGGGCAAGGCCTACGCTGAACGCGAACGGTTCGACCAGGCCGAGGAACACCTGCGCGTGGCGCTGGCCTTCGATCCGGCCTATTCCGTGGGCTGGAAGTGGCTGGGCAAGGCCCGCCTGGGACGCGGCGACACGGCCGGCGCGCGCGAGGCCTGGGAGTCGGGCCTGAAGGCGGCGCAGGCGCGCGGCGACCAGCAGGTGGTCAAGGAACTGCAGGTGTTCATCAAGCGCCTGGACAAGCAGGCCGCGGCCGGCGTCTGAGCGCGAGCCGATGTAAAAACTAAGAGTAGATGTGTCCGTCCGGGCGCGGGCGGGCCGCGCGGCGGTCAAACCATGAAACACGCCAGGGACCCACGCATATTGACGCGGATGGGAGCCGCGCCATGTAATCCCAATAAACGACTAGAGAATGCTATGGGAAATCTGATGGACCTACGCCCGTCCTTTTTAAAGGGTCGCCCGCGTGCCGCCAAGGCGCCGCAGGACGTGTTGCAGGAACTCTGGCGCTCGGTCGACATGCCGGCCGAGTCCCTGAGCCACGTCGTGCTGACGGGCGCCGATCCGGTCCTTCCCTCGTCCTTCGCCGTCGGCACGGCGGCGCAGACCAGCATGGCCGCGGCCGCGCTGGCGGCCGCCGAACTCTGGCACCTGCGCGGCGGCGCGCGCCAGCAGGTGGGCGTGGACATGCTGCACGCGGCGCAGGAGTGCCGCAGCTACTTCAAGATCAACGGCGTGGCGCTGGACCCGCGCGACCCGCTCACCGGCATGTATCGTTGCGGCGACGGCGGCTGGGTGCGCATCCACGCCAATTTCGCCCATCACCGCGATGGCGCGCTGGCGCTATTGGGCTGCCCGCAGGGCGACGGCGCCACGCGCGCCGCCGTCGAGAGCGCCCTGAGCCGCTGGAAAGCGCTGGATTTCGAGCAGGTGGCGGCCGACGCCGGCCTGCCCGTGGCGGCCATGCGCAGTTTCGACGAATGGGACCATCATCCCCAGGGCCAGGCGCTGGCCGCGCAGCCGCTCCTGACCATAGAACGCATCGGTGAGGCCGACGCCCGGCCCTTGCCCAAGTACGGCGAAGACGCGCGGCCGCTGAGCGACATCCGCGTGCTCGACCTGACCCGCATCATCGCGGGGCCGGTCTGCGGGCGCGCGCTGGCCGCCTACGGCGCCGACGTGATGCTGGTGAATTCGCCGCAGCTGCCCAACATCGACAACATCATCGAAACCAGCCGCGGCAAGCTGTCGGTGCTGGCCGACCTGGACACGGCCGACGGCCGCATCGCGCTGGGCAATCTGCTGCGCAGCGCGCACGTGTTCGTGCAGGGCTACCGTCCCGGCGGCCTGGCCGCGCTGGGCTTCGGCCCGCAGGACGCGGCGCGCATCCGCCCCGGCATCGTCTATGTGTCGCTGTCGGCCTACGGTCCCAAGGGGCCTTGGGCCGGCCGCCGCGGCTTCGATTCGCTGGTGCAGATGGCCACGGGCTTCAACCACGCCGAGGCCCAGGCGGCCGGCCAGGACGCGCCCAAGCCGTTGCCCATGCAGATCCTGGACCACGCCTCGGGCTATCTGATGGCGTTCGGCGCGCAGGCGGCGCTGGCGCGCCAGGCGACCGAAGGCGGCAGCTGGCACGTGCAGGTATCGCTGGCCCAGACCGCGCACTGGCTGCGCAGCCTGGGGCGTGTGGAAGGCGGGCTGGCCTGTCCGATGCCGGGCTTCGAAGGCCTGCTGGAAACCGAGCCCTCCGGCTTCGGCGAACTGGTCAGCCTGCGCCATGCCGCGCATTTCTCGTCCACGCCGGCGCGCTGGACGCGCCCGTCGAGCCCGCCGGGCACGCACCCGCCGGTGTGGCCGTTCAATTAGCGGCGCTTATTGGCGGGTCTTCCACGCCCGCAGTGCGCGCATGGTGTTGGCGACGTGCGATTCAGGGCTCATGTCCGTGAATTCATAGAGGATCTTGCCCTGCGGCGAGATCACGTAGGACACGCGCTGCGCGTATTCCGGGCGCTTGTCGTGCACCGCGTCATAGGCCTTCATGATCTTGCCGTCGCTGTCGGCGGCCACCGCGAACTTGCTGCGGCATTCGCTGACCGAGAATTTCTTCAACGTGCCGATGTCGTCGGTCGAGACGCCGATCACCGTGGCGCCCAGCGATTTGTATTCATCGGTGGCTTCGGCGAAATTGCGCGCCTCTATGGTGCAGCCCTGGGTGAAGGCCGCCGGAAAGAAATACAGCACGACCGGACCCTGCTTGAGCGCCTCGGCGAGCTTGAACGTGAACACGTCGCCGCCCAGCGAAGCCTGGGCGTTGAAGTCGGGCGCGGGGGCGCCGACCGTGAGCGCGGCCTGGGCGGACCCGCCGGCCAGCAGGCCGCATAGCAACAGGCAGGTGGCGGTGCGTTTCATCGGAATCTCCTTCGGTCGGGGCGTCGGTGGGTCTACTACTGTAGTCCCGCGCCGGGACGGGGTCCAGGCCGGCTAGTCGCGCCCCGACTGGCCGCGACCGTTGCCATTGCCATTGCCTTCGCCCCGCGGCTGGTCGCGGCCGCCGCCCTGCGGGCGAGCCTGCTGCTCGCGCTGCTGTTGCTGGCGGGCCTGCTGCTGGGCCTGTTGATCGCGTTGCTGCTGCTGGCGCATCTGCTGCTCGCGCTGCTGTTGCTGGCGGGCCTGCTGCTGGGCCTGTTGGTCGCGTTGCTG
>Ga0182742_1002083_pt1 | contig 23167 bp, 15 predicted proteins | sample eDN5th37CBELigMG_FD_128880 | JGI IMG/M metagenome (GOLD analysis project Ga0182742, IMG submission 128880) | Enriched Miracle-Growth compost microbial communities from Emeryville, California, USA - eDNA 5th pass 37_C BE-Lig MG (version 2)... ... | reverse complement strand
GGGAAGAGTAGGGGTTGGGGTTCGGGGGTCGGGGGCCAGGGGTCAGGGGTGAGTTCGGGCTAGGCATTCGGGGGTTGGGATTCGGGGGGCGGGGGCTTGTTAGACGACGTCGGGGCGGCCTCCGCTTCTCGGGAACGCCTCTTGCGCCATCACCCTCCTCGACGCATGTCGTCGGCTGTCGCATTGAGAGGAGGGGTCGGAGATGGCGGACATCAACGTCGAGCGGCGCGGGCCGAGGGTGTGGCCTTGGATCTTGGGGATCATCATCCTGATCGTCCTGATCTGGGCCATCACCGAGATGCTGGATCGCAACGGCGAGCCGCCGCAGCGCGAGTCGGTCGAGGTCGTCCCGGCGCCGGTGGGGCCGGGGGAGCCGGTGCAGCCGCCCCCGGGGTCGGCGCCTAGCCCGGGTACGGGCGAGGCCACACCGGGGACGGCGCCGGCGCCTGGCACAGGGACCTCGCCTGGTACGTCACCGCCTCCTGGCGCCGGCAACCCCGGCGGCCAGACGGGGACCCCGCCCGGCCCGAACCGGTGAGCCGGTCGGGCCGCGGGGGCGGGTAGCGCGGGCGGTCATCCGGTGCCGGGGTGGCGATGAGGGTCGGCCGGTTCCGCATCGACCGGGAGGCCGCCCGGGCGTGGCTCACGGGCGGCGTCGTCCTGGTGGGGTTGATGTGGGTCATCTCCTGGCTCCTCGATACACAGCAGATCGGGGGTGAGTCCGTGGACGACGAGGTCGCCGCCACCACGACCGTGACCACGACCACGGCGGCGACCCCGGTGAGCGGGCTGGCGCCCGTCCCGCTCTCCGACCTCCTCCCCCTCGGCCCCGAGGACGACGGCTTCCGCGTGACGATCCGCGGCACCGTAGTCGCGGAGCCGACCCGCTCGGGGTTCTGGGTCCTCACCGACGAGGACGAGGTGCTCTTCGTCCGGACGGTCCGGCCGGCCGCCTCGGGGCAGGACCTCGAGCTGACCGGCACCCTGCGGCAGTGGCCGAGCGCCGAAGGGAAGGCCCGGGCCGAGGAGGCGAAGCTGCGGGAGGCGGCGGGTTGGAAGGTGCACGACACCCTCTTCCTCGACGCCGACCCCTCTCCGGTGGGCGGCCCGGCCACCCCGACCGGCGGCCTGCCCCGGGACACCTCCTGACCGGGTCCCATACCCACCAATCCAAATCGCGACGGCGCCACACCGTGGCGCAGTTCTCCCCGGGAACCAAATCCTTGCGCCGCGCGTCTAATCTGCGTAAGCTCGATTCTGTTCGGCCGGGTAGACCAACCCGGGCGGATCGACCACGACCCCGGCCGGCCCCGCGGCGGGCCGGGCTCGGTCGCATACCTGGTCCGCACGACGTCGCCTGGCCGAAAAACACCTCACCGAGCCCCCGCGCCGTTGCCGAGCTAGACAATTGGTGGAACACAGCGAACTGTCCTTCGACCCCCACTCCGTCGGCGCCGAGCGAGACCAGGAGCTGATGCGGCGGCTGCGTGTCGACGACACGGGCGCCCTCGACGAACTGATGACGCTCTATTGGGAGGACCTGGTCCGCTACTCCTGGAGCATCGTCGACAGCGTAGACGACGCCGAGGACTTCGCGCAACAGGCCTTCCTCCAGCTCTGGCGCCGCCGCCGCGAGCTGGAGCACCGCGGGGCCGGTATCCGGTCCTACCTGCTCCGCATCGTCCGCAACCTCTCGCTCAACGAGCGGCGGCACAGATCGGTGATCGAGAAGGTGGGACCCCGGCTGCGAGAAACGGCACCGTGCCCGCCGACCCCGGCCGAGGCGATCGAAGAGGAGGAGCTGCGAGCCGCGGTACAGGCGGCGCTCGACGCACTCCCGCCGCGGCGACGAGAGGTCTACACCCTCATCAGATTCCATGGGCTCTCGTACCGCGAGGCCGCCGAGGTCATGGGGATCTCGCCCCAGACCGTCGCCAACCAGTTGAGCACCGCCCTCGCCGAGCTCCGCCGCTCGCTGAGGGATTACCTCACCGCAGACGACCCCGCCCTGGAGCGGCGCTGAGAGCACCACTTGCGCGATTCGCTTTCGACCTCAATGATGTCTCCCAATCTGTATACGAATCTGTCTCTGTATCCATGACCCTGGCGCCCGGCGTGGTAGCGCCATAGTATGGTCTGCGAGATCGCGTACTGTTCCACGGTGGCCCCGTAGCCTGCACACGCTACGAGCTTCTAGATGACCGCGGCAGTACAACGTAACCCACTTCAAGCGAGGTCCAAGTGAGGGAATTGCGTAAGATCTGGGTCGTACCGGCGGCAACCTTCATCCTCTTCGGCTGCTCGGACGACAGCGGGCCCTCGGGTCCCAAGGAGCCGGAACCGGTGGTGGCGGAGGAGATCCAGCTCGACCTCTTGTGTGAGGTGCAGGTCGCCAACGGCACGTTCGGGTGTGCCCGTCTGGTCGCGCCGGGTGGTGATCGCACTTCGCAGTCGATCTTCGCGGATCCGAACGCGCTGGTTCACCTCGAGGCGACGAACGTCAAGTACGAGGCCGGCGTCTTCAGCGCCTACGTCGCGGTCAGGAGCAACCTGATGCAGCCGCTCGGCACCGCGGATGGGACCGAGATCGATGCGAACGGCGTGCGGGTCTTCCTGGCCGGCGATCCGGAGGTCACCGGCGGGAGCGGTACGGTCGGCGTGCGCAACGCCGATGGCGTCGGCGAGCTCGACGGGAGCGACCATCCGTACTACCAGTACGACCAGGCGATCGCCCCGGCCGCGACCTCGCTCCCGAAGCTCTGGGAGTTGGACGTCCCCGCCACGGTGGAGAGCTTCACCTTCCCGGTCGCGGTCTACGCCAAGGTCATCGACAAGGAGAACCTGACCGCGGGGTTGAACTTCAACGTGACCAGGGTGGCGGCCGATTCGCTGCACACCTGCGTGCTCAGCCTGGATGGGCAGCCGTGGTGCTGGGGCAGCGGCGGCAGCGGTCGTCTCGGTAACCGTGGGGTGCTGCAGGAGTCCCTCCCGGTCGCGACGGTGACGGGCGGCGAGCAGTTCGTCACGCTCGAGGCGGGGCTGGCTCACACCTGCGGGATCACGGTGAAGGGCGAGGCGTGGTGCTGGGGTTCCGGCAGCGATGGCCGGCTCGGCAACGGCGGGACCGCCCAGGCGACCACCCCGTCGCGTGTCTTCGGCACCCGCACCTACGCGCAGATGACGGTGGGCCGGACGCACACCTGCGCCCTCGACACCGAGGGCAGAGCGTGGTGCTGGGGCGGTGGCGCCAACGGCAAGTTGGGCAACGGCTCGACGAACCCGGCCCAGATCCCGGGCGAGGTCCTCGGTGGGCTCCAGTTCATCTGGCTCTCCGCCGGGAGCTATCACACCTGCGGCGTCTCGACCACCGGCCAGGCGTACTGCTGGGGGAGCGCGACGAACGGGAAGCGCGGCGATGGCGTCACCTCCGGGACGACCTCGGAGCCGGGGTTGGTCTCGGGGGGGCATACCTTCGCCAAGATCTATGCGGGTGAGCAGCACAGCTGCGCGCTGACCCCGGACGGCGAGGCGTGGTGCTGGGGCTCGAACGCCCAGGGGCAGCTCGGGACGGGTGATTACACCTCCTCCGCGGTGCCTGTCCAGGTGACGGGTGGCCATCGCTTCGTCACGATGGCGCTGGGCTTCGACTACACCTGCGCCGTCGAGTATTCCGGCAAGGCCTACTGCTGGGGCGCCAACGACTTCGGCAAGCTCGGCCACGACAATGTGGCCGACGTCTCGGTGCCGACCCCGACCGAGGTGGTCGGTGTCGAGGGCTTCACCGGTATCGGCGCGGGGATCCACCACACCTGCGGCGTCACGGTCGCGGGCGAGGTCTACTGCTGGGGCACGGCGGAGACGGGGCGGCTCGGTACCGGCTCCCTCAACGACACCCCTGTCCCGACCCGCGTGACGTCGCTGAGCGGGATCGCCTTCCTGGGCGCTCCGCCGGCCTCGTGCAGTGCGGCCGAGGGGGCGGCGTCCGCCTGCTTCCGGCGGCGGTCGCTGCAGGAGCGTGTCGAGCTGGCGGTCGTTATCAACGACCTGCGCGCCTCGATCCTCTCGTGATCTGAGCCACGACGCCCCGGCCGGCTAGGTGCCGGCCGGGGCACGGCCGTTTTCGTATGCTCTGTGGGACCGGCGGTCGCTGGTCCAAACAGCCGGGCGTGACGATCCGGCGTGTCGTGTTTCAAGGGCGGCTCATCACTGAACCCGGGCCGGGCCTGCCCGGCGGGTAGCCACCCGCTTTCTCTCGTTTCGTTCTCACGGATCTACAACAAGCGTGGTCCCAATGACGGAACTGCGAATTTCTGGGTCTCAGCGGCAGCGGAGGATATGACAATGCAAGCTTTATGGGTGCTCCCGCTGGCGGTGCTGGCGCTGGGCGGCGTGGGTGGTGGCGGCGCCGGGGCACAGGGTTCGGCGCGCGCCGTGACCGAGCCCGTCGAGCCGGTAGTCGACGTCGTCATCCACAACCGCGTCGCCGCCGACTCCGCGCACTCCTGCGCCCTGACCCCGGCCGGCAAGGCGATCTGCTGGGGTGATGGAGAGTACGGCCGCCTGGGCAACGGCGATGTCGCGCTCCAGGAGCGGCCGGTCCCGGTCGCCGGGGGGCGGAGCTATGTCAGTATCGGCGTGGGGCTACAGCACAGCTGTGGGCTCACGGCCGAAGGGGATGTGTGGTGTTGGGGGAGAGGCTCGAACGGCCGGCTGGGGAACGGCGCGACGGCTGATCAGTCGGCCCCGGTCCAAGTCGTCGGCGGCCACAAGTTCACCACGCTCACCGTAGGGAGGCACCACGCCTGTGGCCTCACCGCGGAGGGGCGAGCCTACTGTTGGGGCTACGGCGGCGATGGGAAGCTCGGCAACGGCGCGACCACGAGCAGCAGCCGGCCGATCGAGGTACACCAGGGCTCGCTCCGCTTCAAGGCGATCAGCGCCGGGAGCTACATCACCTGCGGGATCGCGACCGACGGCGACACCTACTGCTGGGGGAGCTCCACGAACGGGAAGCTCGGCGCCGGCGAGTCCGATGGGATAGCGTTCGACCCGCGCAAGGTACTGGGCGGCCATCGCTTCGCCGCGGTCTATGCCGGGCACCAGTACGCCTGCGCCCTGACGGCCGCGGGCGAGGCGTACTGCTGGGGCGCGAACGGGAGCGGCCAGCGTGGCGATGGGACCACCACGCGTAGCGCCGAACCGGTCCCGGTCTCCGGCGGCCTCAAGTTCACCTCGCTCAGCGTGGGGAAGTTCCACACCTGCGGCATCGTCGAGGGCGGGAAGGCGTACTGCTGGGGGAGCAACGGCCGGGGCAAGGCCGGGATAGGCAACACCCGCGGCGGCAACCTCACCTCCCCGACCCCGGTCGTGAACGTGGAGAACTTCGCCTCGATCTCCGTCGGGCATGACCACACCTGCGGCGTCACCACCGACCAGAAGCTCTACTGCTGGGGTAGCGCCGATTTCGGGCGGTTGGGCACCGGGGGGACGGCCAACCGGGCGTCCCCGCAGCTGGTGGCGGATCTCGCCGAGCTCGAGGCGACCCTGGCGAGCAGCGCCAACGATTGACGGTTGGTTGGACGGTGCGTCGGCACGGTGGGGGACGAGTCGTGTCGGCAACCGTTGGCGGTACAGGCAAGTGAACTTTGCCCGTTCGGGAGGAATCGATGAATGGACTGAAAAGTGTGTGGGTGGTGCCGGCGATCGGACTGTTACTGGGTGGGTGCATCGAGGCCGATCCAGTGACTCCGGGCCGGCCGGATGAGAGTGCCGGTACGCAGTTGCTCCAATGCCGGGTCGATGTGAGGAGCGGGGAACTCTCCTGCGCCGGGCAGGATCCCGCCCTCGGGGACGGGGTGCTGGGCGCCGTCATCGGCGGGCAGGGGATGTACGTGAAGCTCGCCTCGAACAACGTCGCCTACGACGAGGCGACCGAGGTCTTCAGCGCCAATGTGACGGTGCAGAACCTCTCCAACCAGGTCATCGGCAGCATTGATGGTGTGACCGCCGATTCCAACGGTGTGCGGATCTTCTTCGTCAACGATCCGGTGACCACCGGCGGGACGGGTACCGTCACGGTACGCAACGCCGATGGCACCGACGACTTCACGGGTACGGGCCAGCCGTACTTCCAGTACGCGCAGGCGCTCGCCCCGGGTCGGACCTCCCTCGCCAAGACCTGAGAGTGGGATGTCCCCGCGACGGTCACCGGCTTCAGCTTCCTGGTCGGGGTGAGCGCCAACGTCCCCAACGAGGCCGGGTTGGAACCGGGTGGGATCGATTTCGTGGCGCAGTCCATCGCCGCCGACTCCTTGCACACCTGCGCCATCGACCTGACCGGTCAGGTGTACTGTTGGGGGGTGGGGCCAGTACGGCCGTCTCGGTAACGGTTCGACCACCTCTGCCGCGTATACGACGCCGCAGTCGGTGCAGCAGGGGAGCCTGCGCTTCGTCACGATCGACAACGGTCTCAACTTCACCTGCGCCCTGACCGACACCGGTGACGCCTACTGCTGGGGTTACGGTTCCCTCGGCCGTCTGGGCAACGGTGGGACGAGCAACTCCTCGGTCCCGGTCAAGGTCTCCGGTGATCTCAAGTTCAAGCAGATCACCACGGGCCGTACCTTCGCCTGCGGTCTGACCGTGTCCGGTCAGGCGTACTGCTGGGGTGACAACACCAATGCTCACCTCGGTAACGAGGATTCGCTCCATCACAGCTTGCCGGTGCCGGTCGTGGGTGGGAAGACCTTCAAGCATATCTCCGCCGGGAGCTTCCACGCCTGCGGTGTGACCACGGACGGCGAGGCCTACTGCTGGGGCTCTTCGACCAACGGGAAGCTGGGGGCGGGCTCCGATTACGCCGGCATCGGTCCCGTGCGCGAACCCATCAAGGTGGCCGGTGGCCACACCTGGGCGGCGATCTACGCGGGGGCCCAACACTCCTGCGGGATCACGGTCGAGGGTGAGGCCTACTGCTGGGGGAGCAACTCCAACGGCAAGGTCGGGGCGGGTGTCCCCTCCGGCACGACCGAGGACTTCCACGAGCCGGCCAAGGTCAACAGCAGCAATCGGTTCGTCACGCTCTCCATCGGGAACAACCACACCTGCGGCGTCGTCACGGACGGCCGGGGTTACTGCTGGGGGAGCAACGGTCGCGGGAAGCTGGGGCGTGGGAACACCTCGGGGACGTACTCCAGCCCGCAGCAGGTCTCGACCATCTCCAACTGGACGCACATCAGCGCCGGTTCCGATCACACCTGTGGCGTTACCACCGACGGCGAGGTCTACTGCTGGGGTGCTGGCGATGCGGGGAGGCTTGGGACGGGCGCTATCGACACCACCGCGACGCCGCTCGAGGTGACAACGCCCTCGCCGGTCGCCTTCCTGAATGGGGCGTCGGCGGGCGGGATCGGTGGGGCCCAGGGCGGTCCGAGCCCGTTCCTCCCGCAGAAGCGGCGGCTCGAGGATTATCTCTGGCTCGCCGCGCGGGGCACCAAGGCCCTGTACGTGACGCGGTTGATCTAGGGAGGAAGACATGACTACGGAACGGATCGTGGAGACCAGCAGCGGGCGGTGCCCCTGGACCGCTCCTGCCGTCGTCGAGCTGCCGCGGCTGACCGAGCTGACGCTGCAGTCCTTCATCCCCGGAACCGGGATCCCGGGGGACGGTGGCAGCACCGTCTTCTGACGATCGCACGGGCAGGGTGAGCCGAGGATCGAGGTGCCGGACGACGTCGTCCGGCACCTCGTGTTTTGTAGGTACGAGCGCCGGTGTGGCCGGATAGTATGATTCGGCTGCTGGCGTGTTCATATGGTGAAAACGACCTGGAGCGATCTCGTGCGAAGGGCGCACCGGGTCGCCGAGGGAACCAACCGAAATCGGAGTCCACGTGGACGAGACAATAATCCGGTATCTCCAAGGGCTGGCCACACCGGCGGAGGTGCGGCAACTGGAAGAGTGGCGGCGGGGAGATGCCGAGAACGAACGCTATTTCCGAGAGCTGCAGAGGGTGTGGTGGTTGACCGGCAAGGCCGACCACACGCCGCAGCTGCCGCAGGCGCCGACGGCGCGGGAGCTCCTCGCCGGGAGGGTGGGCGGTCGCGACGCAGCCGGCTCTGGACGACGTCGCCTGCTCCCCGTGGCCGTGGCGGCGGCCTGCCTGATCCTCGGCTTCGCGGTGGCCCGTTTCAGCGCCGGGCGCAATCAGCCATCACTCTTCGCGGCAGCGGAGTTCGTGACCGGGGCGACGGAGACGGCGACCACCCAGCTGAGCGACGGCACGATCGTCCGGCTCGCCCCGCGCAGCCGCCTGCAGACCTTCGCCAACGACAAGCGGCGTGAGGTATGGCTGGAGGGGCGGGCCTTCTTCGCTGTCGCAAAAGACGAGAGTCGACCGTTCATAGTACGGACGCGAGCCGGCGATGCACGGGTCCTCGGTACCCGCTTCGAGGTCCTCGTCGGCGATGAGGACATGCGCGTGGCCGTGGTCGAGGGGAGGGTAGCCCTCTCGTCCGGTGGCGAGAGCCGCGAGGTCGCGGCCGGAGAGGTGAGCGAGGTGGCGGTCGGGCAGGTGCCGTCGGTCAGGCAGGCGCCGGAGCTGGATCGGCTGATCGATTGGATCGGCGACCTGCTCATCTTCGAGGATACCCCACTCGCCGAGGTGACGAGGAAGCTCGAGGAACGCTACGGGATCCACGCCACGATCGCGGACAGCGCCCTCGCCGAGCGGACCGTCACCGCCTGGTTCGTCGATCAGTCGGCCGAAGAGATCGTGCGGCTGGTCTGCAGGGTCGTCAACGCTCAGTGCACGGTGCAAGGCGGCGATGTGCAGATCGAGCCGCGGGAGAACGAGGAGTAGTCATGACATAGCATACGGCAATGTAGAGTCGGTTCGTCTAGAGCGGACGCAGTGGTGAATCTCAGCTGAGGAGGAGGTCAGCGATGTTCTCTTTCAGAAGATTGAGTTTACTGCCACTGCTGGTTATTGGAGCAGCGCCAGCCGCTGCTCAGGCTAGCAAAGGCGTCACTGAAACCCTGGTGAGCGATCTGGCTTTCAAAGAGCCGAACAGCTTCCTATCGCTCCCGGCCCGACTGGATGTGCACAACGTCGGGCTCTCATCGGCTTTGACCATGCTACAGCAGCGGTCCGGAGCTCCGCTGGCTTACAGCCCCAGCCTGCTCCCTCGTGACCGCCAGGTCTCCTGTTCCTGCGCGACGGTCAGCGTGGCGAGCGCGCTCGACAGGATCCTCGCCGGCACGGACTTCCAATATGCCGAGGTCGGCAACCAGATCATCATCGAGCCCAAGGCGGATGAGCACCACTCCGTGGCGGCGAGCCCGGCCGCGGTCACCGTGGCGATGTCGACGTCGGCGGTCGGAAACGGAGGGGGTGGGTGGACGGTCTCCCCGCTGCGCGGGGTGCGGCAGCTGGCCGGTACCATCACCGGTCTGGTGGTCGATGGCCGGACCCAGCAGCCGATCGCCGGGGCGCAGGTCGTGGTCGTGGGGACCACCCGTGGCGGTGTCACCAACGCGGCGGGTCGGTACCTGATCCCCGGGGTCCCGGCCGGCACGCACACCGTCCAGGTCCAGATGTTGGGTTACACCACCGCCGAACAGACGGTGACGCTGGCGGACGGCTCGACCGCGCATGCCAACTTCGAGCTGACCGAACGGGCGATCTCACTCGACGCGGTGATCGTGACCGGTACGGCGCAGGGGAGCGCCCGGCGCGAGATCGGGACCGCCATCGCCACCATCTCGTCGGCCGAGCTCGAATCCGCGCCGGTAACCAGCGTCTCGGAGGCGCTCCAGTCGCGCGTGGCCGGGATGACGATCATGCCGAGCGGCGGGAACGCCGGCCAGGGGAGCCGGATCGTGCTGCGCGGGCCGACGAGCCTGACCGGTAGCATCGAACCGATCATCTACGTCGATGGCGTGCGGATCGACAACTCGAAGATCAACGGTATCGACGTCGACGCGACGACGACGGGGCTCGACGACATCAACCCCGAGGACATCGAGCGGATCGAGATCGTCAAGGGCGCGTCCGCGGCGACGCTCTACGGTACCGAGGCGGGCGCCGGCGTCATCCAGATCTTCACCAAGCAGGGGGCCAGGGACGCGCAGCGGTGGAGCCTCCGCTCCGAGTACGGGATCAGCCACGTCCCGCGCGAATGGTGGGATGTCTCTATCTACAGCGATTGGTTCTATGAAAACTACACTCGTCTGGGGAAGCAGCAGAAGCACACGATAGGTGTTTCCGGTTCGCTCGATGGGTTCCGCTACAACCTCTCGGGGACCTACAACAACCAGAACGGGGTGCTGCCCAACAGCAGGAACGAGTGGGGCTCGTTCCGCGCGAACATGACCTTCGCCCCGGGCGACAACTTCAGCCTCCTGGTCAACACCGGTTATACCCGCCGCGATTGGCAGGTCCCTGAGGTCGGCAACAACTCCAACGGCCTGATCTACAACGCGTTGCGTGGTGGGCCGCGCGGTCAGAACCGGCCGGTCGAGCAGCTGAGCCAGCGCGAGTACCTGATGTCCTCGGGCCGCTTCACCGCTGGGCTCAGCGCGACGTACACCCCCGTGCACAACTTCGTCCATCGCCTGACGGTCGGCGCGGATGTGGTCAACCAGGACAATATCAGCTACCTGCCGTTCGGTAGCGATCTGACCACGGCGGACGGTTCGATCAACAACTATCGTCGTCAGAACCTCCAGACCAACCTCGACTATTCGGCCAGCTACAAGACCAACCTGACCCCGACGCTGACCTCGAACACCGCGTTCGGTATCCAGGCCCAGCACCGGGCGCACCTGCGCAGCCGCGCGACCGGTTCGCGCTTCGCGATCCCGGGGATGAAGACCGTGCGCTCCGCGGCGAACAAGGGGGCGTGGGAGGACCGGGAGTGGGTGAAGACCGCCGGTGTCTTCCTCGAGGAGCAGTTCGGCTTCCACAACCTCTTCTTCCTCACCCTCGGCGCGCGTTGGGACGGGCACAGCGCCTTCGGCCGCGAGGCGGGTTACGCCTTCTACCCGAAGACCGACGTCTCGTACGTGGTCTCGGAGCACAGCTTCTGGCCGAAAGATATCGGGACGCTGCGTCTGCGCTCCGCCTTCGGGATGGCCGGTAAGCAGCCCGGCGCCTTCGACGCGGAGATGACCTGGGCCGCCACCTCGGTGCTGGAAGGGGTCCCGGCGGTGACGACCGGGAACCTCGGTAACCCCGACCTCGGCCCGGAGGTCACGCAGGAGTTCGAGATCGGGTTCGACGCGGCGTTCTTGAAGGACCGGATCGGTATCGAGTACACGCACTACCGGAGCGATACCAAGGACGCGCTCTACGCGGTCCGCTACCCGGCCTCGAATGGATTCATCAACACGCAGCTCTCGAACGTCGGGCACGTCCGGAACCGCGGACACGAGCTGGCGCTCACCGCCGTGGTCATGGACATCCCCCGCCGGTTCCATTGGGAGGCCCGCTTCACCGGGATGCTGAACTCGAACAAGGTCATCTCGCTCGGCGGTGGTCCGCCGATCACCTCGGGCGGGTGGAGCCAGTGGATCCGGGAGGGCTATCCGGTCAGCGCCTTCTTCGAGGACCGGTACATCCTGGTCAACGGCGAGCCGGTCCTGGCGAGCGAGTACTACACGATCCGCGACGAGCACGGCAACCCCGTCCTCGACCACAACGGCGAGCCCGTCAGGGTCGAGGGGTGGGACTACATCGGGCCGGCGTTCCCGACGCGGACCCTCAACGTGAGCAACAAGTTCACGGTCGGGCGCAACCTCACCATCTCGGCGCTCGTCGACTTCAAGGGCGGCCACTACATCTCGAGCAGCACGAGCCGGTGGTTGAACTACGAAGGGGCTCGGGTGCTGGATGGCGAGCCGCTCTACGACCCGAACGACCCGAAGACCGAGAAGTTCAAGCCGGGGAACCCGACGGGGAAGCAGTGCATCGACCCGAAGGACAAGATCTGGGAGATCACCTGCCAGACCGACTGGAGCATCAACCGCGGCAACCATATCCACCCGGCGGACAAGTGGACGCTGCGCGAGGTCTCGCTGGCGTATCGCGTGCCGCGGGTCTGGGCGCGCCGGATGGGCGCCTCCTCCGCCACGATCCGGCTGGCGGGCCGGAATATCTGGCGGCATCAGAAGTACATCGGGCTCGAGGCCGAGGCGACCTACGCCACGAGCAACGCCCGCGGGGCTCAGTCGTACTTCGACACGCCCCTGCCGCGGATGTTCGTGGGCAGTGTGTCTCTCACGTTCTGACCAGTGCCGAGAGGGTTGCTGAATATGCGTAGCGAGCAGATGACTCTTCGCCCATGGCCGCGCCGCGGGGGTCGCAGCGGGTCCGCGCTGCTCCTCCTGGCGGGCGCCCTCGCCCTGGGCGCGTGCGATCTTTCGGTAATCAATCCATCCGAGATAGCGGATGCCGACCTCGACACCCCGACCGCCATCCCGGGGATCATCGCCGGGGTGATCGGCGACTACGGGCTCGGCCTGATCGACGAGGGCGGCGGCGGCGTCCTCGTCGCCGGGGCGATGCTGACCGATGAGATGGTCAACAGCGGGTCCTGGATCGGGCTCCGCGGGCTCAGCAACGGCGAGTCGCGGGACGACTGGGTCGAATCCCAACTCCGCTGGGCGCTCCCGGCCAAGGCGCGGTGGGTGGCCAACCGCGCCGTGGAGCGGGTCTCCGCCCTGGTCGAGGCGCCGGACCGCAACGCCGACGTCGCCACGGCGCTCCTCTACAGCGGCTACGCCAACCGCGTCCTGGGCGACAACTTCTGCGACGCCACCCGCGACGGCGGCGGCTGGGAGCCGTTCACCGTCTGGTTCGAGGAGGCCGAGGAGAAGTTCACGGAGGCGATCCGCGTGGCCTCCAACGCGCTGGCCGACGACTCGAGCGGCGCCCGGATCGGCTCGCAGATGAACGCCGACGCGATCCTGCCCGCGGCGTACGCCGGGCGTGCCCAGGTGCGGATGATGCTGGCCGGGCTCAACCAGGACCTGGCGATGTGGGACAAGGCGGTCGAAGACGCGGCGATGGTCCCGACCAACTACGTCTTCAACCAGCGCTTCTCCACGCAGGGGAGCAACCTGAACCGCTGGTACGACTGGGGCTACAACACCCCCACCCGCGAGACGACGGTCTGGGGCACCCCCTTCGTCGAGTGGGGCCAGGACCTCGCCCTCCCCGCCGCCCAACGGACCGGCGACGTACGGGTCCAGTACGAGGTGATGACCGGGAACTTCGCGAAGGGACGCGACGCGCGCCGGCCGTGGTACCGCCAGCGGAAGTTCACCTCGCAGAGCGCGGCGATACCGAACGCGCGCGGCACGGAGATGCGCCTGATCGAGGCCGAGGCCGCGCTGGTCCGCGGCGACTGGGAGGCCGCGGTCGCGAAGATCAACGAGGTCCGGGCCTTCCGCAACACCTCGCTCACCGGCTCGAACGTCCTGCCGATGGTCTCGGCCACCAACATCGACGAGGCGTGGGTGCTCCTGATGAAGGAGCGCGGGATCGAGCTGTGGCTCGAAGGGCGTCGTCTACCGGATCTGCGGCGGTGGGCCGTCACCCCCGGGAAGGAGAAGGTGCCGTTCAAGGTGGTGCGGAGACCCTCCGGGCTCCCCGACCCCGAGACCGACGAACGCGTCTCCGTCTACGACGTGGAGCGGATGTGCATCGAGGTCAGCCGGAACGAGAAACTCGCCAACCCGAACCTGCGATAGTGGTATGAGTCGAGATAAAGTCATGAGGATGTTCGCGTCGTCACGGCTAGCTCGCCGAGGCGGAACGCTGCTCCGCGGCTTGGCGTCGGCGCTGCTGCTGGCTGCGTTCGTGGCGACCCCCGCCGCCGCCCGGCAGCAGGAGGACGAGGTCAAGCCCGGGGCGATCTCGGGGCGGGTCGTGGACGCGCAGACCGGCGCGCCGCTGGCCGGGATCGAGGTCGTGGTGATCGGGACCTCGCGTTCGGCGCTGAGCGACGCCAACGGTCACTACCGTATCGGACAGCTCAACCCCGGGAAATACCGCGTCCAGGCGCGGTCGCTGGGGTACCGGAGCGTGACGCACCAGGTCGAGGTCGGCGCCGGCCAGACCTTGCCGCTCCGTTTCGAGATCGCCGCGAGCGCCCTCCCGCTCGACGAGATCCTGGTCGTCGGGCAGCCGGGCCCCGCGTCGCGGCGGGCGGTCTCCCACTCGATCGCCACCATCCACACCGATGAGCTGGCGCTGGCGCCGATCCACACCACCTCGCAGCTCCTCCAGGCCCGGGTCCCGGGGCTGATCGTGCAGCAGGGTGGCGGGAAACCGGGCCAGGCGAGCCGGATCATCGCGCGGGGGGTGGGGAGCTTCCTCGACGAAGCGCAACCGATCGTCTACGTCGACGGCGTCCGGATCGACAACTCGCGCGAGTCGGGGATCGACATCGGCGGCGGCTCCTGGTGGGGGCTCGACGACCTCAACCCCGACGACATCGAGCGGATCGAGGTCAGCCGGGGCGGCGCGTCGGGGACGCTCTACGGCTCGGAGGCGGGGAGTGGGGTCCTCCACATCCACACCAAGCAGGGGAAGAGCGGGAAGCAGCGCTTCACATTCCGCTCGGAGTACGGCGACAGCCGCGTCCCCGCCTACTGGTGGGAGGACCAGTCGCGGCACGGCGAATGGTTCGCCCGGCATATCGCCACGGTGGGGCGTCAGCACAACGTCGGCCTCTCGGTCAGCGGCGCCGTCGATCGCTTCGGCTACTACGCCTCCGCCCGGCGGAAGGCCGAGGTCGGGGTGCTCCCCAACAGCCATGCCGAGCTGAACAGCTTCCGCGCCAACATGCGGATCGCGCCGCGCCAGAACTTCAACATCAACATCAACACCGGCTTCGCCATGCGCGAGGTGCAGTTCCCGTTCGATGGCGAGATCGGCTGGGGGCTGACGCGCAACGGTCTGATCGGCGGGCTCCAGGGGGTGGTGATCTCGCCGATCCGCAACCAGGAGCTGGAGGTGGTGCTGAACGCCACCCGCTTCACGGCCGGGACGACCTTCGAGTTCAACCCGTTCGAGGGTTTCAGCCACCGCCTGACCCTGGGTACGGACTTCTTCAACTCGGACAACACCGAGCTGCACCCGTACGACACCCCGATCTACGCCGAGGGGAAGAAGTCGAACTTCCGGCGGGATGCGACGACGCTCAGCGTCGACTACGTCGGTAGCTACGGCTTCGATCTCACGCCGGCGCTCCGTTCGACGACCTCGTTCGGGTTCCAGGCGTACTCCTCGCAGCGGAACATCAACCTGGCCTCCGGCGAGCGGTTCGTGGGGGCGGGGCTCTTCACCGTCCGGGTGACCGGTACGCAGTACGGGGATGAGGACCGGGTCCAGACCAAGAGCTCCGGCTTCTACTTCATGGAGCAGCTCGGCTACGACGATCGCCTCTACGTCGATTTCGGTGGTCGCTTCGACGGGCACAGCGCCTTCGGCCGGGACTACGGCTACCACTTCTACCCGCGGGTCGGCGCGTCGTATCTCCTCTCGGACCATGGGTTCCTCCCCGACTTCGTCGGGACACTCCGGCTGCGCACCGCCTACGGGGCTTCGGGGCGGCCGCCGCTGGACTACGTGGCGACCCGGAGCTGGACGCCGATCCCGGCTGCCGGCGTGATCGGGTTGACGACCGGGAACTTCGGCAACCGCGACCTCGGCCCCGAGGTCACGCACGAGATCGAGGCGGGGCTCGACGCGGGGCTCCTGCGCGATCGCGTTGGGATCGAGTTCACGGTCTACGACCGGAAGACGAAGGGGGTCATCTACCCCGTCTACTACCCGCCTTCGGGTGGTTGGACCCAGCCGCGCTTCGAGAACGTGGGTGAGATCGGGAACCGCGGCCTCGAGGTGGCGGCGCGGGCCACGCTCGTCGACCTGAACTCGTTGCGGTGGGATGCGCGCCTGGCGCTGAGCGCCAACCGGAACCGGGTGCTGGACCTGGCTGGCCAGCCGGAGCTGAACCCGGTGAGCGCGCAGTGGATCAAGGAGGGGTACCCGGTCGGCGCGTTCTTCAGCGATGCGGGGGAGTACATCGGCCCCTCGCTCCCGACCAGGAGCCTCCAGCTCGGCAGCAACATCACCCTGAAGAAGAGCCTGAACCTCTACCTCCTGCTCGATCATCAGGGTGGCCACTACCTGGAGAGCTACACCAAGCGTGAGCTCTACCAGCGCGGCGATCCGATCGCCAACCCGATCGCCGAGAGCGGCGACTACATCTTCAAGGCCGACTTCTGGCGGCTGCGCGAGGTAGCTCTGACCTACACCGCGCCGCCGGAGCTGGTCGCGCTCCTCCCGTTCAACGGGATGAAGCTGACGATCTCGGGGCGCAACCTCTGGCGTCGGCAGAGCTACGACGGGCTGGAGGCGGAGGCGTACTTCGACGCGTTCCGTCCGCTCGGGAGCCAGACCTTCTTCGACACCCCGCTCCCACGGCAGATCGTGGCGGGGTTCAGCATCGAGTTCTGACGAGGTGGAGGACTGGAGATGCTACTCGAACTAGCCAAAGACCGCACGATGTTGCGTGCCGGATCGCTCTCGCTCCTCCTCTGCGGGATCTTCGCGCTCGGCGGGTGCGATCTGACGGTGAGCAGCCCCACGCTGGCGGAGGAGGACGAGGCCGACCGGCCTGAAGCGATCCTCGGCCTCCTGCGCGGGGTGGAGGGTAACATAGTCTATACCATGGTCACCGCCGGGACCGGCGGCGCCGTCTTCGCCGGCGCGCTCCTGACCGATGAGCTGGTCTATTCGGGCCACCTCCCCGGCCAGGCGGCGATCAGCATCGGCGAGGCCCAGGATGACTCGCCGGAGGTCGAGGAGCTCTGGGCCGGCGCGTCCGAGGCGCGCTGGACGGCGGAGGACCTGGTCGATCGGATCAAGCGCTTGCAGGTCCGGTACGCCGACGCCCCGGAGGATGTGCACGTCACGATGCGCCAGCAGCTTGCCCGGGCCAACCTCTGGGCCGGGTTCGCCAACCGCATCATGGGCGACACCTTCTGCGAGGCGGTGATCAACATCGGACCGATCGAGCCGCACACGAAGTTCTACGAGCGCGCGGAGGGGTACTTCACCGACGCGATCGCGGGCGCCGAGGCCGCCGGGCTCGATGCCGTGGTCGCCGCCGCCTACGCCGGCCGGGCGCAGGTCCGGATGATGCTCGGCAACTGGGACGGCGCCGTGGAGGACGCGGGGAAGGTGGCGACCGCGCACCTCTTCGAGGCGACGCAGGGGTACTTCACGGGGCGGCAGCGGGAGTGGAACTGGATGTACCGCTACTCGTCGTCCAACGAGTTCCGCTTCGGTACGGTCTGGGGCACCCCGTTCGAGAAGTGGGGCTACCACCCGACCGTGAACACCTCCGGCGACCCGCGGGTCGAGTGGACGCGGCCCGGCTCGCCCAACAACTACGGCACGGACGGCCGGCGCCGCTTCTATCGCCAGCTGAAGTGGCAGTCCAGCAACTCGGATGTCCCGATGACCCGTGGCACCGAGATGCGGCTCATCGAGGCCGAAGCGCTGCTCCTCGCCGGGGACGTGTCGCAGGCGGTGGACAAGATCAACGAGGTCCGGACCTATCGCAACGTCCCGTTGGTCAGCGCCACGACCGTGGACGAGGCGTGGGACCTCCTCATGCTGGAGCGCGCCCTGGAGTTCTATCTCGAAGGACGACGTCTCCCGGACCTCCGTCGTTGGGCGTCGGTGCCCGGCTACGTCAACTCGCAGGTGGTGCGTCGCCCCGGGCCGGGCGGTCAGGAGACCGACGAGATCAAGCCGGTCCTCGACGTCCCGGCGATGTGCCTGCCGGTCAGCCGGCGGGAGAAGACCACCAACCCCAACATCAACGGTTGACGTGACCTAGTAGGTGGTACCATCATCCCCGGCGCGCCGCGTTTCGCGCGACGCGCCGGGGTGATCGGTTCCAGTCATACTCTACCAACGCGAATCCATTCGGGTGCAAGTGAGAATCCGCAGTCTGTCGGTCCTCGCGGCCTGCCTGGGGCTGGCCGCCGGGTGCGGAGGCGACAGCCTGGGCCCGGCGAGCACGGGGAAGGAGCCGGCCGCCATCAAGATCGCGCCGGAGCGGGTGTCGCTGAACGCGCTGGGCGATACGGTCCGTTTCACCGCCACCCTCTACGACGAGCGGGGCCAGCCGATCACCGGGAAGACCACGGTGAGCTGGACGGTGCGCGACACCGCCATCGCGGTGGTGGACGCGGCTGGGCTCGTGCGGGCGCGGGGGAACGGGACCACGCTCGTCTCGGCGATCGTGGGGCGGCGTTCGGGGATGGCGACGGTGGATGTCCGCCAGCTCCCGGCCACCCTCTCCGTGACCGCGCCGGTATCGACTCTGGCGGTGGGGGACACGCTCCGTCTGAGCGTAGCGGCGCGGGACGCGAAAGGAGAGGTGGTCGCCGACGCGGACGTGACCTGGAGTTCGTCGGATACGGCGGTCGCCCGGGTGGACGGGGCGGGGCTGGTGCGGGGGGTCGGACCAGGGAAGGCGCAGATCACCGCGGTCGCCGGGACGGCCGAGGCCGCGGTGGAGGTGGAGGTGATCGCGTCGCCTACGGTGATCACCTCTATCACCCCCGCGGTTCTGTTCCCGGGCGTCGAGGCCGAGCTGGTCGGGGGCGGGTTCAGCGCCGTTGCCAGCAGGAACCGGGTCGAGGTCGACGGGGTCGCGGCCACGGTCCTCTCCGCCACCGAGACCAGGCTGCGGGTGAGGTTGCCGGCGCTCGACCAGTTCCGGTGCGGCCCGCGGCGCGACGTCCGGGTCACGGTCCAGGCGGACAAGGGGCTCGGCGCGTTCTTCCACCCCCTGGTCACGGCGAGCACGATCGAGCTCGCGGTAGGCCAGGACCGGTTCCTGACCGGCGCGGAGGCGCGCTGCCTCGAGTTGCCGGCAGCCAGCGCCGATTACCTGGTCGGCGTCTACAACACGAGCACCTCGGCCACCGCTCTGTCGGGGTATCGGCTACGGGGTAGCCGGGGGACCGAGGCCGTGGCCCCCACGCGGGTGGTGGCCGCGCTTGCGCCGCGGCCGATCGAGCCCGTCGATCCGGCGGAGCTGCGACACTTCCAGCACCTCGAAGAGGAGCGCAGGTTGTACGAGCTCCTGGGGCCGGTGACGCAGAAGAAGGGCGTGGCCGCGCCGGTGGCCACCCTCGCCGATCCGCCCCCCGCGGTCGGCACCGTCATCGACTTCCGGATCCGGCAGCGCGGGGCGTCCAACTCCTGCACCCAGTACCAGACGATCAGGACCCGGGTGGCCCACGTCGGGCCGCAGACGATCTTCCTCGAGGATACGACGGCGCCGCTGGCCGGGAAGATGGACGAGATCTACCGGGCGGCCGCGGAGGTATTCGAGCAGGAGATGCTCCCGATCCTGCGGGACTACTACGGCAACCCGTTCGCGATGGATCAGGCGCTGGGGAGCGATGGCCGGATCCGCATCGTGCTCACGCCGATCGTGAACGCGGATGGACTGAACGGCTTCGTGACCAGCGCGGACCTGCGGGATCGGGCGCAGTGCCCCTCGAGCACGATGGCGCCTACCATGTACGTCCGCGTCGCGACCGGGACCGGGAGCAGCACGCCGGAGCAGTGGCTCCGCACGATGATCGCGACGCTGATCCACGAGGCGAAGCACATCGTCAGCCACGCCGAACGTATCTCCCAATCCGCGTCGCGCTTCGAGGAGAGCTGGCTCGAGGAGTCGACGGCCCGGCTCGCCGAGGAGCTCTGGGCGCGGACCAAGCTGGGGTACACGCAGGGGAGCAACGTCGACTACCGTACCGGGCTCTACTGCGAGGATCCCCCCGGCCGCGTCGGGTGCACCGGGAAGGAGCCTCGCGTCATGCACAAGCATTTCGGCCAGTTCCGCAACTACCTGCGCGACACGGCGGGGCGCACGCCGCTCGGCCGGGCCACCGATTCCGACGATTCCTTCTACGGGAGCGGTTGGTCGCTGGTGCGCTGGGCGGTAGATCATTCCGGCAAGACCGAGCGCGACTTCCTGCGCGCGCTGACCAAGGAGAGGAGTCTGGCCGGGGCGCAGAACCTCGAGGCCCGCACCGGGAAGAGCTTCGCCGAGATCATCGGCTACTGGTCGTTCAGCAACTTCCTCGACGATTACCCCGGGGTGACGACCAGGCCGGAGCTGCAAAACCCGAGCTGGAACCTGCGCGACGCGTTCCGTGGGTTGCACGAGACCTTCCCGAGCACGTACACTAATACCTTCCCTCTCGTCCCCAGGCAGAGAGCGTTCGGTGACTTCGTCATCGACGTCGACGCGGTGCGCGGCGGCGGGGTCGACTTCACCCTGCTCGCCGGCTCGCTCTCCGCGCCGCAGTACCTGGAGCTGCTCAGCCCATCCGGCGGGGCTCCGGCTTCGACGCTGCGGCTGGGGATCGTGAGGATACGCTGACGCGGCGGGTGCCGCGGTAGAGCGCCAAGGCCTGCGACCCGGAAGTAACGATTCGATGCGCTTCGTGCAGATCCCATCCCGGCTGCCTACGTTGGTAGCCGGGCTTCTCCTTGTAGCCGGTTGCGGCAGCGACGCGGTGGGGCCGGGGGGCGCCGGGAAGGAGCCGGCCGCGATCAGCGTCTCACCAGATCAGGCGACGTTGACGGCGCTCGGTGATACCGTGCGCCTCACCGCCACGCTCTACGACGAGCGCGGCCAGGCGTTCACGAGTGGCGCCGCCATCACCTGGACGGTGCGCGACACCACGGTGGCGGTGGTGGACGCGAGCGGGCTGGTCCGGGCACGGGGGAACGGGAGCACGCTGGTCTCGGCGGTGGTCGGCCGGAAGGCGGGGATGGCAACGGTCGAGGTGCGCCAGGAGGTGGCCTCGCTGAGCCTGGGCGCGGACTCGCTGGAGCTCACGGTCGGGGACTCGCTGCGGCTGAGCGTGGTGGCGCGGGACGCGAACGGGGAGGTGGTCGACGACGCCGAGGTGGCCTGGAGCTCGTCGGACACGACGGTGGCGCGGGTGGATGGGATGGGGGTGGTGCGGGGGTACTGGCCGGGGCGGGCGCAGATCAAGGCGGAGGCCGGGGCGGCCGAGGCCATGGTGGAGGTGGAGGTGACGACGTCGTCCATACTGATCTCCGGCATCACTCCGGCGGTGTTGGTGCCGGGGAAGGAGGCGGAGATCAGTGGGTACGGCTTCAGCGCGCAGGCGCTGCAGAACCGGGTCGAGGTGGATGGGGTGGTGGCGACGGTGCTCTCGGCGAGCCCGACGCGGCTGCGGATCTGGCTCCCTTATCGGGACAAGTTCACGTGCGGACCGCAGCGTACGGTGACGGTCACGGTGGATGTGGCCGGCGAGCGGGGGGTGGCCAGGCACGAGCTGGCGTCGGCGTTCCGGGTGAGCCTGGCGCCCGGGGAAGAGAGCTTCATCTCGGGCTCCGACGTCCGGTGCGTGGAGCTGGCGGAGGCGACGGGGAGCTATCTCCTGGGGGTCTATAACATCAGTACCTCGGCGAGCTCCTCCGTGAACTACGAACTGCACGGGGGTAGCGCCCAGGACGCGGCTGGCCCGGCCACCGTCGTGGGGGCGGGCGCGCCTGGTATGCGGCCGAGTGTAGCGTCGCGCCAGGTCTTCGACGCGGAGGAGGAGGCGCGCAGGCGGGAGGAGGAGCTGAACCTGGCGCACCTGGAGCGGGACCTGAGGCTGCAGGCGGAGCTCGGGGCGTTGCGCCCCCCGGCCGCCGGCGTCGTGGCGCGCGACGTCGCCCTATCCGCGGCGCCACCCGCGGTGGGTACGACGATCACGGTCCGCGTCCCGGATCCGAGGTCGTCCTCGCTCTGCGCCAACTACACCGAGATCCAGGCGCGGGTAGTCTACGTGGGGGCGCGGGCGGTGGTAGTAGAAGATGCCGCGGCACCGCTCGCCGGGACGATGGATTCGATCTTCCGGTTGGTGGGCCAGGACTTCGAGGAGAAGATGCTCCCGGTGATCCAGGAGTACTTCGGGAACCCGTTCGCGCTGGAAAATCAGCTGCCGGACGGCGGCCGGGTCCTGTTGGTCTTCACCAAGCTCGTCAACGACTCCGGTTACAGCGGGTTCATGACGAGCGGCGATCTCCGGAACCGTTCGACCTGCGCGTCGAGCAGCATGGCCCCGACCCTCTACGCGACGGTGCCCACGGTGGCCGGGACCGGGTACTCCGCCAACACCCCGGCGCGCTGGTACCGGCGAGTCCGGGCGACGGTCATCCACGAGACGAAGCACCTGGCCAGGGCCGCCGAGCGGATCGCCCGCGGTAGCTCGGTCACCGAGGAGACCTGGCTCGAGGAGTCGAGCGCGCGGATCGCCGAGGAGCTCTGGGGTAGGCTCGCCTACGGGTACCGCCAGGGGGAGAACGTCGGCTACCAGACGGCGTTGGCTTGCGAGGAGCGCAGCACGGAACGACCGGGGTGCGGCACCGACACCCCCCGCGCCATGCGCGGAACCCTCGCCGGGGTGCGCGACTTCTACCGCTCGATGAGCACGCTGACGCCGCTCGGCCGCGCCTACTCCGGGGATGCGAGCTTCTACAACAGCGGGTGGCTGCTGGTCCGCTGGGCGATCGACCACTCGGGGTTGTCGGAGAAGGAGTTCCTCAAACGGCTCACGACCGAGACGCGGCTGACCGGGGTGACCCACCTGGAGACGCTCACCGGCCGGAAGTTCGACAAGATCCTGGGGTTCTGGGCGCTGAGCCACTACCTGGACGACTACCCCGGGGTCCAGGTCCGCCCGGAGTTCACACAGCCGAGCTGGAACCTCCGCGACGTCTTCCTCGGGCTGCACAACGAGCTCCCTAGCTCCTATCCCCTCCCCTACCCGCTGGCGCCGGCCGAGCTCAGCTTCGGCTCCTTCGTGCAGAAGGTCTCGGAGCTCCGCGGCGGCGGCGCGCACCTCTCACTCCTGCGCGGTACGGCGAGCGGGAGTCAGATACTGCAGCTCAAAGGAGCGGGGGGGACGGCGCCATCGGCAAATTTGAGGATCGTGGTCGTGAGGATTCAGTGATGGGGATTCGGGGGTCGGGGGTCGGGATTCAGGGATTAGGGGGGATTGGGGAGTTGGGGATTTGGGGGGTGGGGAGCTGGGATTTGGGGGGAG
>Ga0182742_1002081_pt1 | contig 23175 bp, 21 predicted proteins | sample eDN5th37CBELigMG_FD_128880 | JGI IMG/M metagenome (GOLD analysis project Ga0182742, IMG submission 128880) | Enriched Miracle-Growth compost microbial communities from Emeryville, California, USA - eDNA 5th pass 37_C BE-Lig MG (version 2)... ... | reverse complement strand
GATTAACACCTAAATCAAATATGACAATCTCACCAACAAGCTTACCTAGCTGTTCCTCGAAGCTACGAGCAAAGGGGATAAAGGAGGGACTCACAGGCAGTAAAGCACGGTCCATAGAATAAGGTGTTTTTTCTGATGAGTAGGGGATTAACCATTTAAGATGATGCATCGGTATATACATTGTTTTAAAAACTGGGGAGTAAAAGGCAAAATAATTGTTGAGTATTGTTGTGACATAGCCATGCAAAGATAGCGTTCCTGAAACATATATTTCAACAAACTGTCCTCTTGCACGCTGCAATATTTTTCGGTAAGAAATATCCTTTCCAGATTCTGTAGAGCTATCGGTAGGATGTTGTATTTCCTCATCCTTATTTAGATTGGCTTTAATATTTTGTATATGCAATATAGGAAAGTAAATATAATCTCTACCATTATAGATCACTAGTATATCCTGACCATAATCTAAAAGTATACCAGTATGCTTCTTCTCTCCTGAAATTTCAATATCAATTGTTTTATTTAACAATGATTGTAATACTTTCAAAGGAATTCACCTCAATTTAATAGTAAAATTCTAGCCAAATATATAAACTTATTAAACTTATAAGCAATGAAATTGGAATAACAACCAACGTAGCTTTTACATACTTTTTCCAAGTGAAGTGGACTTTATTTCGTCTTAATAGATGCATCCAAATTAGCGAGGCTAGTGTACCCATAGGCAATATCAATGCACCGATATCAGCCCCAATAATATTAGCAAAGTAGGCTGAGTGTAGAATAGCAGGGTCTAAGTTCATTTCTGTTAAAGTTAACGTTCCTATCATAACCGAAGGTAAGTTGTTAAATAAGTTTGACATCAACGTTAATAAAAATCCCATTATAAAAATAGCATTAAATCTGTTCTCTGCTACTGGTTGACCAACTACAGAAATGATTAAATCGATTAAGCCTGCATTGTTTAGACCGTAAACGATTAAATAAATACTAAAAGCGAAAAGCAGAATATGCCAAGGTGTTTTTTTAATGATATCAATAGGTGTTATTTTATTTCTAATCCATCTTACAATTATGATTAATAAGGCACCGATGATAGCAGGCCATTCAGTTGAAACGCCTAACGGAGATAAAACAAAAAAACTAATGCGAGTTAAGACAACTATGCTGACACAAATAATAAACATAGCCCAATCAACTTTGTTTTTCTCAATTGCTTCAAACTTTAGAGGATGAAAACGCGTTTTGGACTGGGAATCGGAATACATATGGTGGAGCAGCTCTGATGTTTTTTGGTTTATTGAAGGTATTTTTTTAGGAATATCTTTTCTAAAATAATAGAGTAGTAATAATGCTATAGAGAGTAATCCAATCATAGAGGGAATTAACATCATAGAGGCATAGGAGTTAAGATCTAATCCAACAATTTTTAGTGCGATTAAATTTGCTAGATTGCTAACACCTATAGGGGCACTTGCTCCTGTAGCAATAAGTGCCCCAGAAAGAAGGTAAGGTATTTTTTGTCTAGTTTTTAAATGGAGTATATTTAACGTGTGAATAATAATTGGGGTAGTAATAAGTATGCTTCCATCATTATTAAAAAACATCGTCATTAAAAAGCATAGAGCATTAATATACCAAAATAATAACAATCCAGATCCCTTTGACTTTATAGCTAAGTTATATGCAGCCCATCTAAAAAATCCGACACTTTCTAGTACGATAGACATCACAATAGTAGATAATATAGTGACTGCTGCGCCATTAACAATCCCAACAATATTAATAATATCTTGTAAATTAACAATTCCAAATAGTATCATTGCTACCGCACCAATAGTAACTGGAATAGATTCGTTTATATTAAATGGTCTAACAATTAATGCTATAACGGTGAAAATGAATATGAGTACGGAGATAAAGAGGGGCTCAAACATTCGACTTCGCCTCACTATAATTAACGTTAGATATTAACACTGTTAACTCGTTTTCCTTCATATATGACTGGCTTAGATGACTATCAGGGGGATCAGTCGGTTTAACTAAGAAATACAGGAACAATCCACTCACAACTAAGATGAATATATTGAAAATCATGTAATTAGCCTCCTCTCAAAATATATTGTGAATGGGGGGATCTTTGTCACTAAATGGCAATGGCTTATATAGTAGATATAAACTATATATACGAAAATACTATTAAATTTGAACCATTACTTAGCCCGTTCTACTAGAATTCCGCAGCTATACATAGGTAAGTAAACGAAAAAAAACTAGACAAGGGGATAACTCTTGTCTAGTTTTAATTTTATTTTTTAGTTTTTTGATTTTTTCCTTTATTTTGTTTCTTAGCATCGTCTCTTCTAGCTGCTGCTTCTTCTTGTTGTCCTTCATTGATTTCTTCAGGTGTTTCAGCAGGAAAGCTAACATTTTTAATATGAGCATATACAACAAGTACAACCTTTTCTTTTGATACAATTGCTACATAGTTTTCAAATATTTCTGCTAAAATACCTCTTACTTTTTCAGGACCACCACGATTAATTTGAATAAGCTTGTATTTCTTAGACGTAATAATTTCTTTTAATGTTTCTGGAAGGGGACCAAGTAGTTGGAACTCTGATACGATCTCCTCATAAGGAGCATTGTCCTCATTTGATAAAGTAATACTTTTAATGTGCTCTATATAGTAGTAAATATAGCCTTCATCTTTTGTGTAAAGTACTAGATAATCTAATCCTAAACCTACGATGACTCCTTTTTTGGACTCAGGACCACCACGGTCTATTTGAACTTTCTTTCCTATGAAACTAGATAATTGATATTCATCCATGTTGTACACACCTCTTAATTAAGATTGGTAAATATACTCCATATATACGTGTACCGTCATGATATTGCGCTAGTTATTTCGCCTTCTTTCAAAAATTCCACAACTAACTAGGTGTAATAGTCTAGTAGATAAATAGGAACATGGTTTTCATTGATTATGTGATAACTGAATCACAATGGATAACCACATTTATCAGCAAAACTTCTAAGATTTTCTCACCATTCTCTTTCATTACTATATACATTTCATCAGTGTAGTTCGGTATACTTAGCACAACTAACGATAATCATTCTCTATTGACTTAAAATGAGCAGTAGAAAGGAAGCTATTATGGCATTCACATTAAACAAACAACTTCTACAAGATGCAAGTCATGCCTTATTTTATATGGAGGAAGAAGCCTTTAGTGGTGTAAATAAAATTGCACACAAGGTGATGAACGATGTATCGCTTGTTTTCGGTGAAGCACCGAAGGCAACAACAGATTTTCAAAAACTAAGTCAATATGCCATTATTTACGGCACAGTAGGTCGTAGCTCAATAATTGAACAGCTTGCTGAAAAAAAAGTAATAGATTTAACGCCTATTAAGGATAAAAGTGAAGTGTTTTTAGCACAGGTGATTCATCATCCGTTTGCAGGTGTTGAACGTGCATATGTAATAGCTGGTAGCGATAAGCGTGGCACGATTTATGGCTTATTCCACTTATCTGAAATGCTAGGTGTATCTCCACTTGTAAATTGGGCAAATGTTAGTCCACAGCCAAAGGACTCCTTCATTATAAAAGATGATTATAAACATATATCAAAAGAGCCATCTGTACGTTATCGAGGGTTCTTTATTAACGACGAATGGCCAGCGTTTGGAACTTGGGCTACACAAAATTATGGTGGCTTTAATGCGAAAGTGTATGATCTAGTTTTTGAACTGCTCTTACGTTTAAAAGGAAATTACTTGTGGCCAGCTATGTGGTCTGCACGGTTCTATGATGATGGACCAGGGCTAGCTAATGCAGAGCTAGCTGACGAGTACGGGGTTGTAATGGGAGCATCCCATCATGAGCCTTGCTTGAGATATGGTGAAGAATATAAATACTTACGTGGCAAGAATTCAATCTATGGTGATGCATGGAACTTTACTTCAAATAGAGAGGGCATTACTAGGTTTTGGGAGGATGGCTTAAAGCGCAGCGGAAAATTTGAAAGCGTTGTTACAGTAGGAATGCGTGGTGAGGCTGATACTGCCATTATGGGTAAGGATGCAACATTAGCTGATAATATTCAATTACTTAGAGAAGTACTACAAACGCAGAACCGTTTAATTAGTGAGCATGTAAATGAAAATCTATCCGAGGTCCCACGGATGCTAGCGTTGTACAAAGAGGTTGAGCCATTTTTCTATGGTGATGAGCATACATCTGGTTTGATCGACTCTAAGGAGCTAGAAGATGTTATATTAATGCTTTGCGATGATAACCATGGAAATCTACGAACACTACCAACTAAAGATATGCGAAACCATAAAGGTGGATATGGGATGTATTATCACTTTGATTATCATGGTGGACCTATTTCATATGAATGGGTTAATAGCTCATACCTTCCAAAAATTTGGGAGCAAATGACAATGGCCTATGATTTTGGTGTGCGTGATCTTTGGATTGTTAACGTAGGAGATATCAGCACTCAGGAATTTCCACTATCGTATTTCTTAGATATGGCTTATGACTTTGATAAGTGGGGCACAAATGCGATAAATAAAACAGATGAGTATACAAAGCTTTGGATTGAGAAGCAATTTGCAGAAAAGCTTACGCACGAAGAAATAAAACAGGTTTATGAGCTTATAATAGGGTACACAAAAATGGCCCATATTCGTCGCCCTGAGCATATGAATGTCAATATCTATCATCCTGAAAACTATAAAGAAACAGAGCTACTGCTTCAGAAAATAGAGCGATTACTAGATGCAGCAAATACGCTATATAAAACGATAGATAAGCGATGCTTTAATACGTACTTTACACTCGTATATTATCCAGTCGTGGCAAATTTAAACGTTCAAAAAATGTGGCTATTAGCTGGTAAAAACCAATATGACGCAAAGCTTGGTTTATTAGAGACTAATAGATTAGCAGATAAAATTAAAGCATGTGTAGAGCTTGATAGAGCTATAGTGGAAGATTTTCACAAGATCGATAATGGAAAATGGTATGGCATGGGATTGTCAGAGCATATTGGATTTACAAAGTGGAACGAGGATGAAGCCCAGTATCCGGTACTCATGACGGTTATTGCTGCAAATAAAGCAAGATTATTAGTTTCGATAGATGGGACTACTCAGCGTAGTGAGGGCAGTCCATGGCATATTAATCAATTGTATCTAGATGACTTCTTAAATCCAGATGTTGAAGAAGCCTCATTTACTATTTTTGCACTTAGTAAGCATCGTGCACCATTTACGATTACAACTCATCAAGCATGGTTAAGCTGCTCAGTGGCTAAAGGTGAGCTAGATGGTCAGCAAACATTGAAGCAGCGTATTATAGTTAAGCTTGATAGAGGCTTACTTACTGGCAAAACAGCTGTGGGACAAATTGATGTTGAGCTTCCTTTAGGTAAATGTACGATTATCGTAAATATAAATCAAAATCGGTTTATGCATTTACCCCAAAATACGTTTGTTGAAACTAACGACTATATCTCTATCGAGGCTGAACATTTTGCGACTAGTCAACCATCTGAGCTTGGTGAATTTAAAGTGATTGAGGGTTATGGAAAAACATTGTCTGCTATTAAGGCATTTCCTACAGATCAATATTTTACAGCAGGGCTTGATGCACCTTATGTGGAGTATTTATTTGAAACAAAAGGAAGCGGGGATTACGTGGTCGAGCTATATATGCAGCCATCTAATCCTGTCACACAAGAAGGCAGGTTACATTGTGGCTTACAAATTAACAACGAGCCAATCGAAGTTATAAACACTCTTCCTGAAGGATATCGAGTTGATGATGGTCATTGGGCTATAGGTGTATTGAATCATATTCGTATTTTAAGCACTAATATTACTTGTCAGGAGGGCGTTAATACATTAAAAGTATTTGCAGTTACTCCTGGGTTTGTATTAGAAAAGCTAGTTATTTACGCAAAAGGTAAGAAGCTAGCAGAAAGCTATTTAGGCCCAGCTGAAACATACTATGTGAGAAAATAAAATATTTAAACTAATAGGGAGTGTACAATTATATAAATTATTGTACACTCCTTTTTTATGCAATTGACGCCCCGCACTCATTGCAATATTTTGCGTTTAAATGATTAAGCTTATTACACTGCTTACAAACTTTTGCTTGAATAACCTCATGAGAGCTATCGTTAGTTAGAGCTATTTTTACCTCGCTATTTTCATTTTTAATATAATTCTTTAAGTTAATGGTTTTTAATGTGGCATGTTAATTGAAGTAGGGTGAGCTTCAATTAGAAAAACTAAAGTTTGCAACAATATAGGCTAAAAACCTATTATAGATATAAGACCAGTAAAGGATTGAAAACATAAAGGGGATGGACAGATGAAGGCATACATAAAGAGGAATAAGATAAAAATCCTCATTGTGCTCGTGTTATTAATTACTATTGCAGGTGTGGCGGATATCATGTTTAAGGGATTAGTATATAATGTTGTGACCAAATAGTTATAATGAAAAAGACCGTGTTTACACGGTCTTTAATGCTTGGCTTGAAATGTACCTATATAATATTAATATTAGCATCTTACATATTTGCGTTTAAATCCGATGCGATCTTTTTCAACTTCCTTCATAATGCTTTCATAAGGATTTAATACGCTATCCTTTTTATTTTCACGCTTTACCTCTATTGGACTAATTTGCTTTGCAATCTCTAATGCATAGCTATGTAAAGGCTTATAAGAAACTGAAACTGCTGTAACAAAGTAGCTCATTGAAATTTGCACTCTAGGCTTCTCTTGATAAATGTTTTCCTTTACGAGATGAAGCATTGCTTTTAACTTTTCTGATGAAAAGTTTTCATCCTTCTGATTTCCTAGTAGCCAGCAATAACAACTCCAGCCAGCAGATTGCTTTAACTCCTCTGAGCTAGCAATCCACTCATCAGCAATCGATTGTGCGTGAGGTGATTCAGCTAAAGTCACTGCAACAACATAGTCTGAAATCATATAAAAGTAAGCTTTAGAAATCCATCTGTTGAAATCGTCACGAGTCATATTAATAGGGTCCGCAATTACACCAGCAAAGTACATCGCATCATAGTTCCCTGTTTCGTATAGCTGCTCTGCAAGTTCCTGATTTATTTTTATTTGTTTTGCCATAGGTTTCATTGCACCTGTTGCAACGCCAAATAAAGGCTCATGTGCACCATTAGACATATATATTTTTTTAGTTCGTTCCTTACCTAGCTCTTCTAGCTTAGCCATTACTTCATTTGCATTCATAGCTGGACACCTCTTTTTTGAACGTTTACTTTAATCTTAAAGCTTTAGCTATTATTAAGCAAAATATACATACCAAGATTAATTATAAAGTGGAAAAGTGTAATGGGTAGTAAGCCTTTTGCTTTTAAAGCTAAATCACCCATATAGAGTCCACCAATCATAAATAGTAAACAAATATACCAAGGCATACCAAAGGAGTAGTGGTACATACCAAAAATTATACTAGTTAAAACTAAGCCTGTTGATTGACCTAATAACGAAGTAAGCTTGTTTAAAATAAAGCCACGCCAAAAGATTTCCTCTAGTAGTGAATTAATGAGTGCAAATAAAAAAGCGTAAAGTAAAATAGTTGGTAGTAATGAAAAGTTGAAAATGGATAAGTCGATAAAAAATGAGTACGCAACAATATTGCTTAATGCCCCTATAGTGATAAAGCTCCAAATTGGAACAGCTGGACCAGCCCATATAAAAGGAAACCTCATCTTCCCACGAAAGCTACCAAGTGAAAGCTTAGGAGTTTTCTCACCTGTAAAGCAAGTCAATATCATAAAGCTAAAGCAATAAATGAGCAATATAAATCTGCTAAGTACAGTGTTTAACTCAGTTGGTAGCGAAAGTATAGATGCAAAAGAGTATGTATACCCTTGTGTCATAATAATATTACCAATGCTAATAGATAGCATAATGATGAAGATAGGCTTAATAGGTTTTGAGGAAACTAGTAGCATTATAAAAAGTATAATAAGAAATAAAGTACTCCATATCGGATGAGTGAGTAGTAAACTAGCTAAGGAACATAAAATGGTAACGAAAGAGAATAGCCATTTGTACGAACTATTAGGCTTCAGTTTTAGATGCATAATATCCTCCTCATGCTAGTTAATGTATCGCTTCTCCCATTCTTCTCTTAAAATCCCCATTCGTATAGAATCGTAATAGACACCATTATACAAGCGAACCTTTCTTATTCTGGCTTCAAGCTGCATACCCAATTTATAGCCCACATGAATCATACGCTCGTTTCCAGACCAAGTAGTTAATCCTACTCTTACTAAAGGTAAAGTATGGAATAGGTGATCCATCCATAGCTTTAATGCACGAGTACCAATACCTCGATTCCAGCTTTGAGGCTGGTATAAGATAATGCCCATTTCTAGCCAAGAAGAGGCTTCATCTTCCCAGTAGTATGACACCGTTCCACATATCTCTCCATATATTTCAATAATGAAGAAGCTTGGGCAGTGTACCCACTCATTCTTTTGTAAAAGAAATTGCTCAAAAGGCATAGTATGATGTGGAAAATAAGGTGCATCCCATTTTTTCCACTCAGGCTGCTTATCCTTATAAATGAGCTCCCACAAACGAAATAAATCCTTTTCTTCAATTAAACGGATGATTAACTCATTATCGTAATATATCGTTCTCACTTCCTTCAAAGATGTTTTTTATAAAAGAACATTGGAATAATATGGAATATACTTTTGAGTATATAGTAAGTCGATTTTAACCTGCAACATAAAAAAACTAAATTTAAGGTTTATGTAAGGTTAAGCTTAAATGCATGTAAGGTAGCCACGTTATATTAGTTGTACATCACCAATACGAGGAGGTACAACTGAATGTTAACAGTTGAACAAGTATCAAAAGTGTATGGCAAAGGGGCACATACGTACACTGCATTAAATAATATTTCTTTTCATGTCGATAAAAGTGAATTTGTCGGAATTATGGGACCATCAGGAGCGGGAAAATCGACATTATTAAATGTCATTGCAACTATAGATCAAGCAACGAGTGGAAAAATCATAATAGATGGAACCAATCTTTCAACTATGAAGGAAAATGTATTGGCAGATTTTCGTCGACAGCATTTAGGATTTATTTTTCAAGACTACAACTTACTTGATTCATTGACAGTAAGAGAAAACATCGTGTTACCACTTGCGATTGCGAAGCTGCCAGCAAAGGAGATTAATAAACGAGTTGAGCAAATTTCTCGATTATTTGGTATATCAGATTTATTAGAAAAATATCCGTATCAAATTTCAGGTGGGCAAAAGCAGCGAACGGCTTCATCTCGTGCATTAGTAACGAACCCTAAATTAATATTTGCTGATGAGCCAACGGGAGCTCTTGATTCGAAGTCAGCTACTGATTTATTGGAGCGCCTTACACAGTTAAACGAGCAGCATCAAACAACAATTATGATGGTTACTCACGATGCTTATGCTGCTAGCTTCTGTAAACGAATAATTTTTATTAAAGATGGTCAGACAGCTAAAGAAATTTATCGTGGCCTGCATACTCGCAAGCAGTTTTTCCAAATCATACTTGATGAGCTAAGTCAGATGGGTGGTGCGAGTGATGACCTTATTTGATTTAGCAATAAAAAATATAAAACGTAATATAAAAAACTATATGCTATATTTAAGCTCAATTGTGTTTACAATTGCTGTTTACTTCACGTTTGTTACACTTCAGCATAGCGACAACATTATGTCTGAAGCAGGATCAGTTACAAAAGTGTCAACCTTAATGAATATGTCTTCAATATTATTGCTTATATTTGCAGCCATATTTATTTCGTATTCGAATACTTTCTTTCTAAAAAAACGAAAAAAGGAAGTTGGGTTATATTTATTATTAGGTATTAGAAAGCGTAAGATTGGAGCACTTCTATTTTTTGAAAATTTAATTATCGGTATCGGTGCACTAATAGTCGGTATTATATTAGGTCGTGTTGTTTCTAGCGGTATGCTAGCTGCACTAGTTAAGCTCATGGGTATTGAAGTGAGCGGGGGTCTGCCTTTATCTATTGCAGCAATAAAAACGACGGCTTTAGTATTTGTTGCTCTATTTTTATTTACATCATTTCAAGGCTATAGAGTGATATATAAGTTTAAGCTTATTGAGTTGTTTCAGGCTGATAAAAAGGGGGAGCAGCCTCCAAAGCCAAATTTATTTGTGACTTTAATTGGGATAGCATTACTGGCAACAGGATATTATTTTGCCTCTGTTGATATGTATACGTCCAATGCTTGGAAAGTAGTTGGACTAGCTATGCCGCTTGTCATATTGCTAAGTACAATATTAGGCACGTATTTACTTTTCCATACCGTGCTAGTATACGTTCTTTCTTTACTTAAGAGAAATAAACGCTGGGCATGGCGTGGATTAAATATGATGACTGTTTCACAGATGCTATACCGTATTCGTAGTAATGCAAAAACATTAACCGTAATTGCTATTCTAAGTGCAACAACGATTACAGCAGGTGGAGCAATCTTTGGGATGTACTATAATGTTGAACGAGATATTAATGAGCAAATGCCCAATACTTTTATGTGGGAAGGACAGCCTCTTACTTTAGATGAAACGAATATTACGATGTCTAAGGAAGTGGAAGTGAAGACTGTAAAGGCAGAACACTCAGGTAGTTCAAATCAATATAGTATGATGAGTGAATCGGTATATAATGAGCTTGCACGCTTCCATAATGTTAAGGAAGTAGCCTTAAGCGTGAATGAGGCTTATATTATAGATTCATTTGTAGAAGTTCGCTTTACTGAAGACGAAGCAAATAAACAGCTAAAGCTTAATGATCTAACTCTAGACGTTATTGATTATTCAACAGCACTCGTGCTTAATAGTGATCTAGCTTATATTACTGCAGTTGTTCCTGATCGTGTTTATAATCAGCTTGCTGTAGAACCAACCTATTACCAGCTTGTAAATACAGTAAATGAAAAAGAGCAGCTTGACCTGTCAGCACAAATTAAAGCTCAATTGCAGGATACACACTTATCTAGTTATCCTGAAGATTACAACGAGATGATTCAAGCTATAGGAGCTTTATTATTTGTAGGTAGCTTCTTAGGGCTTGTGTTTTTAATTGCGACAGGAAGTATTATATACTTTAAGATGATGACAGAGGCTGAGGAAGATAAAGACAAGTATGAAGGGTTATATAAAATAGGGATTAGCTTTAAAGAAATGAAAAAAACAATACGTGCTCAGGTCGGTATTATTTTTATTTCGCCACTTATATTAGCTATTATGCATGCAGGCTTCGCGCTACTTACTTTTTCTAATTTATTTTTAATGGATATTGTTCAGCCGGTTATCATATGGATGCTCATTTATTCTAGTGTATACGCGATTTATTATGTTTTAACAGTGAAATACTTCACTGGTGTCATCAAGAAAAGAATCCAGGCTTAAGTGTTCATGCACCATTAGCATCAACCATTAACAAAATAAAAATAAGCAATCCCTTTACGATTAGCGAGAAAATGCTAAATGTAAAGGGATTTTTTTATAGTAAAATCGTAATCTTGGTTCCTTGATTTTGTTTGCTTTCTAGCGTAATACTGCCTTTATGCACCTCTATAATATCGCGTGCAATAGCTGTGCCTAATCCAGATCCATGCACATTTTCAGTGTAAGAGCCTCGATAATACCGATCAAATACATGAGCAACATCTTCCTCTGACATGCCTTTTCCGTTATCCGAAATTTCAATTTTAACTTGGTTATGACTAGTTGTTAAGCTCACTTTGACTGATGTTTGCTCATCATTATGAACAAAGCTGTTTATGATTAAATTTGTAATCGCTCGTCTCATCAGATGCTCATCAATGCTTACATTGAGTGAAGATTCAGTTGACTCAAATTCAATTTGACGTGAGCTAAATTTAGGGTCATTTAATATATCAATGATAAGCTCACGCATAAAGGCTTCAATATTAACTTGCTGTAAATTTAATGGAATATTATTGTTTTTTAGCCTCAATGCAAGCGTAAAGTCATTTAATAACTCATGCATATAGATGGCCTTTTTTTCAATAATAGCGCTATATTGCTCTTTTTCCTCTGGGCTTGCATCCTGCATTAACTCTGCATAGCCTTGTATAGAAGCTAGTGGAGTTTTCATATCATGTGAAACATTACTAATCCATTCATTACGCATTTGCTCAAGCTTTTTTCGCTCAATATCTTGATTTTTCAGCTCAATCGCCACGTCTTCGATGTTTTTAAACACCGTTTTGTAAATCCCTGTTTTCTTAAATAAATTTGGTGTTAAATTTCGGTTTTTTAATCGCTGAATATGGTCCATCATTTTATATAAAGGCTTTGTTAGTACAGAGCTAAACAATAAGCCGACAATGACGGTAATAACTAGATCAATGACGATAATATAGAGAACATATTTTCCAACTATATTAACTAAATCTTTAGGATTATACGTAATCACTTGTCGAGATACAATATCCTTTTGAATACCTAGAATATAGGAGTACTGCTCAAACTCACTAATAAAAATAGTGACTTGCTTGTCAAACTCGTTGTATTTATAATCCTGTATCAAATCAACTGGGCGATAATGTTTAGGTGTATCGCTAGGTGTATTAACTTCATGAATGACATAACCATGATCGTCTAGAAATTGAACCCAAATGTTGCGTTGGTTTATTAATTCTAAGCCCTCTTTATTTAATGTAGGGAGATCGTTTTCATCCATGTACATATATTTACTTAAATCTCGAGTAAATTGAACAGGCTGATAGGAGTTATAATCATGTAACCCTTTTTTAGACTCACTAATTGTAAGGTATATGAGTATTGCTGTATTTGCTAAGATGACTAGTACAACAATACTTATAATTGATATTAGAAAGCGACCAGTTAATTTCCATCTCATACGTATACTCCTATCATATGACAAACTTGTAACCAAGCCCTTTGACTGTAACTATAAACTTGGGACTTGAAGGGTCATCCTCAATTTTTTCTCGAAGTCGTCGAATATGTACCATCATCGTGTTATCTGAGCCAAAAAATTGTTCCCCCCATACTCGTTCAAATAATGTTTCCTTACTTAATATGCGATTAGGATTTTGCATAAATAGGCTCATTAAGCCTACTTCTTTTGCGGTTAACTCTAGCACTATATGATGCTTCCTGACTTCAGTCTCATCGCTATTAAGTGTAAAGGGACCACAGGTAATGTCTTTTTTGTCCATGTTCACCTGCATATAGCCTAATCTACGTAATTGTGCTTTAACACGAAAAGCGACTTCTTTTGGGCTAAATGGCTTTGTAATATAATCGTCTCCACCTATAGCTAGTCCTAGTAGCTTATCGACTTCATCAGCTTTAGCAGATAAAAATAAAATGGGGATATGTGAATGCTCACGAATAATTTTACATAGTTCATAGCCATCTCCATCAGGTAACATAACATCTAAAATAACCAAAGAAGGTTTATAGCTATGAAAGGCTGTTATACCTTCTTCTACAGATGCAGCTAAGTAGCATTCAGTATAGCCTTCCTTTTGTAAAGCCGCTTTAACTAAATAGCGTAAATCAGCTTCATCATCAACTATTAGAATGCGAGGTTGTTCATGCATAGCACTCGTCCTTTTTACAAGATAGTCTTGTCAACTTTTGACCTTTATTCATCGTTAGATTGTAACAATTTTTTTTGTAATATCTTAATAGCATGGGAAATATCGTTTATATCCTGCTCAGAAATGTCCTTCAGCGAAGCAAAAAACTTCACTTTTATTTGAGAAAACGCATCATTCATTATACTATGGCCTAGCTCAGACAATTCGATAAATACTTTACGCTTATCAAACGCATCATTGTATTTTTTTATGAAGCCTTTTTGTTCTAATTTGCGAAGCTCTCGACTTGTGTTTGGCATAGATAAATGAAGACAACTGTTAATCTCACTAGGAGTCTTACGCGGCTCAAACATAAGTAATTCTAGTATACTATACTGTATTTTTGTAAGATCTTCTAACTGGATATCCTTTGTTAGTTCAAATGTTTTACTATGAATAGCTGAGAAAAAGGTTACGGCTTGCTTAAATAGCAGCTCTTTATTCATTTGATCACCTCATATTGAGAGCGTAGCAAAAAAGTTGTCATTAAACAATTATCATTTAATAATTATCAATTGACAACTAATTTTGGTGATGTTAATATTTGGTTATGATTTTATGAATGAGGTGACTATATGAATATATTAGTTGTCTATACCCACCCTAACAAAGAAAGTCTAAATTATGCCTTTCTACAACACGTATTAGATGGCTGTAATTCGAATGAAAACGTAAAGGAAGTTAGAGTAATCGATTTGTATGCTGAAGGGTTTGATCCACTATTACAATTTAATAAAACTAAACAGAGAAGTAAAATGAATGAGGACCCTAAGCTTGAGCCTCACCGAGAGCTAGTAAAATGGGCAAACAAGCTAGTATTTGTGTATCCGATTTGGTGGGGCAGACCTCCAGCTATGCTGCTAGGCTTATTTGACCAATTATTTGCTAAGGATTTTGCGTATCGCTATACAAAGAAACATTGGCTGCTTCCAGAGGGATTATTGAAAGGTAAGTCAGTTGTATGTATTTCCACTATGCAGGGTCCTTCTATTTACTCAACAATATGGCTAAGAAACGCTCATAAGGTATTAATGAGAAAGGCAGTTTTTAATTTTATAGGTATAAAAAGAGTAAAGTTTTTTGAGTTTGGAAATATGGAAAGTGTGAGAGGTAAGCATCATAAAAAGCTTAATAAAGTACTAAATTATTTTAGCAAAGTAGCTTATTAAAGTATTGATAATAAAAGAAAACCCCAAGCATTTAGCAAAAACTAACGTTATAGTAACGCTACATTCACTGTACTTGGGATTTTTATATTAAGCTTGAGTAGTAGTAATTTTAGCTGTATCTGAATATTTATTGTAGGCACCATGCATGACTGGTCCAACAAATTCATTTAACTTCCAGCCGTGCTGGATCGCTGCAGTTACAAATTTTTTGGAGTTATGGACTGCATCATAGATAGAGGCACCCTTAGCTAAATTTGCAGTTATGGCTGCAGCAAATGTACAGCCTGCACCATGGTTATAGGATGTTGTAAGCTTTTCTGTTTCAAATAATGTATAGGCTTGGCCATCATAGAATAAGTCAACAGCCTGTGTATGCTCTAAAGCTCTTCCGCCTTTAATAACAACATTTTTAGCTCCTAGCTCATAGATACGAGTAGCTGCTTCCTTCATATCATCAATTGTTTTTAATGTGCCAAGCTTAGAAAGCTGGCCAGCTTCAAACAGGTTTGGCGTAACAATGGCTGCTTTTGGCAGTAATAAATCACGAGCAGCATCAACAGTTTCAGGTAAAAGCACTTCATTTTCACCTTTACAAACCATTACAGGGTCGATAACAACATTTGTAAGACCGTATTGCTCTATATATTTAGCACCTAACTCAACAATTTCAACAGAACCTAGCATACCTGTTTTCATTGCATCTAATCCAACTGAAAATGCACACTCAAGCTGGGCGTCTACTGCTTTTGCATCTATAGGGAATACGTTATGCTTCCAGCTAGCAGTTGGGTCCATAGAAACGACACACGTAAGTGCAGTCATACCATAGGTGCCATGCTCTTGAAATGTTTTAAGGTCGGCTTGAATACCGCTACCACCGCTCGTATCTGAGCCGGCTAAAGTTAGTGTTTTCTTTAAGCTCATCTTCATTTCTCCTAAATCAATAAAATATGGGTGCAAGTTAATTAATTCAACTACTATAGATATAAAGTATACCTCAATTGAAAGGCAAGTTATTCAACCGCATTAATCAAGTATAACAGTTTATAGTGAAAAATCGATATAAAATCGAGAATAATGATAAAAAAAGTATAATCAAAACCAAAAGACCAGTATAAAAAATACTGGTCTTTTTATAATGAAAAGCATAATTAATAATTAATTTTTATACATTCCAGCTCGTATCAACACAGATACTATTTTGTAATAAGCTGTGTAAGCTTTTCTGTTAATTTATTTAGCTCTACAACATTTTGCACGGCAGTTTCCATATGAGCTTGCTGCTGCTCTGAGCTAGCCATAATATGCTGTACTGCTGCATTACTCTGCTCAGTAATTTGTACAACAGCGGTAATTCCTCAAGTACAGTAGCAGATGCCTTTGCCATCTCTAAATTTATAACAGAAGCTCGCTCTGCTTGATGCATGACAGAGCTAGTATTTTGCTGAATTTCATTTAAAAGCGCGGATAAATCCTCGGACTCATTTTTACTAGATTGAACCTCCTGCTGAACGCCATTAAAGGCTTCTGAAATTTGCTTAATGTTTAATTGTGCATTTGTTAAAATTTCAGCAATTTCAGCTGAGGCGCTTTGAGAATGTTGTGCAAGCTTACGAATTTCATGTGAGACGACAGCAAAGCCTTTTCCATGCTCTCCAGCACGAGCAGCTTCAATAGATGCGTTAAGCGATAATAGATTGGTTTGCTCCGCAATATTAACAATAAAGCTAACTATTTCTTCAATACGTTGGTTTTCTTCATTCATTTTTTGTACAGTTTCTGCGGTTTCATTAACAGTATGTAATACCTCAGACATTCTATTATCTAGGTTTTGTACTGCAAGCTTACCATCATTCGTAACCTTATCAGTACGCTCACTCATTTGCTTCATTTCTAATGAGGCTTGGTTACTTTCAGTGACTAAATGGTCAAGGTTGACCATTGCATTAGAAATGTCCTTACCACTTTTCGTTTGCTGTTCAATTCCAGCAGCAATTTCTTGTAGTGAAAGATGCAGCTCTTTGGAAATGGAATCAGTCGATTCTGTATTATGTGAAAGAGTTGAGGTAGAAGAGTTTAATACATCTACTGACTGAGTAACAGCCTCTAACACTTTGTTAACTTCATCTTGTGCTTGATTTGCTTCAGAAACCTTTTGACTAATACGAGTCATCATTTTGTTTCCTAAAATACTTTGAGTTGTAAGAATAATGGTAATCATGATAAAGAAAACATTGACCCCTATTGGATCAGTATCCGTGTAAGTTTCTTTAGTTTGAATAAAGTAATTTAGCGTAATAAATGAAATAACCCCATTAAACACTAAAGGCTTATAGTCGAAATATAACGATACAACTGATAAACCTACTAGCATGATGATGAGATTGACATCATTGCCAGTCGAATTAATAAAGAAATAACAAATGACGCTAATTCCAATTGAAGCGAAATATTTTAAATATTTTACCAGCAATTTTCTCCAAGCAAGTAGTGTACATAGAAGAATAATGGGAAAGGCAGTCATCAACAGTGGTTTAAGGACGTCTGGATGTGAAATGTTTACTCCAACCCCTAACAATAAACAAAGCCAAACAAGAGAGATAACAAGCCAATTTCTTCGATTTAACTGCTTTAACTGAACTATATCCATTACAACAACTCCTAACTCTCTTAATATCATTTATTAAATTATAATCGTAAAAAACTAAATGAAAATACAAATAAGTAAAATATATCCACAAATTGATTATAGCAAATAAAAATGTAATAAAAATGAAAAATAATCCATAACATAATAAATTTATTGAAAATTGATAAAAAAACATACAAATTGTGAGAATTTTTTTAATAACTATCTCGATTAGGTCTTTAGTAGCTAGAAGTTTAATCTTTAACTTAAAAAATAGTCAAAATATCGTGTTATTAATAAATAAGTAAAAAACAACAAAATTATAGATAAAATAGATTGATGTATAGATAAAATAATGGTAATATTTTGGAGGTATATATTTTATTACAGTCATTAGTAGAAAAGGGGAAATAAGGATGAAAAAATATTTAATGTTGTTAGTGCTTACGATAATGGTTATTGCTGTTACTGCATGTGGCACAAATGAAGCTTCAAATTCTACACCTGCTACAACGCCTACAGAGCAGCAGTCACAATCAGATAAAATGGAAGTGAAAGAAGAAGTAAAAGAAGAAAAAGAAGAGGTAAAAGAAGAAGAGAAACCAACGGTAGAAATCGATGCAACAGCTTCAGCTCAGGCAGGTGAAGCTGTTGATGTGACATACAATGTTGTATTAGTAGACAATGGTGATTCTTTACTAGAGGTTGTAAAAGCAATTAGAAACGAAACTGGTCTTGGCTTAGTGGATTCTAAAGGTCTAGTTGATAACATTCCTTCTATTGTTGCATCTTCATTAACACTAGTTGAGGCGGAGGCTTTAAAAGTAAAGCTTGAAGAAGCAGGAGCATCAATTGAACTGCAAGAAGCAGCAGCTCCAGTAAAAACGGGTATTAAGGTTGTTTTAGTAGAAAATGGTGAGGATTTATTAGAGGTTGTAAAAGTAGTTAAAAATGAAACTGGCCTAGGGCTATCAGATTCTAAAAATTTAGTTGATAATATTCCTTCTGTTATTGCAGAAGATATAACATTAGAAGAAGCAGAAGCATTAAAAGCAGCGATTGAAGCATCTGGTGCTAAAGTAGAAATCCAGCAATAATTTATTCCATAATATTAAGTAGAAACAGCGTTCTCTTATATAAGAGAACGCTGTTTCTTTATGATATAAGCTTTACTTAGTAAGTAAACGTTTAATAAACGGAATACTCCAAAAAGCGTAGCCGATTAATGCTCCAGCCATATTTAGTATAATATCATCGATATCAAACATGCCTCTTCTTAGTGTGATTTGCAGAACTTCAATAGAGAGTAATAGTATGAACATCGTCAGTATAAATCGTAGAAGTGCTCTATTTTTCTTAAATAAGAACGGGATATATATTCCCCATGGTATAAATAACACAACATTACCTGCTAAATTTCTAAAAGGAATGGATCTGTTTAGCCTTGCATTTAAAAAATCGTTCGTATACATGGTGATTGTTTTAAAAGGGACGAGATTAGACGAAAATTTAAAGTGCTCCCAAAAAGACATGCTTGATCCATAAAATCCTCTATGGTTAAAAAATAATAAATAGATAAGTATTAAAGCAAAAACAGGAAAGGTTAACATTAATAAGTAGTGAATAGCCTTTTTCATGAGCTCCTCCTTTCGTTATAATATTCCAATATTTTACAATAATTGACTAGTAAAAGCAATAAAATGTCAACATAATGATTGGAATGAAATAAGAGATGTGCAATAATAGTACTATTGTACTTAACTAACACAACTTGAAAAGCATGAGGGTATGAATGTATGTGGAAAAATCGTAATGTATGGATCGTTTTATTTAGTGAATTTGCAGTTGGTTTAGGTTTATGGGCAGGTATTATCGGTAATTTAACGTTTATGCAAAGCCTCGTCCCTTCGGATTTTCATAAATCTATTATTTTAGCGATTGGCATGCTAGCAGGGCTGCTTGTTGGACCGCTGGCTGGTCGTGTCATAGACCGAGTTTCAAAAAAGAAAGTGATGATTTGGTCTCAGGTCGCACGTGTTCTTAGTGTGCTTATTATGTTTGTTGCGATTTATTTTGATTCTGTTTTGTATATGATTTTATTTTTAATCGTGTTACAACTGGCTGCAGCCTTTTTTCTTCCTGCGATACAAGCAGCTATTCCTATGATAGTTGAAGGAAAAGATTTGCTAGAATTAAATGCATGGCATATGAACGTTCGTACAGTAAGTCGCATAATTGGAACAGCTGCTGCGGGGCTAATGTTAACTTATGTTGATGTAATCTGGCTTTACGTTGTATCAATGATCATGTATGCCATTATGCTTATCGTATTGCTGTGGTTTAAGCTACCAGAAGAAAACTATCAAGCACGCCAGCGTAGTAGTGGAAAGTTTACGGAAGTATTCCCTATCGTAAAAAGCTATCCTATGGTATTAACAGCGCTTATCCTAATGGTTATTCCTACTTTATTTTTAGGCTCATTTAATTTGATGATTATTAATATAGTAGAAATGCATCAAAATCAAGGTCTATCGGGTTTAATTTATACATGTGAAGGTATTGGGTTTATGTTAGGTGCTTTTATTGTTAAACGATTAGCTTATAAATTTAAACCTATAACATTATTATTTGGCTTAGTATTTATAATGGGAATACTAGATTTAACTTTAGTCTTGTCACATATTGAGTTTATTGTAGTAAGTACGTTCTTATTATTTGGTTTCTGTGTAGGCTGCTTCTTCCCTACGACAATGACTATTTTCCAAACAGATTTACCAAAAGAATATCACGGACGCTTTTTCTCGTTTAGAAATATGCTAGATTTAATTTTATTCCAGGTCATTTTATTATCAGCAGGAGCAATGCTAGACTTAATTGGCTTGCAGATGATGGGTATTGTATTTGGAACAATAAGCTTAGTGCTATCAGCGTTTTTCTTAGCGTTTGTTAAGAAAAAGCGTGCAGCGCGCTCATAAAAATCAATGTTTTTTAAGGTGTAAATTCTATTATTGAATTTACACCTTATTTATTTTTAGATTGTAGAAATATATATTATAAACCTCCTAGTTATATAGTAAAATAAAGCTATATTTACAATAATATGCATGTGCAACTCTAAAGGGGGATGCGGCTTGTGAAAACAATATTAGTGATTGATGATGAACCAAGAACAAGATTAGGCATAAAGAAAACATTAGAAGCATGGTCTAATGGAAGGTTTATGATTGAAGCTGCAACGAGTGGTATTGAAGCATTAGAGTGGTTAGAAAATAATAGTGTAAACATTATTATTACAGATATATGTATGCCAAAAATTGATGGCTTGCAAATGCTAGAAGCCTTAACTGAAAAAGGACAAGCCCCTGTCGTTATTGTCATATCTGGCTATGCTGATTTTGCATATGCTAAAAAGGCGCTACAGCTAGGCGTATTTGAATACTTAGTAAAGCCAATTGAAAAAAATGTATTAATTCAAGCGGTTGAAAGGGCGTTAGTCGAAGAAAGCAGTAGAGAACGAATAGATGTGCTAGAAAAGCTAGTTGATCCAAAGCTAGTGGAAATAAATTTAGAAGAAGCGAATTATAATCAACTCATTAGTGATGCGATGAAGTACATAGATGAAAATATGCACGATTCTATTACGATGAAGCAGGTTGCACTTCATTTACATCTGAATGCAAGCTATTTTAGTGTGCTATTTAAAGAGGAAACAGGTGTTACCTTTAGTGAGTATTTAACACGCACCAGATTGCAAAAGGCAAAGGAGCTTTTACTTACAACGGACATGCCGATTTGGGAGGTTGCAGAAAAGGTAGGCTATAGCACAGATAAATATTTTATAAAGGTATTTAAAGAAAATGAGGGAATCAGTCCAAAGTCGTTTAGAAAGGTTGGACTAAAAATAGAACAAACTATCCAATAAAAGTGGTATTTTTCCCAAAATAATAGAGTTTTACCTGCCATTTTTTAGAACTATAATATGTATGCGTTTACAAAAAGCGTTCTAATTTAAGGGGAGGTTAATTATGAAACGTTTTGTAGTCTTAACAGCAGTAATGGCATTAATGGTATCATTATTAGCAGCTTGTGGTGGTTCAAGTGGTGGATCAAATGAAAAAGTTGTAATCAACCTATGGTCTTTTACAGATGAGATTCCAAACATGACTGAAAAATATTTAGCAACTTACCCAGACAGAAATGTAGAATTTAAAACAACTATTATTGCAACTACTGAAGGTGCTTATCAACCAGCATTAGACCAAGCATTGGCAGCTGGTGGTGCAGAGGCACCAGATATTTATGCAGCAGAAGCAGCATTCGTTCTTAAATATACACAGGGCGATGCATCAGGCTATGCAGCTAACTATGCTGATTTAGGCTTATCAGATCAAAAAGTAAAAGATGCTGGTATCGCACAATATACAGTTGATATCGGTAGTAAAGATGGTAAATTAAAAGGTCTTGGCTACCAAGCTACTGGTGGTGCATTTATTTACCGTCGTTCATTAGCTAAAGAAGTATTCGGATCTGATGATCCAGCTACTGTTAAAAATGAAATTGGCCCAGGCTGGGACAAATTCTTTGAAGCAGCAGAAAAGTTAAAAGCTAAAGGTTACGGTATCGTATCTGGTGATGGAGATCCGTGGCATGCGATTGAAAACAGCTCAGATCAAGGCTGGGTTGTAGATGGAAAATTAAACATCGACCCTAAGCGTGAAGCATTCTTAGATATTTCCAAAAAACTAAAAGATAATGACTATCATAATGATACTCAAGACTGGCAAGAAGCTTGGTATGCTGATATGTCAGGTACTGGTTCTAAACCAATTTTCGGATTCTTCGGTCCAGCATGGTTAATTAACTATGTTATGAACGATCAAGTTAAAGATACTTTTGGTGACTGGGCTATTACTGAGCCACCAACAGGCTTCTTCTGGGGTGGTACATGGTTATTAGCTAACAAAGATGTAGCTAAAAACAAAGCTAAAAAAGAAGCTGTTGCTCAATTCATTGAGTGGGTAACACTTGATACGACTGAAAAAGGCCTACAATATAACTGGGCTAACGGTACTATGAAAGATGGCGAAGTAGGGACTAAGGATAGCGTAGCTTCTTCCGTTGTTATGAGCAAATCTAATGGTGAATTAGATTTACTTGGCGGTCAAAATATGTTTGATATTTTCGTACCTGCAAATGCTAATGCAACTGGTAAAAACTTAACTCAATACGATGAATCTATTAACTTAATTTGGCGTGACCAAGTTCGTGAATATTCTGCTGGTAACAAAACTCGTGACCAAGCGTTAGCGGACTTCAGATCTACAGTTAAGGATCAGCTAGGTATCGAATAATAAAATTCAAAAGGGGCGAGAGTTTTCTCCCGCCCCTTTATTTTGACTTAAGAGGTGACAGTGATGCGACGTAAAGGGGTAAGTTATGCAAAATACGGCTATATCTTCACTTTACCGTTTTTAATTACGTTTTTAATATTTTCGCTATATCCGACGTTGTATACATTTTTTATCGGATTTACTGATATGAAAGGGGTAATTCCAAGCACACCTCAAATATTAGATAATCCATTCCAAAACTATAAGGATTTACTGTTTGATAATAAGCTATTTC